>TARA_R100000306_G_scaffold60810_1_pt1 | contig 74348 bp, 73 predicted proteins | sample TARA_R100000306 | Tara Oceans TARA_R100000306 (sample SAMEA2620824) | marine metagenome | biome: marine biome (ENVO:00000447); feature: mesopelagic zone (ENVO:00000213); material: "saline water (ENVO:00002010), including plankton (ENVO:xxxxxxxx)" | depth 1000 m | reverse complement strand
TTCCGAGCTGACAGCTTCCAGCACGGCCCGACGTGAAACAACCACGTTGTTGCGCTTCTGATCCAGTTTGATCAGTTTGAATTCCAGCAGCTGGCCTTCCAGGTGCGCGGTATCGCGAATCGGGCGAATGTCCACCAGAGAGCCTGGCAGGAACGCGCGGATATTGTTGAGGTCGACAGTGAAACCACCTTTGACCTTGCCGTTGATGATACCCTTGACCACTTCGTTCTTTTCGAAAGCCGCTTCCAGCTCCATCCAGGACTCGGCACGCTTGGCCTTCTCTCTGGACAGACGAGTTTCACCGAAACCGTCTTCTACGGTTTCCAGCGCCACTTTAACTTCGTCACCGATGTTCAGGGTAAATTCGCCATCTTCATCCAGGAACTGGCTCTTGGGGATGACGCCTTCGGATTTCAGTCCGGCATGGACAGTCACCCAGTCTGAGTCGATGTTTACAACGGTGCCGGTCACGATTGCGCCGGGGGTCATGTCTACATCGTTCAGACTCTGTTCAAATAATTCAGCGAAACTTTCACTCATGTTTAATCCTGTTAAATAATCAGGCCGCGGGATCACCTCGGTGGGTGTCAACGTGGCTTCTTTTCAACCGTGTACCAGCACACACGGGCCAATGACAAAAAGCCCGCAGACGGACAGTGCTGGCTCCGTCATCAGGCTGCTCTTGTTAACGCTTTTCTCAGGCACGCAGTTGCAGGCTCGCAACCGTTCGATCAAGTCTTTATCAAGTCGACTCCCGGACCTTATTGATAACAATATCAAGGACCTGGGATATACTTAATTGTGTCGTGTCAACGCTGATCGCATCATCGGCAGGTCGTAATGGTGCCACGGCCCGCTGACTGTCACGCGCATCACGCGCCCGGATATCCGCCAAAAGGTCGCCGATCTTAACATCAATACCCTTTGCAATCAACTGCTTATAACGGCGATCTGCACGCTCTTCAGCAGAGGCTGTCAGGAAGATTTTAACAACCGCCTGAGGGAATACAACCGTACCCATGTCACGCCCATCGGCCACCAGTCCGGGCGGCTGGCGGAAGTCGCGCTGACGCTGTAACAACGCATCCCGAACGGGCGGCAGGGCAGCCACGATCGATGCGTCGGCCCCAGCCTGCTCTGTGCGGATAAACCCTGACACTTCTTCGCCCTGAAACCAGACACTGTCATCGGTACCCGTTCCAAAGCGGATATCCAGCACGGCTGCCAGTGCCGCGACGGCGCCGGCATCATCAAGCTCAATGCCGGCGCGGCGCGCAGCCAGTGCCGTGAGTCGGTAAAGAGCGCCACTATCCAGATAGTGCCAGCCCAGCTGTTCTGCGACCAGGCGGCTGATTGTGCCCTTGCCGGCACCACCTGGTCCGTCAATGGTCAGTACCGGAACCTGTTGCTCGCTCGCGCTGACTGTCATGACATCACCTCCGTCCGCACAGTTACTGACACTCCAAGCTGCCCCAGAATGGCGACCAGCCCCGGGTAGCGCAGCCGGAATTCGCCGGCACCACTGACCTCGGCTGTTTTCTGCATAGCGATCAGCCAGGCCGTCGTCAGCATGGCCAGTGCACTGTCACCACCACAATCGATGCCGCCCGGCACTGCAACACCACCACGATGAATGCCTGAGACCACCACGCCGTCATTATCTGCTGAAGGTTCGATAGCCAGCCCGGCATCAACCCAGGGCTGGAGACGCTGCCAGACTCGATCGCGCAGGCTGTCATCCAGCCTGATGTCGAGCACCTGCAGGCCCACCAGCCCGGCAGTCACCAGCGCCAGGCACTGGTCCTCAGTCACAGTATCTGCCGGCACATTCAACACCAGGCGTTCGTCAGGCAGACTGGCGGTACCAACAAGCACGTCCTGACCGTCCAGCTGGATGCTGTAGCCGATGCCCTGCATGGTATCGAGCAACTCGGGTAGTTGCCCACTGTCGCCCAGCCCGGCAATGACACGAACCCCCGAGCCAGCCAGACTCACAGCCGCAATGGCCAGTGCGGCAATCTGCACCGGGTCAGCCGGCAGGCAGGCCTGCTGCATGACATTGTCATCGCCTGCAAATACCAGCAGACTGCCTTTGTCGGGACCACTGATCGGAACAGTCTGCATCCGGAGCGCCTGCAGACGCTGCAGGGTCAAGCGATCGTCGGGAAAGCTTTCCAGTTGCCAGGTGCCACCGGCCTGCAGGATTTCATCCAGTCGCGCCAGGGCGGATTCACTGTCCGCGCTCAAGCGACATCGACCATACACACGTACTGCCGCAGTGACCGACAATGCCTCTGAGGCGGGCGGTGCCGTCTCACTCACGGAACACTGACCCTTGCGATAGCGGCGGATAAAATCATCACGCACCTGTTTTGCCTGCCCGAATCGAGCCTGCAGCGCGTCACCATCGGCGCGCAGCAGCAAGGCACGCATCTGCTGCAGATCAACCATATAGCTATCAAGTACGGCGACCGTCGCATCGCGATTGGCCAGAAATATATCGCGCCACATCACCGGATCGCTGGAGGCGATGCGACTGAAGTCCGCAAACCCGCCTGCCGCGTAGTCAAACACTTGCTGACTGCGATCAGCCTCTCCTACCGACTCGACCAGTGTATTCACCAGCGTATAGGCCAGCAGATGCGGCAGATGGCTGGTGCCCGCCAGCACCTGGTCGTGACGCTGTGCATTCATCGCTCGCACATCAGCACCCAGACATTGCCACAGCGCCATCACAGTGCGGAGCGCCAGCGGATCATTCTCAGGGATGGGTGTCAGAATAACCTTTCGGTTCTGATACAGGTCGGATCGCGACGCAGCATAACCACTTTGCTCCGAACCGGCGATCGGATGTCCGGCAATGAAGCGGCTCACACGTGTACCGAGGACTGCCCGCGCATCAGCGATGACATTGGCTTTGACACTGGCCGCATCCGTCACAATTGTGTTTTCGCCAAGCAGCGGCGCTATCTGCTCTAGCATCCGCACCACCGTCAAAGTCGGCGTGGCGATAAGGATGATGTCAGCTTCCGGCACAAGCGTACGGAGGTCTGTCGAGAAGGCGTGGATACTGCCATCAAGCAAGGCAGCCTGCAGCTGGCTCTCGTCTCGACCGCAGGCCAGCACTCGGGCGCAGTGCCCAGCTGCGGTCAGTCCACGCGCTACGGAGCCGCCAATCAGACCCAGACCAACAATAAGAACTGTTTTTCCTTCAAGATGTTGCACGAGGATACGAACCCAGATTCTTGATTTTCACTGCGCAATCTGCAAGCTGCTTGAACACCTGCCTGACCGCCGTGTCGTCATTGTGACCTTCAAAGTCGATAAAAAATACATACGACCACATGTCATCCCGCGCCGGCCGCGTCTCCAGCCGGGTGAGACTCACCTGATGCTGATCGAAGGGCGCCAGCAGGCGGAACAGCGCTCCGGGCTTGTTCTCGGCATACACCAGAATGGATGTTTTGTCATGACCGGTGGGGACTGTCACGTGCTTGCGTGACAGGACCAGAAACCGGGTAGTGTTGCTTTTGCGATCATGAATATTCGCGGCCTGAATCTGCAGCCCGTACAGGGCGGCGGCAATATCACCGGCGATGGCCGCAGTTGATGCGTCTTCTGACGCAAGCCGGGCAGCTTCGGCGTTGCTGCTCACCTCGACCAGTTCGATACCAGGATGGTTGGCACGCAACCACAGTCGACACTGCCCCAGTGACTGCTTGTGGGAAACAATACGGCGCAGACTGCCCAATTGGCTGACGTCCTTGACCAGTAAATTGTGGGCTATAGGCAAAAACACCTCACCAACAATGGTCAGCGAGGTATCCATCAGGCAATCCAGTGTGGTGTTGACGGCGCCTTCCGTAGAGTTCTCCACCGGCACCACCCCATAGTCAGCCTTGCCGGCTTCAACTTCGAGAAACACATCATCAATGGTTGCTACGCTGTGCCGACCAACAGAATCCTGGTCACCGAAATACTGATTAACCGCCGCGTGGGAGAATGTCCCCAACGGTCCGAGGAAGGCAACTACTGGTGCCACCTCAGTCATCGAGCTCTTCCAGTGGCGGAAGATCCTCTTCGGGTTCGGCAACCTGTTCAATACCGACCAGCGTTTCGTCCGTCTTCAGGCGGATCAGGCGCACACCCTGTGTATTACGGCTCAGCACTGGCACCTCTTCAACACGTGTACGCACCAGCGTGCCACGGTCGGAGATCAACATGATCTGATCACCGTCGGCAACCTGTACAGCACCCACCAGAGAGCCGTTACGCTCACTGGTCTGCATGGCGATGACACCCTGGCCACCGCGCCCGTACTGCGGGAAATCGGACGTTTCGGTGCGCTTGCCATAGCCGTTTTCGCTCACCGTCAGCACCTGCTTGTCCTGTTCCGGAACAATCAGGGAGATGACGTGCTGCCCTTCCTGCAGGCGTATACCACGCACACCGCGGGCTGTACGACCCATCGGGCGTACGTCCGACTCCTTGAAGCGCAACACCTTGCCGGCAGAACCAAACAGCATGATGTCTTTTTCACCATCGGTCAGTGCGGTGCCGATCAGGGTGTCACCTTCATCCAGCTCGACAGCACGCAGACCAACGCTGCGCGGACGCGAGAAGTTCTCCAGCGGTGTCTTTTTGACGGTGCCGTTGGCGGTTGCCATAAAGATGAAATAGCCTTCCGTATATTCTCGGATAGGCAGCATGCTGGTGATACGCTCACCCTCTTCCAGCGGCAGAATATTGACCAGCGGACGGCCACGTGATGTGCGGCTGGCCAGCGGAATGTTGAATACACGGATCCAGTAAACCTTGCCGGCGCTGCTAAAACACAACAGCGTATCGTGACTGCTGGCTATCAACAGATGCTCCACCACATCTTCGTCCTTGACCGATGCTGCCGCCTTGCCCATGCCACCCCGGCGTTGTGCCTGGTAGTCGGCCAGTGGCTGGGACTTGGCATAACCACTGCGGGAGATTGTCACGACTCTGTCTTCTTCCGTGATCAGGTCTTCCATGCTCAGGTCCAGCTGCGAACCTACGATCTCGGTACGACGCGGATCGGCGTAGTTAGCACGCACCAGGTTCATCTCTTCGCGCATCACCTCAAACAGGCGTGACTCGCTACCCAGAATCTCCAGAAAGTCTGCAATTTGTTGCAGCAACTCTTTGTAATCATTGATCAGTTTCTCGTGCTCAAGTCCAGTCAGACGATGCAGACGCAGGTCCAGAATCGCCTGCGCCTGGGCGGGAGACAGGTAATATTCCTCCCCTTTCAGGCCAAACTCTTCAGGCAGCTCTTCCGGGCGGCACGCATCAGCACCGGTTTCACCCAGCATGGCCAGCACACTGCTGGACAGCCAGGAACGCGCCAGCAGCTTCTCTTTGGCTTCTGCAGAGCTTGGCGACTCCTTGATCAGCTGGATGACAGCATCGATATTGGCCAGTGCAACCGCCAGACCTTCCAGGATATGACCCTTTTCACGCGCCTTGCGCAGCAGATAAATGGTGCGACGGGTGACCACTTCACGACGATGGCGGATAAAGGACTGCAGGATCTCTTTCAGGTTCAGCAGTCGTGGCTGACCGTCTACCAGGGCCACCATGTTGATGCCAAACACCGACTGCATCTGGGTCTGGGCATACAGGTTATTCAGTACCACGTCGCCGACTTCGCCGCGACGCAGTTCGATCACGATTCGCAGACCATCCTTGTCAGATTCATCACGCAGCTCGGTGATGCCTTCGATTTTCTTTTCCTTGACCAGCTCGGCAATCTTTTCAACCAGACGCGCCTTGTTCAGCTGGTAGGGAATCTCGGTGACGATGATGCTCTGGCGACCTGACTTCTCGTCCTCGATTACCTCCGCCCGCGCGCGCATGTAAATGCGTCCGCGGCCGGTACGGTAGGCCTCTACAATGCCCGCCCGACCATTGATGATGGCCGCCGTCGGGAAATCGGGTCCTTTTACATACTCCATCAGCTCATCAATGGTGATGTCGTCGTTGTCCAGCAGCGCCAGACAGGCGTCAATCACCTCGCCCAGGTTATGCGGCGGTATATTGGTGGCCATGCCCACGGCAATACCGGACGAGCCGTTCACCAGCAGATTGGGGATCTGGGTCGGGAAAACATCCGGGATGCTTTCGGTGCCATCATAGTTATCGGAGAAGTTGACGGTTTCCTTGTCCAGGTCAGCCATCAGGTCATGGGCCATCTTGGCCATGCGGATTTCCGTGTAACGCATCGCAGCTGCTGCGTCACCATCAATCGAGCCGAAGTTACCCTGACCATCCACCAGCGGATAACGCAATGAGAAATCCTGCGCCATACGCACAATGGTGTCGTAGACTGCAGAATCGCCATGCGGGTGGTATTTACCGATGACATCACCGACAACACGGGCTGATTTTTTGTAGGGCTTGTTGAAGTCGTTGGACAGGACATTCATTGCGAACAGTACGCGGCGATGCACAGGCTTGAGGCCATCGCGAACGTCCGGCAGCGCCCGCCCCACAATCACGCTCATCGCGTAAGCCAGATAGGATTCCCGCATTTCGCTTTCCAGCGATACCGGCAATACCTGGTTGGTAGATTCCGTCGATTCCGTCATAGTTATTCCGTTTTTTTCGCTTGATCGAGGCGGCAAATGCAGGGCCGCAAAAATTGCTCAATTCTAGCACAACCGACCGTATTCCGGGCATATAAATGCAGGCTCAGATCAAGCTCCTGCTCGCTGGTGTTATTCGTTATAATCCGGGCCTGAGTTTGTCCAACCGGGAGCCTCAATGTCGTCACCCCAAATGCCTGACTCCGGTCAGATGTCCATAGATCTGCTGATCAACGCCCGCTGGGTCATTCCCATGGATGACCAGTCCGCGGTACTGGAAAACCATTCAGTCGCCGTGGATCAGGGCCGCATCGTCGCCGTCCTGCCCAGCGCAGAGGCCGGCCAGCGCTTCAACGCCAGAGATCAGGTCGATGCCTCCACCCACGCTGTCATGCCGGGTCTGGTGAATGCGCATGGCCACGCCGCCATGAGCCTGCTGCGCGGCATCGCCGATGATCTGCCGCTGCAGACCTGGCTGGAACAGCACATCTGGCCACTGGAAGGCCGCTGGGTCAGTGAGGATTTTGTCTACGACGGTACCCGGCTGGCTATCGCCGAGATGCTGCGCGGCGGCACTACCTGCTATGCCGACATGTATTTTTTCCCGGAGGCATCCGCGCGGGCAGCGACCGAGGCCGGTATGCGCGTGCAACTGGCTACCCCCATCATCGATTTCCCCACACCCTGGGCGCAGAGCCCGGATGAAGGCATCAGCAAGACCATCAGGCTGCATGATGAATGGCGTCGCAGCACCCTGGTCAGCACCGCTTTTGGTCCGCACGCGCCGTACACGGTGTCCGATCAGCCAATCAGCCGAATCGCACCGCTGGCTGAGGAGATGGACGTACCTGTGCACATGCACGTGCATGAGACCGCCGGCGAAGTCACCGACTCACTGGCAAAGTTCGGCCTGCGTCCGATACGTAGACTAAATCAGCTGGGGCTGATGAGCCCGCGTCTGCTGTGTGTTCACGCCACCGCGCTGGACGAGGATGACATCGCCATGATCCGCGATAGCGGTTCTCATGTGGTGCACTGTCCGCAATCCAATCTGAAACTGGCCAGCGGTTTCTGTCAGGTCGACAGACTAATGCGCGAAGGTATCAATGTCGCGCTGGGCACTGATGGCGCTGCCAGTAACAATGATCTGGACATGTTTGCCGAGCTCAGCACAGCTGCGATGCTCGCCAAAGCGGTCTCTGGTGATGCCGCTGCCCTGCCCGCCCTGCAGGCGCTGCGCATGGCCACCATCAATGGTGCCCGCGCCATGGGCCTGGACTCGGTTACCGGCTCTCTGGAGGCCGGCAAACAGGCCGATATCATCGCCATCGATCTGCACAGCCTGAATACCGTGCCTGTCTACCACCCTGCTTCGCAGCTTGCCTACAGCACCCGCAGCGATCAGGTGTCTCACGTCTGGGTCAATGGCAGGCGACTGGTGGATAATGGCGAACTGACCAGCATTAACCAGCGTAAACTGTTCGACGACATTCAAGGCTGGCAAACCCGACTGCAGGAATCCTCATGACTGTGAATACCCAGAACCGCGACGACAGCGAAATCCGCAAATTTGAAGCGCTGGCTGCGCGCTGGTGGGACCCCAACAGCGAATTTCGGCCTCTGCACGAAATCAATCCACTGCGCATGAGCTTCATCAACCGCAAGATCAATGTGGCCGGCAGGCGCTGCATTGATATTGGCTGTGGTGGCGGCATCCTGAGCGAGGCCCTGGCCCGCCAGAGCGCTTCCGTGACAGCAATCGACCTGGCTGAGGCCTCACTGGCCGTTGCCCGCCTGCATCAACTGGAGAGCGGTCTTGACGATATTCGCTACGAGAACATCTCTGCAGAGGAAATGGCAGAAAAGGAAGCCGAACAATACGACGTCGTGACCTGCCTGGAAATGCTGGAACATGTGCCCGACCCGGAGGCGGTCGTGGCCGCCTGCGCCCGGCTTGCCAAACCCGGCGGCCATCTGTTTTTCTCGACTATCAACCGCAATCCGAAATCCTGGCTGTTCGCCATCGTTGGCGCAGAATACGTCCTCAACCTGCTGCCGCGCGGCACTCATGACTACGCCAAATTCATCAAGCCCTCAGAACTGGCCAACTGGTGTCGCCACCAGGGCCTTGAACAGGGAGAACTGACGGGCATGACCTACAATCCGCTGACCAAACAGTACAAGCTGGCGCCGGATGTCAGCGTGAACTACCTGGTTCACTACCAGAAGCCATGAGCATGCAGAGACCGGAATTTCCACTGCCAACACAGGTGGCCGCAGTGCTGTTCGACCTGGACGGCACGCTGGTCCACACGGCGCCTGACTTCAGCGACGTGCTGAAGCAGCTCTGCCTGCAGGCCGGCATTGCTGCGCCCAGTGAGCAAGCGGTGCATGCCACCGTGTCCAGTGGCGCAAGAGCACTGGTTAAACTGGCATTCGACCGGGAGCCCGGCGACCCGGACTTCGAGCCTCTGCTGACCGAACTGCTGGAGCGCTATTTTGATCGCATTCAGCAAACACAATCTGCGCTTTATCCCAATATGGCCGCACTACTGGCTGCGCTGGCCGGTCGCGACATACCCTGGGGCGTAGTGACCAACAAGCCGGTGCGCTTCAGCGAACCTCTGATGCGCTCGCTGGGACTTCATGAGCAGTGCGCTGTACTGGTCTGTCCGGACCATGTCAGTCGCAGCAAGCCGGACCCGGAGCCCCTGCTGCTGGCCTGCAGGCAATTGGGGGTTTCACCCGGCCAAAGCATTTACGTGGGTGACCATCCACGCGACATCGATGCTGGCCGCGCGGCCGGCATGCACACCGTGGCGGCCGGCTGGGGTTATCTGCCGCCGGAGCCACCTATTGAACTTTGGCAGGCGGATTTTATCGCCGGCCAGGTCATCGACCTGGCAAACCACATGGGCCAACACGCACAACACAAGGAGTTTTCATGAGCGATCAATTGTCCGGCAAACTGATTCTGGTAACCGGCGCAGGTGACGGCATCGGCAAAGCCGCTGCACAGGCTTTCGCACAACAGGGCGCCACCGTCATTCTGCTGGGTCGGACGCAGGCCAAACTGGAATCTGTCTACGACAGCATCGTCGAGCAGGGCCTGCCCGAACCGGTGATTCACCCGCTGGACCTGGCCAGTGCCACGGTTGACGACTACAAGCTGCTTGGCAACTCAATTCTGGAGCAGTTTCCGGCGCTGGACGGTCTTTTGCACAATGCCAGCGTGCTGGGCGCTCTGGGTCCTATTGAGCACTACCCGGCTGAACAGTGGACCAAGATCATGCAGATCAACGTCAATGCCATGTTCATGCTGACAAAAGCGCTACTGCCGGCACTGGCAAAATCGGACGATGGCCGCATTCTGATGACATCTTCCAGTGTGGGCCGCAAAGGTCGCGCCTACTGGGGTGCCTATGCAGTCAGTAAATTCGCCACCGAAGGACTGATGCAGGTGCTGGCTGAGGAACTGCGCAACACCTCATCCATCCGCGTCAACTCAATCAACCCGGGAGCCACCCGGACGGAAATGCGACGCGCAGCCTATCCGGCTGAGGACCCGGCAACATTGCCAAGCGCTGAATCCCTGATGCCCGCCTACGTTTACCTGATGTCAGGGCAAAGCCGGGCCATCCACGGGGAAGCGCTGGATATACGTGAACTGCTGGCGAGGGTGCAAAACGACCATGCGTCGGCGAACTGACGCCGGCAGGCGGCAAAGCGACGGGAAACCGGCAATTCTTGCCGCTTTCCCGTGGCAACAAGCGGTAAAACCCTCCACAAAACATCACATTTCATCTTTATCTCATTGTTTTGAATATTAAATAAAACATCTTCGCAAATTCTGGCACGATTTTCGCTTATTCGGCCCTATAAGTCCAGGCCGGAGACAGACATGGCATTACCACTCAGCACCGCCGAAACTACGGAACTGCGCATCGTCCAGGCTGACGATGCTGTTTTTGCATCAGCCAGCCCGCGCGTTAGCAAAGCGCTCGGGACTCTTGAGTCGCGTGTACAACTGATGACCGCACTGCAGGCTTCGTTGTCCGTCGATGCAATTCTGCAGGCCTTTTTCAGGCATGCCCAGACTCGCCTGAGAGTCAGCGGCATGTGGTATAGACACAACGAAGCAGCTGAACAACTGACTTTTGGAACTGAGGGCACCCACTCGCTGGCCTACCGCCTGATTACCCGCGAGATGCACCTTGGTGAGCTGACCGTGTCACGTCAGCGCGTGTTCTCAGTCAATAACATGGCAGAGTTTGAAGACATGCTGATGTCGCTGCTGCACCCCCTGCATAACGCACTCAGGTATGCCGCCGCCCTCAAGGCAGCCCGCACCGACAGCCTGACCCAGATCGGCAATCGTGCCGCTTTGCACGAGTCGCTCGATTTCGCCATCAACTCGGCCAGGCGCTATCAGCACTCCCTGTCTGTGCTGCTCATCGACCTCGATCACTTTAAACAGATTAATGACAGTCACGGTCACGAAACTGGCGACCGGGTTCTCCAGGAAGTTGTGGCAGCCATCATCGATGCCACACGCAATACCGACCAGTGCTTCCGCCTGGGTGGTGATGAGTTCGTCGTGCTGCTCGGCAACACACCGGCCGCTGGCGCATCAATCATCGCCGAACGGGTCTGCCAGGCAATCGCCTCGCTCAACATCTGCAGCGATAGTGGCAGCATTGTTACCTCTGCCAGCGTTGGCAGCGCGACCTGGCAGACCGATGAATCTCAGACCGAGCTGCTGGAGCGTGCCGACATGGCCATGTACCAGGCCAAATCTCACGGTGGCAACACCAGCACTTACTCCCATTCGATATCGCTCTGAAAAGGAAACTTTCAATGTCATCAGCCACCTATGAACTCGCGACTGCCGGTGCACTCAACCCTGAAGCACCTGACAGTCAGCTTACCGAGCGCAAAAGCAGGTCAGAGCGACTGCGCGAACAACTGCTGAGTAACCTGAATGGCACTACTGAGCTGGCCGCTTTGCAGGAGCGTCTGCTGAACAGCCTGACCCAGGGCATGGGGGTGGATGGCTTGCACTACCAGCACGAAGCGCTGGATGTAGACATTCAGATTGGCAGCGAAGCCCTGCACAGCTGCGGTTATCGTCTGCTGGCAACCAATGAGTATCTGGGGGAAATCACCTTCAAACGCAATCGGCGATTCAGTGAGCGTGAACTGGCGCTGATCGAATCGGTTATCCCGGCGCTGATGAAACCGCTGCGAGCCAGCCTGAAGTCCCGCGAACGCTGATCAGGCGTCGCGGGCCAGCCGCGTCAGCGACGCCGCTTGTTGTTGCGGGTCGGTCGTCGGGTTGTACCCGTGGGAGGCGTCAGCCCTGCTGTTTCATACAGCCCAATGACCTCAGCTGTTTTCATCTCGTAGAACTGACCCTTCTTGACGCGGCTGGGAATGAATACCGGCCCGTAACGCACCCGCTTCAGGCGGCTGACACGTACGCCCTGGGATTCCCAGAGTTTGCGCACCTCGCGGTTACGTCCTTCCATGATCACCACGTGATACCAGCGATTCCTGCCCTCACCGGCAAAAAACTGCACATCGGTAAAGCGGCACAGATGTTCATCAATCATCACACCCTTGAGCAGGGTCTTGATCATTTCATCGCTCACATCGCCCATCACCCTGACCGCATATTCCCTATCGATATTGGCTGAGGGATGCATCAGGCGATTTGCCAGCTCACCATCGGTAGTGAACAGCAGCAGTCCACTGGTATTAAAATCCAGACGCCCTACCGCAACCCAGCGACCATGTTTGATGGGCGGCAAGTGATCGTAAACCGACGGGCGACCTTCAGGGTCCTTGGCACTGCAGATTTCGTTCTCGGGTTTGTTGTAGAGCAGTACCCGCGGCAGATTGCCGTCACCCGAAGTGTTGGCTACCTTCTTGCCATCCACCATGATGGTGTCAGTTGCCGTTGCGCGGTCACCCAGCGTGGCGATCTTGCCGTTGACACGGACCCGCCCGTCACTTATCCAGGTTTCCATTTCACGGCGCGATCCGAATCCGGCGCGCGCCAGTACTTTCTGTAATTTCTCGTCCTGTTGGACTTCATTTGTCATCAGATTCGTCTTCCTGCTTTTGGCGACCGTAACCCAGAATATCGTCCAGTGGACGTTTGGCCAGCGCCATTGCCTCGTCCTCGTCAATCAATTTGTCCGGATCCACCGGCTCGGCATCGGGATCCACACCTGCATCGCTGTCTTCATCAGGCAGGACCAGCACGCGGCCCTCGTGTTCTTCCCCCAGGTCCAGCTCCGGATTTAACTGGTCAAGATCACGAATTTCGGCCAGTGGCGGCAGCTCCTGAAGGCTCTTCAGATTGAAGTGATCAAGAAAGTGCCTTGTGGTCGCAAACATGGCTGGTCGACCGGGCACATCACGGTGCCCCACTACCCGTATCCACTCGCGATCCAGCAGGGTACGGATGATTGTTGAACTGACGGCGACGCCCCGGATTTCCTCAATATCACCACGGGTTATCGGTTGGCGATAAGCGATCAGACCAAGCGTCTCCAGCAGAGCCCTGGTATAACGCTGTGGTTTTTCCTCTGACAGCCGGCCTATCCACGGGCTGAGATACTGACGCACCTGAAAGCGGAATCCCGAGGCCACTTCCTTAAGTTCGAAGCCGCGACCCTCGCACTGCTCTGCGATCCGGGCCAGCGTTTCACGGATCTGATCGTTTGCGGGGCGCTCCTCTTCCACAAACAGCTCTGCCAGGGCCGCTACTGACAGCGGCTTGCCAGCTGACAGCAGCAGCCCTTCAATGATCTGCTGCAGCAGGGTCTCGTCTATTTCCTGCGGCGCGTGGGTGACTTCCTCTACCGCCGCTTCCTGCTCTTCAGCCTGGCCGTCACTGGCATCTGCATCGGGACCCTGTGCCTGAGCATTTTGCTGCTCGTCATCCCGCTCATTGTCTGTCATTGTATCCGTACTCATATCAACTGACTCATATCTATTCTGTTAGCTGCGCGCCTTGATGTGGATGGGTGCGAACGGTTCATGCTGCACGATATCCACCAGTGAATCCTTGATCAGCTCCATCACCGCCAGGAAGGTCACTACCACGCCCAGCCGGCCTTCCTCCCGCATCAGCAGAGATACCAGCGGCACAAAACGCTCACTGGACAGCCGCACCAGAATCTCCGCCATTTTCTCCCGGGTAGAGAGTGTTTCGCGCTGCACCTGGTGGTGCTCGAACATATCGGCACGTCGCAATGCACCCGCCAGCGCCGCCAGAATCTCGTGCAGTTCCACGACCGGGTCGGGTGAGGTCCGCTCAAGCTGCGGACCTTTGGCACCGGCCAGATAAATGTCGCGCTCAATGCGGGGCAGATTGTCCAGATCCTCGGCTGCCTTCTTGTAACGCTCATACTCCTGCAGGCGTCGGATCAGCTGGGCGCGCGGATCCTCTTCGTCCTCTTCCTCATCCTTGCTGCGTGGCAACAGCATGCGCGACTTGATCTCGGCGAGCATGGCGGCCATCACAAGGTATTCGGCAGCCAGCTCAAACTGATGTGACTCCATCAGATCAACATAGGCCATGTACTGCTCGGTGATCAAAGACACATCAATATCGAGGATATCTATATTCTGTCGTTTGATCAGATACAACAGCAAATCCAGCGGCCCTTCAAAAGCCTCAAGAAATACCTCCAGCGCGTCCGGCGGAATATAAAGGTCCTGCGGCAACTGCGTGATGGCTTTGCCAGCAACATAGGCAAATGGCATCTCGCACTGCGGGGTCAGCTCCTGATTGCTGGATTCCGTATCGGTCATTTCACTCACCGCCAATTCGTCTTCATCGATAGGCCAGTCCCATCGCTTCGCGAACATCACGCAGCGTTTCACGGGCTGACTCGCGCGCCTGCTCACAGCCATCAGCGAGGATGGAACGCACAAGGTCAGGGTCTTTTTCGTATTGGCGGGCTCGCTCCTGGATCGGTTCCAGTTCGGCCACCACCGCATCAATCACTGGTTTCTTGCAGGCCAGACAGCCGATACCCGCACTGCGGCAGCCCTCCTGCACCCAGGCTTTGGTACTGTCATCGGAATACACTTCGTGAAGCTGCCATACCGGACATTTGTCCGGATCACCCGGATCAGTCAGGCGCACGCGGGCCGGATCGGTGGGCATGGTGTTTATTTTTTTGGCAACCGTGTCCAGCTCTTCGCGCAGCGGTATGGTATTGCCGTAAGACTTGGACATTTTCTGACCATCAAGACCCGGCATCTTGGCAGCCGGTGTCAGCAGCGCCTGCGGCTCCGCCAGGATCATCTTGCCACTGCCCTCCAGGTAACCATACAGTCGCTCACGGTCACCCAGGGAAATATTCTGCTGCTCACGAATCAAGGCCTGCGCTCGTTCCAGGGCGTCGTGATCACCCTTTTCCTGATAGGCTGTACGCAAAGTCTGATACAGGCGTGCGGCTTTTTTGCCCATTTTCTTGACAGCAGCGGTCGCGTTTTCCTCAAAGCCAGGCTCTCGACCGTAGAGGTGATTGAAGCGGCGCGCCACTTCTCGCGTCAACTCCACATGCGCAACCTGGTCGGCACCCACCGGCACATGGCCAGCGCGATAAATCAGGATATCGGCGCTTTGCAGCAAGGGGTAACCCAGAAAACCATAGGTTTCCAGATCCAGGTCTCGCAGTTTCTCCTGCTGGTCCTTGTAGCTGGGCACACGCTCCAGCCAGCCCAGCGGCGTCATCATGGACAAAAGCAGATGCAGCTCGGCGTGCTCAGGCACGCGTGACTGAATAAACAGTGCAGCCGAACCAGGATTCACACCAGCGGCCAGCCAGTCGATGACCATGTTCATGGCATGTTCTTCAATCATCTGCGGAGAGGCGTAATGGGTGGTCAACGCATGCCAGTCAGCCACAAAAAAGAAGCACTCGTATTCGTGCTGCAGTTTGACCCAGTTCTTCAAAACGCCATGGTAATGGCCAAGATGCAGCTGCCCGGTCGGGCGCATTCCCGACAGCACCCGTTTTTGTGATTCCACTGTAGACAAACGACCCACTCCCTTCCACTAAAAAACAAGGCCGTATTATGGCATGAAACAACGGCGGCGTATGGACTTTAAACGCGCCACACGCTTACTGAAATGGCGTAGGATCACCCTTGCCTGCCCGCACAAGTTGCGGCCCGCCATCGACCAGATCGACAACAGTTGTTGCCTCCAGGCCACAGGCGCCGCTGTCCACAATCAGATCCACCAGATTACCCATCTGCTCCTCGATATCATAGATCTCGGAGAGCGGGTGTTCCTCTCCCGGCAGAATCAGACTGGTGGTCATTACGGGCTCGCCGGTTGCTTCCAGCAGTGCCTGTGCAACAGCATGATCAGGGATGCGCAAACCGATGGTTTTTCGCTTCGGGTGCATCAGTCGGCGCGGCACCTCGGCTGTGGCCGGCAGGATGAACGTATAGGGGCCAGGCGTGTATGCCTTGAGCAGACGGTAGGCGCTGTTGCTGACACGAGCGTAGGTGGCAATTTCCGAGAGGTCCCGACACATCAGTGTCAGGTTATGCTTGTCCGACAGCTGACGAATACGCCGAATGCGCTCCAGCGCGTTCTTGTCACCAATATGACAGGCCAGTGCGTAAGTAGAGTCGGTCGGGTAAACCACCACACCGCCACCCAGCAGTATATCGGCGGCCTGACTGATTTTGCGCGGTTCCGGATTGTCCGGGTGTATTTCCAGCGTTTGTGCCATAACCGTTAATCGAGATCCTTGGTTGTTCCGTGTGTGAATTGTGCTGAGTTTGAATCAAGACCAGAGAGTCTTTCGGTTCGCCGCCAGCCCGGGTTTGCCTTTGTACAGGGACTTTCCTATGATCGGCATCCTCGATTGGCGCCGCGTCACAAAGGGTGCTTGCCCGAAAAAGTAGCAAACAATAACAGGCCACCTGAGCAAAGTCGACCAACACAGGTCGGCATGGCAGGCGGCCACACAAGCGAGGAATTTCAATGCTCTATGCCATCATCAGTGAAGACGTCGAGAACAGCCTGCCATTGCGTATGCCGGTCCGCCCGGCCCACCTGACTCGCGTGGAAGCGCTCAAGGCCGAAGGTCGTCTGGTCATTGCCGGACCGCATCCGGCCATCGACAGCAATGACCCCGGCGACGCCGGATTCACTGGCAGCCTGATCATCGCCGAGTTCCAGTCTCTCGAGGCCGCCCGCGCCTGGGCTGACGAAGACCCCTACGTCAAAGCCGGCGTCTACCGCAGCGTCACGGTCAAACCCTTCAAACAGGTATTGCCCTGACAACCGGCACGCAATCAGGGCGTAGGTGCCGGTCGCAGATCGGGGTATTCACGATCCAGAATCGCGTTCCAGACTATCAGATCAACGGACTTGCGCTCCCACAGGGGCGCAATGTCGCCCTCAATCGTCACCTTGACCATCGTGTCCCCGCGACGAATGCTGTTGACAACATCCATGCCACTGGTCACGTACCCAAAGACCGAATGCGCACCATCCAGATGCGGCGTTGGCAGATGGGTAATAAAAAACTGGCTGCCATCCGTGCCCGGACCCGCATTGGCCGTAGAAATCACACCAGGCCGGTTGTGGCGCAGATTGGTCTCACCGCTAAAGGTGTAACCCGGGCCACCACGGCCGGTTCCTTCCGGGTCACCGGTCTGGATCATGAAGCGCGGCTCGACGCGGTGAAAGGTCAGACCATCGTAGTATCCACGCATGGCCAGATTGACAAAATTGGCCACCGAGGTCGGCGATGCCCGCTCATTCAAACTCAGCACGATGTTGCCCCGACTGGTCTCTATGGTGGCAGTGATACCCTGGGCTGACACACTCGCCATCCAGCTGAGCGAAAGACTCGCTGTCAGCACAAACTGGAGCACAATCTTCAGCAAACCATGCTTTGCATACAATCCGTATTTCAACGCAACCTCCCATTCAATCGCACTAACTATCTACTTCACTTCGTATCGACAGACATCCGCCCCGCATCCAGATCCAGTGTTACCGGTGCGTGGTCAGAAAAATATGCATCAGTATAAATACTGGCCGCTTTCACCGCAGGCACCAGGCCTGGCGTTATCACGTGGTAGTCGAGGCGCCACCCAACATTCCTGGCCCGCGCCTGACCGCGATTCGACCACCAGCTGTACTGCTCTGGCTGCTGGTTGACCAGCCGAAAAGAATCAACATAGCCGACTTTATCATACAGCGTATCCAGCCAGGCGCGCTCTTCAGGCAAAAAACCCGAGTTTTTCTGATTCGCCCGCCAGTTCTTCAGATCAATCGGCTTATGACACATATTCCAGTCAGCGCAGATAACATATTCACGGCCATCAGTGCGGAAACGCTCCAACAGCGGCAGAAATCGATCCAGAAACTCGAACTTGAAGGCCTGCCGCACTTCGCCGCTGGAGCCGGAGGGCATATAAAGCGATATGACACTAAAACGGCCAAAATCCGCCTGCAGGTAACGCCCTTCCCTATCGGCTGCCTCCCAGCCCAGGCCGTACTGGACGCGATCGGGCTCGCGGCGCGAGAGAATGGCCGTACCCGAATAACCCTTTTTCTCAGCATCACAGTAGTAACAGTGGTACCCCTCGGGCCGGAAAACAGAATCCTGCAGCTGGGCATCCTGCGCCTTGGTTTCCTGAATGCAGAGCACATCAGCACTATGATCAGCAAACCAGTCGAAAAAGCCTTTACGAGCGGCTGAGCGGATGCCATTGGCGTTAAATGTGGTAATACGCATGCCTTTTCCCGACTGCCAGAACCAAAAACGCGCAAGTGTAACCCTGCCGGGATGGGGCAGCAATCGACTCAGCCCGACCAGTCGGACTGAAAACCCGTCATTTTGCCGCCGAAAGGTTACACCTCACCGCAAAATTAAAAATATTTACAGAAAAGTGTTACCTTAATTCGCATTTGTGTTACTATACGCATCGTTGCCAAGGCCCAAAACGCCGAAAGTAACAAAACAGGAAACACACCGTTGTTTTAAAACGTTTCAAGAGCCCAAAAGGAGAGATATTCATGAGCGAACTGATCATCAGCGCACGAGCCGCATTGATCACAGTCACTGTTGTAACAGCGTCAATTGCTGTTCCAGTACTGACCATTCTGGCAAACAGCTAATCGCCAGATGGTTCTGCCCGTTAGAGGCAGACCTTGCGCAAGGCGCACAGTTTTGGTGTCGCACCACAGACTCTGGTAGCAGACACCCGTCTCAGGATCAGATCCTGGGCAAACTAAAGATTCAGTGAATTCGCGGCTACACTGCCCAACAGGAAGACGCAGATTCAATCAATTTTGCTAGTGCTATTGCTATACCCGCGTGGACGGTTTTTTCGCCAGCTCTGACATGTCAGGGCTGGCGTTTTTGTTTGTGCTTAAGGAATGTTTTGAGGCAGGTTTACACTGCAGGACTGGACGTTAAAGTGCGGCCTGCCCTGTGTCAGGCCACGGACACTGTTTTCAGCTTGTCCACAAAATGACATGGTTTGTGGCGACTATCGAGCTGCTGCGCAATGATACCCTCCCATGCCGTCCGGCAGGCGCCAGTGGAGCCAGGCATGCAGAAAACAATGGTGCCGTTGCTCATGCCCGCAAAGGCGCGGGACTGAATGGTAGAACTGCCGATCTCTGCGTGAGAAAGATAACGGAAAATCTCACCAAACCCGTCTATATGCATGTCCAGCAGCGGCGTGACCGCCCTGACGGTATTGTCCCGATGCGTAAAACCGGTGCCGCCGGTCAGTAACACGGCCTGCACCTGGTCATCTGCGACCAGTGTGGCTACCAGTGCGCGCAGTTTATAGGTGTCATCTTTGACAATATGTTTTGCAAGCACCTGATGCCCGGCCTCTGTCAGACTCTGCTGCAGAAAACGCCCCGAACTGTCTGTCTCCTCAGTGCGGGTATCAGAGACGGTCACAACAACCGCATTTACAGGCTTGAAGCCTGACTCAGCTTTGCTCATGCTTGCTCACTAACCTCCAGTCATGTTCATCAAACGCACCGGCTGCGCATAGTCCTGCTCATAAAAATGGTGACGCTCCGGCTTCAGGTCCATGGCGGCGATAATCGCTGCCTTAAGCTCATCACTGACAGGTTCCTGCTCCAGTTCGGCCAGAGACAGCTCATCCGGTGGTGGTGGTGCCAGATCAGCAACCGCCCCGCGATGTCCGCGCAGCACCGCGCGCAGATCGGCGGAGTGTTCATTGCCAAGGCACAACAACAGACGGCCTTCCACGGTAACGCGAACACGATTGCAGTCAGCGCAGAAGTTATGCGACATCGGTGAGATAAAGCCGATGCGGTTATCGTAACCAGCCACGTTGTAATATTTTGACGGGCCCGCAGTCTGAGCATCGGTGCTGACAAGCGTATACCGACTCTGAATCTGCTCGCGCACCCAGTCGTTGCTGCAGACTGTGTCTTCACGGGCATGATCCGAGGCCTGCCCCAGGGGCATTTCCTCAATGAAAGCAATATCCACGCCCTGCTCCAGCGCGTAGTCTGTCAGAGCCATTACCTCATCGTCGTTATATCCTTTCATGATGACGCTGTTCAGGCGTATACGCTCGAAACCATGTTTTCTGGCCTCGGCAATACCCGCCATGACGCGCTGCAGACTGCCAACCCGGGTAATACGTTTAAAACGATCGGCATCCAGGCTGTCAATGCTGATATTGATACGGTTGACACCTGCATCACGCAGCGGCCCTGCCAGTTTTTCCAGCTGCGCGCCGTTGGTGGTGAGCAGCAGCTCATCCAGGCCGGGCAATCGTCCAAGCGCCTGGATCAGCGACATGACATTGTTGCGAACCAGCGGTTCACCGCCGGTCAGGCGCAGGCGTCTGACACCAAGCTCAGTGAAGGCCTTGCCGAGCTGGTAGATCTCTTCCAGGCTCAGCACCTGTCGTCTGGGCAGGAATGTCATTTCCTCGGTCATGCAGTAAACGCAGCGAAAGTCGCAACGGTCTGTCACCGACAGGCGCACATAGTCGACACGCCGTCCGAAGCGGTCAATCAGACCCTCGTTCCCGGCATTCGCTATCGCGGCATCGGTGACCGACTTGTCAGTGGTACTGCTGCTTGCACTCATTATCTGCACTCAGAGGGAAGCAACACCTTAGCCTCCCGTTTGAAAATGATTTGTCGAACCGCCTGTCGGCTCAGGGTATGGCATCGCTGATAAGCATCTGCAATCTCACCGGCTCAGTGCCGGAACTGCCAGTATCTGTGGCTGCATCATCAGCTGATGTGTCCAGCTTAACAGGTTCTGAGCGCACCTGATAATCACCGCTTTGCACATCGGCAGTTCCACCCACAGCCACGGTCGCCACCACAATGACCTCCTCCGCTGAGGAAAGGTTAAAAGGACCCACCGCATCGGTATCACTCAGGCTGACGATTGCCGGCAGGTCAGCGACGGTCATTAATTTTGCGGCTAAAGGCGGACCGGGACGGCTGGTGTCCTGGGCCGACACAAACACACGCGTCTCGCCAGGGACATCGATTTCGGGTGACAGCGCCAGGCTGATCTCCAATTGTGGCGTGCCTGCCGTTTCGACTTCACCCCCTTCCTGCTGCATCAATTGCGCCTGCGCCTCGGCTATCATGGCGCGCAGAAACTGGGCGTCTTCACTGCCCTGCACGGTACTTCCCAGCAGCTGCTGCCAATAGGTCAGTGCTGACTGGTAGTCACCGTTGACAAAGGCATCGGCGCCCAGCAGCTGCAGCACCGACGGTTCGGACGGGTTGAGGCGCTGCGCGCGGGTGATGATTTCCTGTACCCGCTCGGTCATCTGCTGACCATCCGCAACATACTGTGCCTGTGCATACTGCCCCAGTACTACCGCCTGATCCTGGGGGTGCTCAATATTGTCTGCTGCATTTCGGAACGCCAGCGCGGCTTCATTGAACTGCCCCAGCGACACCAGATTACGGGCCATGAAATACCAGGCCCAGCCATTGCTGCGATCATTCTCAATCACAGCACCCAGCTCGAATATCAGATCCTGCAAGGCCTGCGGGTCATCCTGAGCCTGTCGGCTGCGCTCAAACAATTCAGCGACGCGCAGATCGTTGCTCGCGCCCCATATACCATACAAATAGATGCTGGCTGGCAGCATTGCCAACACCATCAGCAGCGGAATCAGGCGCGATGGGCTCAGCCATGACAAGGGTTTGCCTGCACTCTTTTTGCGAGCACCGGGATTCAGGGCGTCCGCACTGACGTCACTCAGCACCGTACGCGACAGTTCAGCCTCAAGCGCGTCGTACTGCGGCTGATCGATCAGCCCCTCATCAAGCTCCGCCTGCAGCTCCGCCAGACGTTCGCGATAAATCCTCAGATTGGCGGCGTCGCGCTCGCGCTCACCCACAACAATACGCTTTGAGTGTCGCAGCAGCGGGAGCACCACAAATACAATCGCCAGCACAAAGAGCAGGCTGCTGATTATCCAGAACAAGTAGTCACCTCAAGATCGGTTGGTGGGGTTGTCGGCATCGGGCTGGTCATTCAGAAGCCGGGACAACCGGGCTTTTTCCTCGGCACTCAGCGTCACTGCCGTTTCGCGCTCAGTCTCATCAGCCGCCTCTGCTCTGCCGCCACTGCTGCGGGTGATGTTGCGGGCTATCCACACACCAGCCAGCAGGAACAGGATAGGACCAAACCACAACAAAACTGTCTGCAGCGTCAATCGGGGACGGTACAGAATAAAATCCCCATAGCGCTGCAGCATGAACGCTTCAATTTCTTCGTCGCTCATGCCTTCCATGATCATGCGATAGATCTCGCGACGAAGATCCGCTGCAACACCGCCCGGCGAGCTGCTCAGATTGGCGTTCTGACACATCGGACAGCGAAAATCGTTGGATAGCTGGCGAAATCGCTGCTCCTGCTCGGCGGTCTCGAAATCGTAGACATCCACTGGCGCCTGCGCCTGGGCCTGGGGGCTGACAACAATCATCCACACGGCAAATACGCAGGCAAGGCAGGCCAGCAAGCGCTGCGGCTGCAGTCGGCGGTCCGTTGCAATGGCCAATGAAACGCTCATGAGCCTGCCACCTGGATCTCCGCCTGCAGCTGACGGACAACTGGCATGATCTCATCCTGCCAGGCACGGTAATCGATGGTGCCGATGTGCTTGTAACGTATGAAACCATTGGCATCAACAATAAAGGTTTCAGGTGCACCATAAACACCCAGATCAATACCATAGCGGCCAGTGTCATCGACTATGTTCAGCGAAAAGGGATTACCGTTAATGTCCAGCCATTCCCGCGCGGCGTTATCGCTATCCTTGTAGTTGACACCAATAATGGGTACCAGATTCTGTTCACGCGCTGCCATGAAAATCGGATTTTCCTGCAGACAGGGAAGACAGTAGCTGCCCCAGATATTCAGGATAAACGGTTCATCCGGAAGATCCTCGACAGTCGCCAGTTGATCGCCAAGCTCCAGGGTGCGCAGCTCGAAGTCCGGCAGCTCGCGGTCGATCAGCATGGATGGCAGCGTGCGGGAGTCAAGGTACAGACCACGCCACATAAACACCGCCAGTACAGCAAACACAATAACCGGAAGAAACAGTTTCAGATTTTTCATGATCAATGCTCTCCTGCCAGCCTGGCATTGGCTGGCTGCTCATCAGCGGCTTCCTGCTTGCTGACCTTATAGCGTCGATAACGTTTGTCAGTGACCGCCAGGATGCCACCAAAGGCAATGAATATGGTTCCCAGCCAGATCCAGCGAACAAAGGGTTTGACGTAAAGGGTCATCGACCAGGCACCATTGTCTCGCGGATCACCCAGCGTCACAAACAGGTCACGCAGGAAGCGACCATCAATACCCATGTGTGTTGCTGGCGTATTGCTGGCGGTATACAGCTGCTTCTGCGGATGCAGAGTACGCAGGAATTCGCCATCACGCAGCACCCGTATCGTACCTTCATCGGCAATATAGTTTGGCCCCTGCACTGGCCGTGTACCTTCAAACGCAAAGGTATAGCGGCCCAGGTCTGCCTGTTGCCCGGCCTGTAACAACACACTGCGTTCAATGCTGTAGATACTGGTCAGGCAGGCACCGGCCATGGTCATGACAAAACCAAAATGCGCCAATTGCATGCCCCAGTAACTGACTGGCAGACTTTTCAGCCCAGCCGCCAGCGACGGTTTATTGGCCACTTTGCCAGCCACATCGCGCAGCATCGAGAACATGATCCATAGCGCCAGGACACACACCCCGATAGTGCCAAGTGGTACAGACATGGTGAGCAGCACCGGTATGGCAACGCCCAGCACCACTGCAGCAATGGCCACACGAGTCAGCTGCTGCCGCAGATACTCACGTGAAGTGCGCTTCCAGCGCGCCACCGGACCAATGCCCATCAGCACCACCAGAATACCCATCAAAGGTACAAAAATCGTATTGAAGTACGGTGGGCCGACCGATATCAGGTCGCCACCGGAGACTGCCTGGTACACCATGGGGTAAAGAGTGCCGAGCAGGATCGCGGCACTGGCCACAACCAGGATGAGATTGTTGGCCAACAGGAAGACTTCCCGCGACCAGTTACCAAATCCGAACTCACTTTTAAGAATGGGCGCGCGAATGGCGTACAGTAGCAGCGAGCCGCCGACGATCAGGCCCAGGAAACCGAGGATATAAACGCCGCGTGTCGGGTCCGTCGCAAATGCATGGACAGAGGTCAGCAGGCCCGAACGCGTGATAAAGGTACCCAGCAGACTGGAGGCAAAGGCCATGATGGCCAGCAGCACTGTCCAGCTCTTGAACACGCCACGCTTTTCAGTCGCCGCCAGCGAGTGAATCATTGCCGCACCCAGCAGCCAGGTGATCAGCGGCGGATTCTCTACCGGGTCCCAGGCCCACCAGCCACCCCAACCCAGTTCGTAGTAGGCCCACCAGGAGCCCAGTGACAGCCCCAGTGTGAGAATCGCCCAGGCAGCATTGGCCCAGGGCCGGCACCAGCGTGCCCAGGCGGCATCAAGCCGGCCACTGAGCAGTGCGGCGACAGCAAAGGCAAAGACCACTGAAAATCCAACATAGCCCATATACAGCGAAGGCGGATGCACAATAAAGGCAAAATCCTGCAGTGCCGCATTCAGATCGGCGCCGTCCGCGGGTGGCAGCGGCAACACACGATCGAAGGGGTTTGATGTGGCCAGCATGAACAGCGTGTAACCCACACAGATCAGACCCATGATACCGAGCACGCGGGCAATGAATTCCTCCGGCACCGATTTGCTGAAAATGGCAACTGCCAGCATCCAGCCGCCCAGCATCCAGGTCCAGAACAGGAAGGAACCTTCATGCCCCCCCCATACTGCCGTGATCTTGTATTGCAGAGGCAGATTGGTATTGGAATGGTTGGCGACAAACTGAACCGAAAAATCATCAGTGACAAAGCTGTAGCCCAGAATCAGCAGGCTGATGCTGAGAAAAACAAAAACACCGGCGGTTAAAGGGCGCGCCAGTGACATCCATAATGTGTTGTCACGAGCGGCACCGATGATTGGCAGGGTGCCCAGCACAATGCTCAGGCAGAAGGCCAGAATCAGCGCAAAATTTCCAAGTTCCGGGATCATCAGGTGCCTCCCTGCGTCATGCTGCGCTGTAACTCGGCAGCATCCAGGGCGGCCTTGACCTCAGGAGACATATAGTTTTCATCGTGTTTGGCGAGGACCCGCGATGCCACGAATGTGCCATCTGCTCCCATTGCACCTTCCACCACGATGCCCTGCCCTTCGCGGAACAGGTCCGGCAGTATGCCACTGTAATAAATATCGACGTCATGGCTGTAGTCAGTGGCAATGAAGCGGACCTGCAGATCCTCCTGATTGTGCTCGACAGAACCTTCCTTGACCATGCCGCCAACGCGGATCCGCTGGCCAGGTGTCACTTCACCCGCAGCGACCTGAGTCGGCGTAAAGAACAGATCAATATTGCTGCTGAGCGCGTACAGCGACAGCCCAATGGCAACACTCAAACCTGTGGCAATAAACAGAATAATACCCAGCTTCTTTCTGCGATGCGGTTTCATGACTGGCTCCCATTGTCCGGGCCAGCATGGCCCGCCCCTGATGACGTCGCCCTGGCCTGCGCTGCCAGTTCGGCATCACGGTTGGCCCGGCGTTTCTGTTCCTGAACAAACTGCCTGCGCTGCAGACGCGGCTGCAGCAGGTTGTAACTGATGAAGATGGCAAACAACAGATAGACAATCCACACATGAAAGGTGTAATTGCCCATCTGGAGAAACTCACCCAGACTGGAAAACTGCAGTGTCGGCATGATCGCTCCCCTCAGGCCCTGGCCACCAGATCTTTTACCCATTGCGACCGGCGTTCACGGACCAGAATTTCATTGCGGGTGCGCAAAATCAGGGTAATGACAAAAAATACATAAACGGCGCAAATCATGATGAACAGTGGCACCCATACTTCCGGCGGATTGGGCGACACCGGATCCATGGAATAGTCACTGGACGGCTGGTGCAACGTGTTCCACCACTCCACAGAGTACTTGATTATTGGCACGTTGATGGCACCTACAATGGACAGCACCGCACAGGCTTTGGCTGCGTTGTCAGGGCTTTCAATCGCCGAACGCAGGGCCACAACACCAATAAACAGAAAAAACTGGATCAGCATGGAGGTCAGTCGTGCATCCCAGGCCCACCAGGTACCCCAGATCGGCTCACCCCAGATCGCGCCGGTAGCCAGCGCCAGACCGGTAAACCAGAGACCGATGGGTGCCGCACATTTGGCAACCATATCCGCCAGTTTCATCTTCCACACCAGCGTGATGGTGCCCGCCACGGCCATCAGCGGGAAGCAGGCCAGCGAAATACTGGCCACCGGCACGTGTACGTACATTATGCGGATTGTCTCGCCCTGCTGATAATCCTCAGGGACAAACAACAGCGCCCAGGTCAGTCCGACCAGCCCCAGGATAGCCATGGCTGCGTACAGCCAGGGCAACCACTTGCTGGACAGCTCATAAAACCAACGCGGCGACCCCAATTTCGAAAACCACAGCCACATGACCGGCTCACCCTACCCCAAGCTATTGATTACTGGACTATAACACGGGCATTTTAACGCCCCTGTTACGCTTTGTAACGCTCTTCCGGCGCTATCATCGAATACATTGTTTTAATTCACACTGATCCGCAGTGCTGCGGCAGATGCCAGCGGTGCCATTGTCAACGTCAACGCCAGTATGGCACCCAGCAAGGCGAAATGGCTGCCGACCGGCAGGCCAAACATGATATCGGTCACCGCTTTGGCGCCTATTATAAGCACCGGGGTGGACAGTGGTAAAACGATTACGGCCAGAATCAGCCCCCGACTGCCCAGCCCTACCGTTAGTGCCACCCCGATCGATCCGATCAGACTCAGTACTGGCGTGCCAATCAGCAGGCTCAACACCAGCGTGACATAAGCCTCCTGCGGCAGGTACAGCATGTAGGCCAGCAGCGGCGACAGTACCACAACCGGCAAACCCGCTATCAACCAGTGTGCAATATTCTTGGCCAGCACCAGAAAATACAGCGGCTGGGGTGACAGCAACAGCTGCTCCAGCGAACCGTCTTCGTAATCTGCACGATAGAGATTGTCCAGTGACAGCATGGACGCCAGCAGCGCTGAGACCCAGACCACACCTGCCGAGATGCGGGCCAGCTCCACCGGATCCGAACTGACGCCCAGCGGAAACAGGGTCACAACAATCAGAAAAAACATGATGGGATTGAGCAGATCATTGCGGCGCTTGAAAGCCACCAGCAAGTCTCGCTTCAGCGTAGCGACAAACGCTGCACTGGTGCTGACAGTCACAGCAGATGATGTGGAGGTCGGCTGCGTCATGAGGCAGGCACCACCGTGCGTTCCGAGGGATTATCGAGATTGACACGGTGCAGTTCGCAGGGCACATCCAGACGATGGTGGGTCGTCACCAGCACTGCCCCGCCATTGGCCACATGCTCGGCCAGCAGCAGCTCGAGGTCGCGGACACCATAGACATCAAGCGTGGTGAAGGGTTCGTCGAGAATCCACAAGGCAGCCGGACTGATCAGCAACCGTGCCAGCGAGACCCGCTGGGTCTGCCCTGCGGACAGATTACGACAGGGAATGTCTTCGTAGGCTCGCAGACCAACGCGTGCAAGCGCCGCTTCGATGCGATCGTCTTCTACTGGACTATGCAGTGAGGCACTCCAGCGCAGATTCTCGCGCGGCGTCAGAATTCGGTTAACACCCACCCGGTGCCCGATATAGAGCAGTGATGCCAGAAAGGTCTCACGCTGCTCTTCAACGGGCTGACCGCGCCAAAGAATCTCACCTTCGTAACTGTCGTTCAGGCCGCACAGGATTCGCAGCAGCGTAGTTTTACCACTGCCATTGCTGCCCAGCACCTGCACCAGCTGACCGGCATGAATATCGAGCTGAAATTCACTGAAAAGCACGCGCTCATCACGTTCACAGAACAGCGAGCGGGCCTGAAGCAAGGGGACGCCGCCGGACTGTTCACGCGCAAAGGTCGCGGATTCAGGCGCAGCGGAGACGGGAGATTCTGAAGAAGAAGTCGGCAGGCTCATCCCTGCCATTATAAACGCTTTGCAGGACGCTTGTCTTTAAGACACGCGTCCGACACCACGTGCGGCCATCAGTGAAACCAGTTTGGCTTCGGCCTCTGAAAGCCCACAGGACTTGACCAGATCTTCCGGCGCTGCGCCCATCTGGATCAGTTTGCTGGCCTGGGCATAGGTCAGACTGCCGCTATCCTTGTTTTCCAGATCCTGTTGACGACGCTGGGTCTGGCCCAGCCGTTGATCAACGGCCGCCAGCGCCTTGCCCAGCGTGAGAATGGTTATGTTGCTCTCGCGCTGCAGTGCCTCCTGCTTTTTGCGGCTTTCCAGCAGCGCCTGCTCCAGACCGCGGATACGGCGCAGATTGGCCCATTGCATCCCCATGACCACCAGCATCAGCAGCGCGGAAACAGCAGTCAGTGCAGCAAGTACGATTAATGTCATCGTGTTTTCCTGGTTAGTTGTCCAGCTCGGCCAGTTCTTCTTCGGTCAGCAGCTTGTCCAGCTCGACCAGAATCAGAAGCTGATCTTCGCGATGGCAGACACCGGTGATGAATCGGGCTGTTTCGTCTTTATTGACCTGCGGGGCAGTTTCGATTTCCGATCCGCGCAGATAGACCACTTCCGCCACGCTGTCGACAACAATACCAAGCACGTGTTTGCCAATTTCCAGAATCACAATACGTGTGTTGTCATCGGGCTCACGATCATGCAGACCAAATCGGCGGCGTGTGTTGATCACGGAGATGACAGTGCCACGGATATTGATGATGCCCATGACATAGTCGGGCGCACCCGGAACCGGGGCAATATCCTGAAACTTCAGCACTTCTTTGACGACCATGACATTGACGCCATAGGTCTCGTTTTCCAGGTTGAATGTCACCCACTGCAGGACCTGATCGTCCAGTTTTTTAGTTGCCTCTGCCATATCTACCTCTATCCAGGCGTCAAATTTTTAGCGGCCACACAGCGGAATTGTACGTCTGAGGTCAATTTCCTGCCGATCAGCGGGGCCTTTGCCGGCATGAGTGCCAAAAAACGGCACAGATACCAAAGAATATGCAGTTTTCGTACCAGTTAAAGGTCAGTAAAGGGGACGGAGGGATTTAGCGAGCTAAATCCCTCCGTCCCCTTTACTCCCCTTTACTGCCTTTACTGTTCCCCCGATCGGCAGCGGCCAGCATAGAGCTCAACACACTCACATCCAGCAGGCTGCACAGACGATCGAGCAATGTTCCCGCCAGCCAGGGCCGGCTGCTGCCGCCTTCACGCCAGCGCAGCTGCGATGGCTCCAGGCGTACTGATTCTTCCGCGTGACTGACGGCAAGACCCCAAGGCGAATCGCCCAGCACAATCACAGACTGGTACTCCTGCCGGTGCTGACGATCAGCGGGACAACGTTCCGGCATCAACAGATCAGCGGTATCAATCACCCGAATGTTTTTCCCGTTCCAGCGCAGAAGCCCCATAAACCAGCTTGCCTGACCGGCAACCGGCTGAATTTTGCCGTCCTCAATCGGACAGATGCCGCCCAGATCGTGCAGCGGGGCTGCCATGTCCATGTCCAGAACACTGAACAGCAGACTGGCGAAGGGTTTGCTCGCCCACTCCGGCGCCTGGCGAACGCCCCGAACCTGCTGCGCCGCTTCGGCGATATCCAGCGTATTGAGCTGAGTCTCGGCATCCAGTTCAGCGTTTGGGACTGCGATGGGCTCCTGATCAGTCTCTATTTCTGTTTCCGCTACTTTTTCCGTGACCCGCTGTTCAGTTTTTTCCTCCACTACAGCTGCTGCAGCAGAGGTAGCCTGCAGCACCGGCTCTTCGACAGGCTCTTCAAGCGCCGGCTCAGCCACAAACTGCTGCTCAACTGCTGGCGGGGCAACGACTTCCTCGTCAGCCATGGCTGTATCGGGATCAGCGAAGGTTGGAATACGCCGGGATTGTGCAGGTACCGCCCGCACCGATGGCATGAAATCCTGCGTAACATCCCTTAGCAATGCATCCAGGTAGTCCTGGACAACATCCACTTTTGCAGCAGTCCTGATCTCACGCATGACTCGCCTCCACAGTGCCGGCCAGTCGATCAGCCTCCATCTTCAACAGCGTTTTCAGCAAACTGCCATAGGCCTGCACTCCACGGCTTTCAGGGTCCAGCGACAATGGCGTTACGCCCTGCGAACTGGCATCACGTAATCGGGTGTCAACAGGAATGGCCGCCTGCCAGGTGACTTCCGGCCAGGTTTTGCGCATATAGCGGAAACTGCTGACGCTGGCGTGAGTGCGGCGGTCAAACAGCGTCGGAACCATAAGGAATGGCAGTGGGTGGCGGCGCGAACGGTTTACCATCTGCAGGGTATTCAGCATACGCTCTACACCCTTGATGGCCAGGAATTCCGTCTGCACCGGGACAATCAATTGTTCCGATGCTGCCAGTGCATTGATCAGCAGCACACCCAGCGTGGGCGGGCTGTCGATCAGCACATAATCAAAGTCATCCCAGAGCTTGCTCAGCGCCCGGGAAATGGCCAGCCCCATGCCCTCCTGGGTGACAGCGCTGCGCTCAAGAGTGGCCAGCGCAGTACTGCCCGGGACCAGCATCAGATTCTTGTAGGCTGTCGGCTGAATGCACTGGCGCAGTGCCTGGTCCGACAGACGCCCAGGTCCAACAAACCACTCAAAGCTGCTGTTGGCGGCCTGCTCGGGTGCGTGTCCGAAATAACTGCCCAGTGACCCCTGAGGGTCCAGGTCCAGCATCAGCACGCGCTTGCCCCGATCAGCCAACAGGCTCGACAGCGCCACCGTCGTGGTGGTCTTGCCGACTCCGCCCTTCTGATTGGCTACCGACCATACATGCATGTCAGCATATCTCCTGACAAAGACGCGCCGCCACCTTGTTGAGCGGCAGCACCTCGTCTACCAGACCCGCCTTGGCAACGGCCATGGGCATGCCATAGATGACTGAACTTTCTTCATCCTGTGCCCAGATCGTCGCCCCGCTTGTTTTCAGCATCCTTGCACCATCACGACCATCGGAGCCCATGCCGGTCAACACAACCCCCAGCACCTTGTTACCCAGATCGCGTGCTGCCGACCCGAAGGTCACGTCCAGCGACGGTTTGTAATTCAGCCGTTCATCACCGTCAATAACTCTGATGCGTAAAGAACTGCGTCCTTCCACCAGCATCTGCTTGCCACCTGGCGCCAGATAGGCATGTCCGGGTTTCAGCACGTCACCATCGCTGGCTTCGGTAATGCTTATCCGGGCAATACGGTTCAGACGCTCGGCAAACGCACGTGTGAAGGTGCCGGGCATATGCTGCACCAGCAGAATTGGCAACGGGAACGAGTCTGGCAGTTTTGTCAGCACTTCCTGCAGTGCCATCGGGCCGCCGGTGGACGCTCCAATAATCACCAGCTGAGCATGACGCAGACTGCCGCGTCCTGACGCCGCTGGCTCATAACTGCGTGTCTCTGTCTGGGCCGACGCTGCCGTGGGCGCGCTGGCAGCGACTGCCTGCGGTGACCGACTGCGGCTGCGTGATACAACCACAATGCGTTCACACAGAATCTTCTGCAGCTCGTCGGCGTGGTGCGAAATATCCTCAAAATTCTTGGGCAGGTAATCGACTGCCCCGGCTTCCAGCGCATCAAGTGTGACACGCGCCCCCTCATAGGTGAGTGAGGAGAACATGAGCACTGGCGTGCGACTGGCCTGCACAATATGCCGCACTGCCGTAATGCCGTCCATTACCGGCATTTCATAGTCCATGGTGATGACATCGGGCTTAAGTCTGGCTGCCTGATCCACCGCCTCCTGACCGTTAACGGCTGTTCCGATTACTTCCAGACGGCTGTCGGCATTGATCAGCTCACTGAGACGCCGGCGAAAGAAGCCCGAATCGTCAACTACCAGAACCTTTATTGTCATAGTGTAAGTTCCTGTTACGCAGCGTATCGCTTAAGCAGACCGGGCACATCAAGGATGACCGCAATACGACCATCACCGGTAATTGTGGCACCAGCCATACCCGGTGTACCGTGCAGCATACGACCCAGGGGTTTGATGACAACTTCTTCCTGACCAATCAGTGTATCAACCACAAATCCGACACGCTGTGTACCTACGTGCACTATAACAACGTTTGCTTCAGTCTTGATGGCATCACTGCCGCCCTGGTGGGTCAGCCAGCGGCGCAGATGGAACAGCGGCAACGCCTTGTCGCGTACCGTCACCACCTGCTGCCCGTCCACGACGTGAGTTCGGCTCAGATCCAGGTTAAAAATCTCACTGACATTCGCCAGCGGCAGCGCAAAGGTCTGGTCGCCAACAACGATCATCAGCGTCGGCATGATAGCCAGGGTCAACGGCACCTTGATTTCAATACGCGAGCCTTTGCCCGGGTTTGACTCGATGGCGATGGTGCCATTGAGCTGCGAAATTTTGGTCTTGACCACGTCCATGCCCACGCCACGGCCAGAGACATCCGAGATTTCGGTTTTGGTCGAGAAGCCTGGTGCAAATATCAGGTCAAAACATTCAGAGCGGCTCAGTCGATCCGCTGCATCCCTGTCCATCAATCCTTTTTCAACGGCTTTGCGGCGCAGCACATCAGGATCCATGCCATTACCGTCGTCACTGATGGTCAGCAGAATATGGTCGCCCTCCTGCTCAGCAGCAAGCAAAACGGTTCCCTGACGCGACTTGCCATTCTTCTCACGCAGCTCGGGCAGTTCGATGCCGTGGTCCACGGCATTACGCACCAGGTGCACCAGCGGGTCCGCCAGCGCCTCTACCAGGTTCTTGTCCAGGTCGGTTTCTTCACCATGCAGCTCAAGCGCCACTTCTTTCTTGAGATTACGCGCCAGGTCTCGCACGACACGCGGGAAGCGACCAAACACTTTCTTGATTGGCTGCATCCGTGTCTTCATCACGGAGGTCTGCAGGTCAGCTGTCACCAGGTCCAGGTTGGCAACTGCCTTGGACAGTGTTTCATCAGCAGCAGTGGAGCCAATACGAACCAGACGGTTACGGACCAGTACCAGCTCACCCACCATGTTCATGATCTCGTCGAGGCGACGGGTATCAACACGGACAGTTGTTTCCGGTGCGTCTTTAGCAGCTGCATTGGCAGCCGCTGCCGGGGCTGCGGCCGGCTGGGCACTGGCTGCAGGTTTGCTGTCTGGTACCGCCCGCAATGCCGGCTTGGCGGCGCTGACAGGTTTGGCCGCACTGTCCGCTTTGTCACCGACGGCTTTCTCTTTCTTGCTGGCCTCGGCAGCTTCAGCCTTTTTCTCAGCCGCGCTGACGGCGCCAGATGGCACACCACCGTGTGAGCCTGAACCATGCAACTGGTCCAGAAGAGCTTCAAATTCTTCGTCGGTTATTTCATCGCCGCCACTGGCTGAGGCACTCGCGCTCTGCTCTGTTCCTGCAGGCTCCAATGAGCTTTCGTCAGCCGATGGCTGGCTGGACGCACCGGCGGCCTGCTTCGCGGTGTCGGCGGGCTTTTGCCCAGCTGAAGGCTCTTGCTCTGCCGAAGGCTCTGACCCAGCTGAAGGCTCTGGCGCTTTGCCCTGCAACTGATCCAGCAGCGCTTCAAACTCTTCCTCAGTGATTTCTTCGTCGTCGCCGGCGCTGATGCTGCCTTCTGCGTCAGCAGCTATGTCAGCAGAGTCGAGCGAGGCCAGCAACTGGTCAAACTCCTCATCACTCATGTCGTCAGTGCTGTCCTCAGCAACCGGCTCGGGATTGTCAGCCACCGGCGCTTCGACATCCTCTCCGCTGGCGAGAGCCTGCAGGGCATCCAGCAGAGTCTGTGGGGCCGGATCGGGAGCCTGTCCCTCCTTGACCTGGGCGAACATGCCATTGACCGTATCCAGCGCCTGCAACACCACATCCATCAGTTCGGCCGTTACCTGGCGATGACCATTGCGCAGATTGTCAAACAGGTTTTCGGTGACATGGCAGCAATCCACCATGGCATTCAGCTGGAGGAAGCCGGCGCCTCCTTTGACGGTGTGGAAACCGCGAAAAATGGCGTTCAACAGGTTCTTGTCATCCGGCTGTTTTTCCAACTGGACCAGCTGCTCAGAGAGCTGTTCGAGAATTTCCCCGGCTTCAACCAGAAAATCCTCAAGAATCTCTTCGTCGTCAAAAAAACTCATGTTGCCCACCTTTTCTACCTGAGCGTTATCAGCTGCCCGCTGTTGCGTTAGTCAAAAACCCAGGCTGGATAACAGATCGTCTACATCATCCTGACCAGAAACAACATCCTGACTCGCTTTTGTCTGCGGGCCTTCAGCACGCAGGCGCCGTTCAGATTCGTCTTTCGGATCGTTAACTTGCACCACTCGTTCAATGCCGGCTACTTCTTCGACACTGCTGGCCAGCTTGACCAGATTAACCAGGCTTTTTTCCACATCACTGACCAGGCCGATGACACGCTTGATCACCTGACCGCTAAGATCCTGGAATCCCTGCGCCATCAAGATGTCGGTCAGATTGCCATGCAGGCCACTGCCTTCCTTATCGACTCGTGACAGCAGCCCACTCACATCATCAAACAGTTTTTTTTCATCTTCGGAGCATGAGCGCGAGGCAACGTACTGAGCCCAGCGATCACCAACATCGTTGCTCTGCTCCACCAAGCTCTGAATAATCGGGATCGAGTCATCCACCCGATCCATGGTCTGGTTGGCGGCTTCTTCCGTCATCTTGATGACGTAATTGAGCCGGCTTCGGGCGTCCGCCATCTCAGACAGCTCGTGTTCAACCTCGGCGCTGCCAGTCACGTGGATACCAACGTGAAAGTCGCGGATGGCGTTATGCAGGGCCCGGGTCAGGCGCCCTACTTCACGATAGAGCAATTCGTAGCGTTCCTGGTCTATCTCAGCCATTGACGGTCCCTCAGCTGGTGGCTTCAATGCGCTCAAAGATCTTTTCGATCTTCTCCTCCAGCGCAGCAGCCGTAAAAGGTTTAACTACGTAGCCATTGACCCCTGCCTGCGCAGCCGCAATGATCTGATCCCGTTTGGCCTCCGCGGTTACCATCAGCACTGGCAGTCCGCGCAGCTTCTCGCTGGCCCGCACCGCCTTCAGCAGATCGATTCCGGTCATACCTGGCATGTTCCAGTCGGTAATCAGGAAATCAAAACTCCCGTTTTCCAACATCGGCAGGGCGGAGTTGCCATCATCAGCTTCGGCTGTATTGGTAAAACCAAGATCCCGCAACAGGTTTTTGATAATTCGACGCATTGTTGAGAAGTCATCAACAATGAGAATCTTCATGTTTTTGTCCAAAACCGCCTCCAGGTCATGAAATCTGTCCGGGGGCAACCTGAACAATATGGTTTCCCCTGGCAATGTTATCGCTTGGAAAGTGAAAAAATTTAGAGCGAACTGCCAAATAAGTGCAATTAATGCAATTTTAGCGGACGGAAGGGGCTCAGCGCCATTCCTGAAGACGCGAACGAAGCCGCAGGGCAGCCTGGGAATGGATCTGGCTGACCCTGGATTCGCTGACACCCAGAACCTCGCCAATCTCCTTGAGATTCAGTTCCTCGTCGTAATACAGGGCAAGAACCAGTTTTTCGCGCTCGGGCAGCCCATCGATGGCTTCGGACAGATGTGCGCGGAAGTTATCTTGCTGCAGCTCTTCCGAGGGGCCGGACACTTCACCAGAGGCCACCTCGATTGAGGAGTCATCGCCACCCTGCGTCAGATCGTCAAAACTGAACAGTCGGCTGCCGCTGGCATCCTGCAGAATGGTGTAGTAGGTATCAAGATCGACACCCATTTCGGCAGCGATCTCATGGTCTTTGGCGTCGGTGCCGGTGCGCGCCTCGATGGCCTTGACGGCCTCGGCCACCTGCCGGTTCTTGCGGTGTACCGACCGCGGCGCCCAGTCGCCCCGCCGAATCTCGTCCAGCATGGCACCGCGGATTCGAATGCCTGCGTAGGTTTCGAAACTGGCCCCCTTGCTGACATCATACTTGCGGGCGGCTTCCAGCAGGCCAATCATGCCGGACTGAATCAGATCGTCGAGCTGCACGCTGGACGGCATACGCATCAACAGATGATGCGCAATCCGCTTCACCAGCGGCGCATGCTGGACGACCAGGTCATCTGCCCCGGCCACTTGAACATCCTGGTATAGTGTCGCACCCATATCTCAGGCCATGCCCTGTACAAGTCGTTCCACAAAAAATTCCAACTGACCAGTTGCCTCAGTTCGCACTGGCCAACCCAGCACTTCCGACGCCAGACGCCGGTAACCGTCAGCTGCCCTGCCGCCCGGATAGCTCAAAAGCACTGGCTTCTGTCGTTGTACGGCCTTGCGAACCGTCTCATCAAAGGGTATGTCACCGGCATAACGCAGATTAACATCCAGAAACTTGCTGGTAACTGCTGCAAACCGATTAAACAGGTTGCGACCCTCTTGTGGCGATCTTGTCATATTCGCCAGAATTCGGAAATCGCGCAACTGGCAATCGCGGTTCAGCAACTTGACCAGTGCGTAAGCGTCAGTCATTGATGAGGGCTCATCGCACACAACGACCAGTACTTCCTGCGCCGCGCGCACAAAACTGACTACCGAATCAGAGATGCCTGCTGCCGTATCGATGACCAGCACATCCAGCTCATCTGACAGGTCACTGAAGGCATGAATGATGCCCGCATGCTGATTGGCGCCCATATTTACGAGCGTCTGCACGCCAGATGATGCCGGTATGATCTTGATGCCCTGCGTCTCGATCATGACGTCGCGCAGGTCACAGACCCCGGCCATCACCTCGGCGATGGTCTTGTCGGCCTTGACGCCCATCAGGATGTCAACGTTCGCCAGTCCAAGGTCGGCATCCATCAACACCACACGTTTGCCAGCCTGGGCCATTGCCAGACTTAAATTCACCGAAATACTGGTTTTTCCGACACCGCCCTTGCCGCCGGTTACTGCCAGTACCTGTATGGGATGCATCCCTATAAATCTCCTAGCTGATCAGCCCATGCGCCTATATCGCGGCACGTTTTGCTGCGGCCGCCCTGCTCGGCGGCTGGCTGCCAAAATTGTTCATGACGCGTGCGCGATCGACGGGGGTCGCAGCCTGAGCCCGACCCAGTGCCACCGCCCGTTTGACGAGCGCCTGCGCCGTCGCCACCGCCAGGTCATCCGGGATGGCCTGGCCAAAAGTTTCGTAAACCACTGGCACGGCACGTTCGATACACAGCGCCAACGCCTCGCCCATCACACAGGCTTCGTCCAAGTGCGTCAGAATACACCCTGACACGCCTGCCGTCGAACAGGTTTTCCACGCGGCCTGCAGCACCTGGCCCTGAGCCGTGCAAGGCAGTACCAGCCAGTTTTGAACCTGCGGCTGGGCGGCAAGCTCCGACAATTGTCGCTGCTGCTCCGGATGCCGCGATGGCAGACCCGCCGTATCGATCAGCACCAGCCGTTTGTGGGCCAGACTCTGCAAGGTGTCGCCCAGTGAATGCTGATTATCAACAATCCGCACTGTCACGCCAAGTATGCGTCCCAGCGTGCGCAATTGCTCATGGGCTGCCAGCCGGAAACTGTCCGTGGTGACCAGCGCAACCTCTTCCGGGCCATTGGCCAGCACAAACTTTGTGGCAAGTTTGGCGATTGTAGTGGTTTTGCCAGCGCCGGTCGGGCCCAGGAAGGCAAATACACCGCCGGTGCTGACGGGGTCAGCACTGTGTACTGGTGTCATTTTAACCAGCGCCGACAAAGTCTGGCGCCACAGCTGATCCAGGGTGCGGGCCTGGCCGGCCAGATCCAGCAGACGCTGGTTGATGTTGCCGGGCAGGCCCATCGCCACCAGTCGCTCCCAGATTGCCGCCTGGGCAGGCGTCTGGCGGGCAAACTGATCCCATGCCAGGCCATTGAGACGCTGTTGCAGCAGGCTGCGAATGCTGTTCAGCTCAGAACGCATGGCACCAAATTCCGCTTTGCTCACCGAGGGTTCATTGGCTGCATTGAACTCAGCCGCCTTGTCAGGCGAAGCCGGCGCAGGCGTGGCCACCACCTCAACCCCACCCTCAACGCTGCGGGTTGACAGAATTGCCGCATCTTCACCAAATGCCTGGCGCACGTCCATCAGTGCTCTGCGCATATCTTTGGCCACGAATTTCTTAAGCTGCATGCTCTGCCCTCTTCGATCTCAATGTTGTTTCTGTCATTGCCCAAGTGTCGCGACAATGGTGATTTGCTTGTTGTCCGGAATTTCCTGATAGGACAACACCCGTACCCCTGATGTGGTAAATCTCACGAATCGACTCAGCGTCGGACGCAGCGGCGCGGCAACCAGCAGGACGGCAGGATTGCCGGCAATTTCCTGCCGCTGCGCAGCCTGTATCAGTGACTGCTGCAGCCTTTCTGCGATGCCAGGCTCAATAACCACGTTCTCTTCCGCCGATCCGTCACCCTGCTGCATCGCCTGCTGTACTGCTTTAAGCAATATCTGTTCCAGCGAGGGATCGAGCGTAATAACCGGCAATTCCGAACGGTTTCCATAAATACCCTGAACGATCACACGTGCCAGCGAGACACGGACAGCAGCCGTCAATGCAGTCGGATCCTGGGTTCGGGACGCGGTCACAGCCAGCGCTTCACCAATGGTGCGCATGTCCTTGACAGGGATGTCTTCCTGCAACAGGTTCTGCAGCACCCGGCGCAGAATATTGGGGTTAATCAGACTGGGCAGTTCTTCAGCGAGTTTTTTGGACGATTTGCCCAGAATGGACAACAGCTCATGAACCTCGTCATGGCCCAGCAGTTCGTGGGCGTGCTTCTGCAACAGGGTATTCATGTGGGTAGCGATAACCGTGCTGGCATCCACCACAGTGTAGCCGAGCCCCTGCACCTGTTCGCGCTGGGATGGTTCGATCCAGATGGCGTCAAGTCCAAACGCGGGGTCTTTGGCATTGATACCCTGAGCCTGCCCGTAGACCTGCCCTGGATTGATGGCCATTTCGCGCTCCGGATAAATGTCAGCACCGCCGATATTGACGCCCATCAGGTTGATGCGATATTCGTTGGGCTGCAGATCCAGATTGTCGCGAATATGCACAGACGGCACCAGGAACCCCAGCTCCTGCGACAGCTTCTTGCGGATTCCCTTGATGCGCGCGAGCAGTTGACCGCCCTGGCTTTTGTCGACCATTGGAATCAGGCGATAGCCCACTTCCAGACCTACCACATCCACCGGCGTGACATCGCCCCAGCCCAGTTCCTGCGGTTCGGCGGCCTGCGCCTGCTTCTTTTCCTGATCGGCTTTCTCTACGGCCTGCTGTTCCGCGGTCGGCTGCAGCGCGCGTTGAGCTTTCATGTAGATAAACACCGCACCACCGGCAGCGGCCAGGGCCAGCGACAGGAAGGCAAAATGCGGCATGCCCGGCACGACACCCATGACAAAGAGAACAGCGGCGGCAATACCCAGAGCACGCGGCGATGAGAACATCTGGCCAACGACCTGCGCGCCCATCATCTCGGAGTTATTGTTGCGGGTTACCATGATGGCAGCGGCCGTGGACAGCACCAGCGCCGGAATCTGAGCCACCAGACCATCACCAATGGTCAGCAGTGCGTAGCGTTCGGCTGCGGTGGCAAAGTCCAGGCCGTGCTGCATCATGCCGATAGCCAGACCGCCGACGATGTTGATAACAAGAATCAGAATGCCGGCGATTGCATCGCCTTTTACAAACTTGCTGGCACCGTCCATCGCACCGTAGAAGTCGGCTTCCTGGGTAATGTCCTGACGACGCACCCGGGCCTGCTCCTGGTCGATGATGCCCGCATTCAGGTCTGCATCAACGGCCATTTGTTTGCCGGGCATAGCGTCCAGGGTGAAACGCGCGCTTACCTCGGCGATACGGCCCGCACCCTTGGTCACAACCACAAAGTTGATGATGATCAAAATCATGAAGACGATCAGACCAACGGCATAGTTGCCACCTATCACCACCTCACCAAAGGACTCGATGACCTTACCGGCCGCCGCGCCACCCTCGTGGCCATTCAGCAGCACCACACGTGTGGAGGCGACGTTGAGCGCCAGACGCAACAAAGTGGAGACCAGCAGAATGGTCGGGAACACCGCAAAGTCCAGCGGGCGCATGGCGTAGACGGCGACACAAAGCACGACCAGTGCGATGGTGATATTGAAGGTGAAGAAAACGTCCAGCAAAAACGGCGGAATCGGCAGCGTCATCATCGCCAGAATCACCAGCAGCAACACCGGGATACCCAGGTTGCCGTCAGTGAAGCTGCGCGCGTTTGACATCAACGTGCCGCGATTCATGTTATTGCCGATATTCATCATCGCTGTTGCGAAGTCCCTGTGACGGATAACTGTCACTTGCCAGTATCCGCGGTCGAATTATTGACGCTTTTCCGAGCCAGCACCGTCAAACCAGGGGTTTGTCTGGCGCTGTTCAGCTATTACACAGGGGTGTCGCAAGAGTCGTGCCAGAACCGTAAAGGGGGGCGTAAAGGGGACGGAGGGATTTACGAATGTAAATCCCTCCGTCCCCTTTACGCCCTTTACGCCCCCCTTTACACGTCACGGCGCAGCTCTTCAGGTACAGTCAACTTGGTCAAATCAACTGCTTTCGGTTTGGGGCCGCTGCCACGTGCGTGCTGTCGCAGCTGGAAGACATAGGCAAGCACCTGCGCAACGGCCTTGTACAGGCCTTCAGGTATCTCATCTTCAAGCTTGGTGTTGTAGTAGATGGCTCGCGCCAGGACCGGAGCCTCGACAATGGGGATCTTGTTCTCAGTCGCCACTTCACGGATACGCAGTGCCATATGATCAATACCCTTGGCCACCAGTGTCGGGGCACCCTGCCCACCGCCCTGCTGATATTTCAGAGCCACCGCATAGTGCTGCGGGTTTGTGATGACCACGTCTGCCTGTGGCAGTTCCTTGAACATCTTGTTCTGTGACATCTGGTACTGCAGCTGACGAATTCGCTGCTTCACCTCAGGCTTACCCTCGGTGTCCTTCATCTCGTCCTTGACCTGCTGGTGCGTCATACGCAGCTTCTGGGTATGCGAGTGAATCTGAAACGGAATATCCACCATGGTGATCAGAATCATCGCGCAGGACATTGCCAGCACTGACCAGCCGATAATGCTGAGAGCATGCGCGATCGCAGGCACAGTCGGCTCCTGCTGAATGGCCATGATGCTGTCCATATTCATGAAAAACAGCAACAGAGCAATGCCGGCCACCACCAGTACTTTGGCGGCGGCCTTGGCCAGCTCCACCAGAGCCTTGGGGCCAAACATGCGCTTAAGCCCGGACATGGGATTCATCCGGCTGGCCTTGGGCATCACCGCCTTGAAGGTAAAGTTCCAGCCTCCAAGCCCAATCGGCCCCAGAAAAGCAGCCAGCAACAGCAGGGAAACAACCGGCAACAAGAGACGCAGCCCTTCCATGATCGACACATCCAGAAAACGCAGCATTGCGGTGGTATCAAAAATGGATTCGCGCGGCACATCGAAGTTGTAGTTCATCATGTCGATGACGGACTGCCCCATTGAGCCACCAAACATCAGCATGCCGCCGACGCCAGTCAGGAGGATGGCCATGGTATTCAGCTCCCGCGAACGGACGGTGTCGCCTTCTTCTCGGGCCTTTTCGAGTTGTTTCGGGGTGGGGTCCTGGGTTTTTTCTGCCGAGGAGTCCTGTTCTTCAGCCATACAGTACCTCCTGCGTCAGATGGGCTGCATCAGCGCCCGCATGCGAATGAAAGCCTCGGCAAAAATAGCCTCAGCGGCGTCCAGAAAATATGACATACACAACCAGATGACAAACAGGCCAAACATCAGCGCAATCGGAAAACCCAGTGCAAAAATATTCATCTGTGGCGCGGCCCGCGTCATGATGCCGAAGGCAAAATTGGTCATCAGCAAAGCCGTCAATGCCGGCAGCGCCAACAGCAACGCGCTGGAGAATGCCCAGCTGATGGTGCTGATCAGTTGATAATACACACCGGTATCCAGGCCTGAACTGGACACCGGGATCAACTCAAAGCTCTCAACCAGAATCTCAATCATCACCAGATGTCCGTCAAAGCTGATAAACAGAATCGTGACAAACATCATGTAAAACGTACTTAAAATCGCAACGTTGATGCCATTGGCTGGGTCCACCATCGATGCAAAACCCAGACCCATCTGCATAGCTACCAACTGTCCCAGTAGTACAAAAATCTGAAACACAATCTGCAGAAAAAAACCCAGCGCCACACCAATCAGCACCTGCTGGGCCACAATCAGCATCGCACTGACTGACACACCTTCCACTGCCGGCATAGGCGGCAAGGTGGGTGCAACAATCAGGGCAAGCGCAACCGCCAGAATCAGTCGTACACGTTGTGGCAGAAAGTTGGACCCCAGTACCGGCGCCGCCAGCATAAAACCCATAATGCGGAATAATGGCCACATAAAGCTGCCAATCCACGCACCGATTTCTGCACCGGTGAACGACAGCACTGCCCTAACCCACCATACTGGGAATGCTAAGAATCAATCGCTCGGAGTACTCCAGAATCTGACGCAAAAGCCAGGGTCCGGTGGCGATAATGACCACCAGCGTCACCAGCAAACGAGGCAGAAAACTCAGCGTCTGCTCGTTGATCTGCGTGGCAGCCTGGAAGGTACTGATCACCAGACCCACCACCAGACTGGGCATGACAATCACAGCCACCAGCAGTACGATCAGCCACATTGCATCCCGCCAAACCATCACCGCTACATCAGGGGTCATACGTCACACTCCATCAGACTGCTATTGGCCAAAACTCATTGCCAGCGTTCCCATGATCATTGCCCAGCCATCGACGAGCACAAACAGCATGATCTTGAAAGGCAACGAAATAATAATCGGCGAGAGCATCATCATACCCATCGCCATCAAGACACTGGCTACCACCAGGTCGATCACCAGAAACGGAATAAACAACAGAAAACCTATCTGGAATGCTGTCTTCAGTTCGCTGGTTACAAATGCCGGAATCAACACGGTCAGCGGCACTTCGTCGATGCTGCTGACCGGATCCATATTGGAAAGCTCCATGAACAGCTGAAGGTCAGACTCACGTGTCTGTGCTGACATAAAACTGCGGAACGGAATCTCCGCCTGTGCCAGTGCTTCGGTGGCACCCAGCTCTTCATTGATGTATGGCTGCAGCGCATTCTCATTTACCTGCTGCAGGACTGGCGCCATGATAAAAACAGACAAAAACAGTGCCAGACCCAACAGGATCTGATTCGACGGTGTCTGCTGCAGACCCAGTGCCTGTCGCAGGATGGCGAACACCACAATAATGCGCGTGAACGAGGTCATCATCATGGCCAGCGCCGGCAACAGTGTCAGCGCGGTCATGATGAACAGAATCTGCAGCGTCACTGAATACTGCTGCGAGCCGTCCTGACCGGTGGTGACACTCAGTGCCGGAATACCACCGAGCCCACCCAGGCCAGTGTCCTGCTGCGCATTAGTCTCTGTCGGCTGGAGAGTTGAAGTCTGCTGCGCCTGCGATGGTGCGCTGACCAGCAAGGCGGCAAGGCACAACAGAACAAACAGAATATGTCTGGTTTTTACGAATGTCATTGGGCAGCGCTCAGGGCTTTTTGTGCAAGGCATTTTTCAGAATGGTCTGAAAGCCGCTGGTATTGGGTGTGCCAGGTGTCTGGCTTAATACTGGTTCATCAAATACATGCAGAAGGTTCACATTGCCCGGCGCAACACCCAGCAACAACTGCTTGTCACCGACCTGCACCAGGGCAACGCGTTCGCGGTTACCTACCGGCAGCGCACTGATCACTTTCATGCCCTGCCCGCCAAAGCCGGTGGCGCCGGAGAACCTCCTGGCCACCCAGGCCAGGGCCAGGATCAGACCAATAATGACCATCAGCCAGAGAACGGTCTGGGCGACTGCACTGGCACCGCCCGCTCCGAGCATCGCCGTCTGTGTGGCAGCCTGTTCTGCTGCCTGTGTCATGCTCTCTGCCATGATCCGCTTACCCGCTTAACGCAGTTTCTTGATTCGTTCTGACGGACTGATCACGTCGGTCATGCGGATACCGAACTTGTCGTTCACCACAACCACTTCGCCGTGCGCAATCAGCGTGCCGTTGACGAGCACGTCCAGCGGTTCACCCGCCAGCCGGTCCAGCTCGATCACCGATCCCTGATTGAGTTGCAGCAGGTTACGAATGGTGATGGCAGTACTGCCGACTTCCATGGAAATGCGTACCGGAATATCCAGAATCACATCCAGATCAGGAGACGCACCATTAGCCTTGCTCTTGTCCGCGCCGTTGCTGTTCGCCGGCGCAGCCGCCTTGGACTGCTTGCCCGAACCGGCATTCTCTTCTTCCATGGCCTGTGCCCACTCGTCCGCCATATCCTGCTCATCTTTGCTCATGCGATTCTCCTCGTTCGTGCCTGGTTTTCGAAACCACGCTAGTCTTCAATACCGCGATAAATGCCTTCGACTCTCAGTGCCAGATTGCCGTTGGATGTGCCCACACGCGTTTCAAACAACGGGACGCCATTGGCTTTCAACACAACCGTTTCCGGCATCTCCACCGGGATGATGTCGCCCTCTTCCAGGTCAACAACATCACGCAGTGTGATCTCACGCTCAAACACATCGCAGGTGAAATTGACCGTTGCATGCTTGATCTGTTCTTTCAGTGCCTTGCCCCAGCGCTCATCATGCTCATCGACGTCACTCTGCATACCGGCGTCGAGCAGTTCGCGGATCGGTTCGATCATTGAGTAAGGCTGAGTAATGTGGATGTCACCACCACCACCGTCCAGTTCCACATGGAAGCTGCTCACCACCACGACTTCACTGGGGCTGACGATGTTGGACATCGACGGATTGACTTCCGAGCGCAGGTGATCGAACTCCAGCTTGTAGACATTGCGCCAGGCTTCGCCCAGATCCACAAAGATCTGGTTCAGCACCATCTGCACAACGCGCAGCTCGGTCGGGGTAAATTCACGACCCTCAATCTTGGCGTGACGGCCATCACCACCAAAGTAGTTGTCCACCAGTTTGAATACCAGTTTGGCATCCAGCACGATCAGCGCAGTACCGCGCAGGGGGCGAAACTTCACCAGATTCAGACTGGTCGGTACATACAGGGTATGCAGGTATTCACCGAACTTGGTGATCTGCACACCGCCCAGTGAAACATCCGCAGAGCGACGCAGAAGATTAAACAGGCTGATACGGGTATAGCGGGCAAAACGCTCGTTGATCATTTCCAGCGTCGGCATACGCCCACGCACAATCCGGTCCTGACTGGTCAGGTCATAGGCACGGACGGTACCCGGATCATCAAGTGAATCCTCTTCCAGGGCGCCCTCATCAACGCCGTGGAGGAGCGCATCAATTTCGTCTTGTGATAACAGATCCTGCATCAGGATATCCCCAACAAGCTATTGCATTACAAAGCTGGTAAACAGAACTTCTTCAATTCCCGGACGGCCGATCTCTCGCTCCAGCACCTGCCGGACTTCAGCAGTGGCCAGCTCGCGCAGAGCCTCTATGCCCGACGGATCTTCAAAAACCAGAATCAGCTGCGCGCTGAACAGATTGTTGAGCGCATGTCTGACAGCCGGCATGTGCAGCCTCAGGGCCTCCAGGGCAGCAGCATCACGACTCATCACACTTAGCTCAGCCTGCAGGTAGCGCTGGCGACCCTGGTAGGGAAAGTTCACAACAAACGGCGGCGCCAGACTCTGGTACTGCATGGGTTCCAGTGGCGCGGCCGGGGCTTCTTCTGCCTCTTCGCCCTCTGCCGTCGCGGTTTCAGCATCACCCGGTGCCAGCAGGAAGAACCATGCCGCGCCGCCACCAGCGCCAATCAGCACCAGCAGTAAAATTATGATCAGCAGGAGTTTGTTTCTGGCGCCTTTCTTTTGCGCCTTTTCCTGGGATTCCAGATCGTCGTCAGCCATTATTTCCTCGTTTTGTAACGGTTTGCTGCCGCACAGTTATCTTGTGACGTCGAAATGACGCTCACGTTTACCAGTGGGGAAGCAATCCTTGTGCCAGTATTAGTCTGGCTTATGGAGTGGAAGGTAAGTTTAAATTTTTCAATTATATAGCGAATGGTGCGGACGCACCAAGGACGAAGTATTAACGACACCAGCGCAGCAAGCGCCAATTTTGTGACGTCAAAAAAGTCTGGGGGAATGGAGAGGGTAAAGGGGACGGAGGGATTTAGCTCGCTAAATCCCTCCGTCCCCTTTACCCCGCCGCCAAGCTTAATGGCAATTAAACGTGTTCATCAACCAGGTGCAGGCTGCGCGCCGGAATATTGGCAAGCGCTTCTGCGCTATCCCGATCGCTGTCGAGCTCTCCGCCTGAATGTCGCGAACCACGTCCATCCTGTCCATGCCCGTCTCCCTGTGCAGACGTCTGCTGATCAGAGACGGTCACGTCAAGCAGATCAATTCCTTCGTTGCGGAACAGATCCTGAAGTCGCGGAATCTGGGCGTCCAGCGCATCACGGACCATGGCATGCTGGCTGACAAAATTCACGGTAGCCGACTGGTCAACCATCTGTACACGAACGGTCAGAGTACCAAGCTCTGGCGGATCCAGACGAATCTGCGCGCTGTTGATGCCATTGGCAGTCATGACCATCAGCTGCCGCGCGACGTTATCACCCCAGCCGGCCTGACCAAAGCTGCCAACCTGCAGCATCAGACTGGAGTCAGCGCCACGCGCGGCTGGTGCCATGGCCGCGGCAGTGCTGAGTGTTGCGGCGGACTGTGAATTCGTCCGGCGCTGGTCAGCCGCACCAAACAGTTCAGCAGCCAGTTCCTGCGCGGTCGGGGTTGCCGATTTAAGCAGGCTGGCTTCCTGGCGTGCAGGTGAATTGCTATCCGTCCCCGCCGACTCAGCCATAAGCTGCTCAATCGCCAGGCTCAGGTTCCCGCCTGCGGGCGTCATTGTCTCACTGACGGTGAATCCGGCGGCTGCCTGCAGCGGGCCGGCCGTTGCAGAGCCAAGTGTAGTCGTTCCGGCATCAGCGCCCCGTCTATTGGCTGACGAAAGCTGTTCAGCCAGGGTTGAGCGCCTGGGCTCGGCTAGCGGCACCGCCGGAATGGCTGCATCGACGGATGCAGTCACCGAAGTGGCTGCGGCCGCTGCTACACTCTTCTCAGTATTGGTGCTTGGCTGCGGTGTGCTCAGACCATCGTCTGCCGTCAGAGGTTCAGCGCCAAGCGACTGACTCGCAACGGTGGTGTTGGCAGCCAGCTGATTGCTTGCCTCAGTGCCGACAGTCTGCAGCTTCGCGTTAACAGCTGCCCCACCAGGCGTCGAAGCACCCGGCTGGACTGCGGACAAATCGGGCGCAGCTGGCTGCGGCTGTGAGTTCTGCAGGCTTACTGCCTGATTAGCTGCAAGCGTCGCGCCTGCCTTGTCGGCAGCGAGTGATGCTGCCGCTTCAGTTGTCTGTGCGGCTGCCGCCGTCGCTGCACTGGCTGCAGAGGCCAGCGCTGCCTGCGATGAGATCGTTTCGCTTATCCGGGCTGCTTTATCGGCTGTCGCAGTAGTGACGTCGGCAGAAACTGTCTGCTCGCCTCTTGGCCGAACGGCATCAAGGCCCAACTTAAGGCCTGGCAGCGGCGCTGAAGTCTGGGCCGTAGTGGCAACGCCAGCAGATGATAAAACGTCAGCCGCTGGTGTGGCAGTAGCCGGCGAACTCTGAGCTTGTATGCCCAACTCTGCGGACATCGACCTCGCCGAACCGGACGGTTCCAGTCCGGCCAGCAGAGCGGCAAGCTGTTGAGGCAAATTCTGACCGTCCTGCCATGCCGCTTCCGGCAATTGTTTTCCGTCCACCAGGAACTGCTGTGCCAGTTGCGTAAGTTCGTCCAGCGTCCATGGCTGAGCCTGCGCGCCTGGTTCGCCCGTCATAAGCAGCGATCCGCCTGGCTGCTGTGAGCCCATGCTCAATGCGCTGCCGTTCTGTGCGAACCAGTCAGCATTGCCAACTTCGGATGCCAGCAAAGACTGCAGGTCGTGCAGGAAAGTGCGTGCAAATTCACCGTCTTCCCCCGGTTTGTCTGGGTTTGCAGTGTCCAGACGGGACAACATCTCGCTGATTTTAGCGCGCGCGTCCTCGCTGCTGTGCTCACCGGAAAGAAGCGATGAGGCGGAACCTGCGACGGGCACAACGGCATGGCTGCGATCGTTTGCCGGCTTTGTGGCTGGCATGACGGCGCCTGACAAAAACTGCATAAATTCATTGGCTGACAACATGGAGAGCTTCCTGTAACTCATTTCACCGGAAAGTATGAGCAAGAAGCTTGCCAAGAGATGGTGCGGTGCAGATGCCCCGAAGCTTAACGCCAACCACCGCCAGGACGGCGGCGCGCGTATTCGTCGTGGTTGCGCTGTTCATTGCGTGCCTGTGCTTTTTCTGCCTCAAGCTGCAATCGACCCAGCATTTTTTCCAGGCTCTTGTGACGGATATCCAGCTGCTGCCACTTGCGATGACAGGCCGCCACTTCCTGTTCGAAGTGTGCAATGACAGTTTTTTGATGAGTCATGGCGTTATCGAGCTGACGATTGAAGCCGTCGAACAGCCGCAGCCGATCAACTGACATGCCCTGCTTGCCGGCACTCTGTAATCGTTCACGATAGTCCTGCTGATAGTCACCCAGCTGAGTCAGCTTTTGCTGCTCTGCCAGCAGTCGCTGCTGCGCCATGGCCAGCATGCGGCCAGCCTTGTCGGCCTCCAGCTCGGCAATCCGCAGTACCGGCTGCATGCGTTTGACGCGCTGCATCAGCGACTGCCACCCGCCTGGTCAGGACTCTGGCGATCCCGTCCACCCAGCGTACGGCCTGGTGCAGAAGCGACACTGTTCTGACTGTCACGCGGAGGCATCTGGGTTACATTGCTGGCAGCGCCGTCCGCGCCAGGTCGACTGCCTGGCATGGTTCTGGTGGGTGGCGCGATGGCGCGTCCCAGACGAAGCACGGCCTCACTCAGGGCAACGCTTTCGGTCAGCCCCTGTTGCAGGAACTGACGCAGGTGCGGCATGCGCTCAATGGCAAAATCGATATCGCGGTCAGCGCCCATGGTGTAAGCCCCGACACTTATCAGATCACGATTCTGCTGATAGCGGGAATAGGTGCGCTTGAACAACTGCGCTTTGGCCAGATGGTCGGCACTGACCACGGCCGGCATGACACGACTGATAGAGGCTTCCACATCAATGGCCGGATAGTGGCCCTGCTCGGCCAATGCCCGCGACAGTACAATGTGACCATCCAGAATCGCACGTGACGAGTCTGCAATTGGATCCTGCTGGTCGTCACCCTCGGTCAGTACGGTATAAAACGCGGTGATTGTACCTTCGCCCTGATCGGCATTGCCGGCGCGTTCCACCAGTTGCGGAATGCGCGCGAACACCGATGGCGGATAACCCTTGGTCGCCGGTGGTTCACCAATCGCCAGCGCGATCTCACGCTGAGCCATGGCATAACGTGTCAGTGAATCCATCAGCAGCAAAACGTCTTTGCCCTGATCTCGAAAGCCCTCGGCAATCCGGGTAGTCACGGTCGCCGCACGCAGTCGCATCAACGGCGAGTCGTCGGCCGGTGAGGCCACGACCACAGAGCGGCGCAGCCCCTCTTCACCGAGGATTTCATCAATAAATTCTTTAACCTCACGGCCCCGTTCACCAATCAGGCCAACCACAATCACGTCCGCTTCAGTAAAGCGCGTCATCATGCCCAGCAGCACAGATTTACCGACACCAGAGCCGGCGAACAAACCAATACGCTGGCCTTTGCCCACCGTCAACAGGCCGTTGATGGCCGCAATACCCACGTCCAGAGTCTGCTTGATCGGCTGGCGTTTCAGCGGGTTGATACTGCGTTCTGGACCGGCCGGACGGCATTCCTTGATGGACAGCGGTCCGTGGCCATCAATGGGCTCGCCGAACCCGTTCAGAACACGACCCAGCAGCCCATCACCCACCCACAGGGTTTCTGTGGCAGGTGCCGGCACGATACGGGCACCAGGCTGCAGGCCTTCAACACTGTACAGCGGCATTAAAAAGATACGTGGACCATCAAAGCCAACCACTTCGGCTTCAATATCCCTGCCGCTGGGGTGCGCAACCAGACAGCGACTGCCCAGTGACACGTTGCAGCCAACGGCTTCCAGTGTGAGACCAACTACGCGGGTCAGGCGTCCGACAATAACCGGTTCAATGGCCAGCGGGCGATCGGGACGATAACAGCGCAGCCGCTGCGCCAGACTCTGACGCTGAAACACTTCAGGACTCCTGCTCAGACGCGATATCGGTAGCACTGCCAAGGTCGGCAGCCTCTTCCGCCAGCGAGCGTTTGCTGGCTTTGGCGCTGCCTGTTTTTACAACCGGTTCTGGTGCCGCCTGCAGGTCTTCACCCGTTGGCAAGCCCTTCTGGCGTGGATCATCATCTTCCATAAACTGTTTGGCGACGATCTGTTCCACTGCCTGATTGAATCGTGTGCTGACGGTAAAGTCGACCGCACTGTGATCTGTTTCAACACGACAGCCGCCGCGCTCAATCTGTGCGCTGCCGATGACTCGCCAGTTCTCGCCGCCCTCTTCGGCAGCTCGCATCACCAGCTCCTTGTCGGCGCTGTTGACCAGGATGCGCACGTTGTCACGGGTCGGTGGCAATGTATTCAGGGCCTGCTGCACAATCTGCATGATATGTTTGCTGTCGATGCTCAATTCACGCTGAATCACCTGTCGTGAAACCTCGCGGACAATGCCAAGCAGTGCCTGTTCCAGCTGATAATCCTGTTCATTAAGTGCGTGTGTCAAATGAGTCATCACACTGTTCAGCACGTTGAGCTGCTGACGAACCTGCTGATCGGCATCCTGCAGCCCCTGCTGCAGACCCTCGGCGGTGCCCTTCTCAAACCCCTCGGCATGGCCCTGTTCAAAGCCCAGCTTGTGGCCCTGCTGGCGACCCTCTTCCAGGCCTTTCTTCAGCCCTTCGCTGCGGCCCAGCATCAGCCCCTGCTCATAACCCTCATCGTAACCTGTACCGGTCCCCTGAAAGTCAGAAACCTGACCATCTTCAGCGCCTGCGCCGGCCTCGGCGGCCGCGCCCTGATGCGCTGTTACTGTCTGACGAAACTGCGACTCAGCGCGAGGTTCCACCTGTACCAGTTTACCGGCCTTGTCTATTGTCGGTGGCGCCCAGCGCATGATGCGCTGCGACTCCATGGCCTTTTGGCTGACCCGGTTGGTACCGTCAAATATATGTCGTTGCATATCAGATCATCGCCTCGCTGCCACCACTCAATTGAATTTCGCCAGCATCGGCCATACGTCGCGCCACCACCAGAATTTCTTTCTGTGCTGCTTCCACTTCGACGATACGCACCGGACCCTTGGCCTCCAGGTCGTCGCGCAGCAGCTCGGCAGCCCGCTTGGACATGTTGCCGAAGAATTTCTCCTTGAGGAAATCGTCTGCGCCTTTGAGAGCCAGAATCAATACTTCGGACGACACCTCGCGCAGCAGTGCCTGAATACCACGGTCGTCAACTTCACGCAGGTTATCAAACACAAACATCAGATCCTGAATCTGATTGCCCAGGTCTTCGTCCAGGCCCTTGATGGACTCCATCAGTTCCTGCTCAACCGAATTGTCCAGGTGGTTCATGATTTCGGCCGCCGTCTTGGTACCACCGATAGTGGTCGACGGATTCGAGCCCTTGCCGGAGAACTGCTTTTCGAGGATCTCGTTGAGTTCCTTCAATGCCTCTGGCTGAACGCTCTCCAGCGATGCAATTCGCATCATGATTTCCAGGCGCACTTTTTCAGGGAACTGCGCCAGAATACCGGCCGACTGATCCGGCTCCAGATAGCTCAGAACCACGGCCTGGATCTGCGGGTGTTCCATCTTGATGACGTCAGCAACCGAGCGCGGATCCATCCATTTCAGGCTGTTGATACCGGCCCCGGAGTTGCCCAGCAGAATACGGTCCAGAAAGCTGCGGGCGCGCTCTTCACCCAGCGCCTCAGTCAGCATATTGCGGATGTAGCTCTCCGCGCCGATACCCAGACCACTCTGGGCACCGCACTCGGTCAGAAACTGATTCAGCACACCCGAGACAGTATCCTGGCTGACCGATTTCAGAGACGACATGGCAGTACCCACACGCTGTACTTCCTTGGGTCCCATCTGCTTGAGCACTTCAGCGGCGTCTTTTTCGCCCATGCTCATCAACAGTATCGCGGCACGCTCCAGATTGTTCATATTGTCAGCCATTCTCTCAGCCATGATTAGTCGTTACTTATCCAGTTTTTCACAACCTGCGCCACACGCGCGGGATCCTGAGCCACCAGCCCTTTAATCGCGCTGAGTTGTCGCTCGTAACTATCGCCAGGGCCAGTCAGCATCATATCTTCACCGCCGCTGAGCGTAACAGATTCTTTGGGGCCGGACGACGCGTCAGGTTTAACCTCGGTGAATCGCACCTCGCCATTACCACCCTGCGACTGGGCACCCGCAACAGCAGGCAGATTGTTGCCGCTGCTGCCTACCGCCGCCAGTCGCTTCAGGGTGGGCATCAGCACGCCAAACACCATCAGCAGCAGGAACACTGCAGCGCCCAGCTGTCGCAGCACACTGCCAAACCAGGGCTGTTCCCACATAGGGATACTTTCCATGGTCATCGCGTCCGCCTGTGCAAACGCCCGGTTGATCACCGTAACACTGTCGCCGCGTTCAGCGTCAAAACCAACCGCGTCGCGCACCAGCGCGGTAATGCGATCCAGATCTTCCTGCGCCCAGGGCTGGGCACCTTCGCCGGTAGGTTCATCAACCACTACCGCAACAGACAGGCGTCGCACTGCCACAGGGTCATAACTGGTGTAGCTGATCGTTCTATCCACCTCGTAGTTACGGGTGGCCTGGGTGCGGGTATTGGTGTTGTCACCGTTGGCAGCGGTAGCGGCACCCGCGCCATTGGCAGCAACTTCCGGTGCAACACCGGCGGCCGGGGGCTGGTTACTCAGTGCACCCGGAATGCCGGCGATGATGTCACCACCATTGCGACGCTCATCCATCGACTGCTCGCTGCGCAGCACGGTGCTGTCAGGGTTATAGGTTTCGGCCGCTTCTTCGCTGCGTGTAAAATCAATATCAGCGTTTACTTCGGCAGTAAAATTACCACTGCCCAGCAATGGCATCAGAATGCGACTGATACGACCAGACAGGGTCTCTTCGTAGCGACGCACATACTCAAACTGTTCGCCGGCAATGGCCAGTTCGCGATTCTCACCGCGACGCGACAGCAGATTGCCAGACTGATCAACAACCGTAACATCCTCGGCTGCCATTTCCGGTACGCTGGAGGCTACCAGGTTGGCAATTGACTGAACCTGGATTTCCGTCAGACGCGCACCGGTGTTCAGCGTCAGAAACACGGACGCCGTTGCCTTGCGGGCATTGCGGATGAACACACTGCGCTCAGGCGTGGCCAGGTGCACACGGGCCGCCTGTACATGGCGGAAGCTGGCAATGGTACGTGCCAGCTCGCCCTCAAGGCTGCGCTTGTAGCGGTTGGCTTCCATGAACTGGCTGGTTCCCAGTCCCTGCTCCTGGTCCATGAACTCATAACCGTAGCCATCATCACGACTGATACCAGCGGCCGCCACCTGCAGGCGTACTTCATTGACGCGCGCCGCCGGCACCAGCAGCACACCGCTGGCCGGATCGATGCGATACTCCATCGCGCTGGTTTCCAGTACCTGTGCCAGCTCTGACACATTGTAGCCCTGCATGCTCGGATACAGAGGCTGAAAGTCTTCCTGCTGTGACCACAACACAACCGAGAAGCCCAGTGCGATACTGGCCGCCAGTCCCAGCAACAGACCAGCCTGGCGCAGCATATTCAGCCGATTGAAGCCCGACAGAAAACTGCCACTTCCAAAAAGCGACTTGCTGTTGTTGGCGGGTGTCCCGCCGGCGTTACCTGATGTTTCGGCAGCAGCCATGATTCATTTTCCTGTGTGTTTCGCGCGTGCGCTGATGTCGTGGTTAGTCTTACAACGGCATATTCATGATGTCCTGATAGGCGCTGACCAGGCGGTTACGCACCTGGTTCATGGCCTCGAAGGACACGCTGGCTTTCTGCATCTGGATCATGACCTGGGTGATATCAACGCCCGGCTCACCCATTTCAAACGCGCGCTGCAGCTCAGAAGATTTAGCCTGGGTATCAGCCACAGAATCGACAGCCTGTTTGAGCATCTCGCCGAAACCTGTGCCCTCAGTCTTGCCTGCGCCATTGATGCCCTGGCTGCCGTTGACAGCCTGACTCATATCCGGCTTGTTGACTTCCGGAGACTGGATCTGGCCGCGTATTTCACGCATTTGCATCAGTAGTTGATTGATATCGCTGCGATCGCCAATCGTGTTCATCACGGCCTCCCTTTATGCACTTACCAGTGAATCAATATTGATGCCCATATCACGCATTCTCGCCAGCTTGTAACGCAGCGTGCGTGCACTGACGCCCAGCACTTCTGCAGTTTCCTTGCGGCGGCCGCCCTGCTGTTTGAGGGTGGACAGAATGATTTCAAACTCGCGCTGCTTCAGATCGTTACCCAGTGGTCGGTTTTCGTCGCTGCTGTCGGCTTCCTGTGCAGTGACAGGCACAGTCACGCTGTGACTGCCGGCGCTGCTGCTGACGGCACTACTACTGACAGTACCAGCGAAGCGATGAGCCTGACCCTGCTCCAGGCCCAGGCAGGATGCAGTAATGGTGTGTCCATCCTGAATGATCAGTGCCCGTTGCAACACATTGTCCAGCTCGCGCACATTGCCCGGCCAGGCGTACTGGCTCAGTGTCAGCTTGGCCTGCTCGTCCAGACGAACGGTGCTGCGGCCCATGCGTCCAGCATGCTGTTCCAGCAAACGTTCAGCCAGCGGCACTATGTCCTGACGACGCTGACGCAGTGGCAGCCAGGCCAGCGGAAATACGCTCAGGCGGTAATACAGGTCTTCGCGGAAGTTTCCTTCACGCACGTGCTGACGCAGATCGCGGTTGGTGGTAGCGATCACACGCACATCCAGCTTCATGGTCTTGCGGCTGCCAAGACGCTCAACCTCGCGCTCCTGCAGCACACGCAGGATTTTGGCCTGCAGACCAATATCCATTTCTGAAATTTCGTCCAGCAGCAGCGTGCCACCATCAGCCTGTTCAAACTTGCCCGGGCTGCTGTTGTAAGCGCCGGTGAACGCACCCTTTTCATAACCAAACAGCGTCGCTTCCAGCATGTTCTCCGGAATCGCCGCACAGTTGATGGCTACAAACGGACCTTTGGCACGATTGGAATGCTGGTGAATGAACTGGGCCAGTACTTCCTTGCCCGTGCCACTTTCACCAGAAATCAGCACGGTTGCATCGGTACGTGCCACTTTTCCTGCCAGCGACAGCAACTGCTGGCTGGAAGGCTCAATCGCAACTGGCTCATTACCACCCAGTACACGCGTGGTCAGATACTTCTCCACCGTTGCCAGCAGCTGCTCCGGTTTAAAGGGTTTCAACAGGTAATCTACAGCGCCTTCGCGCATCGCACGCACGGAACTGCCGATGCTGCCAAAAGCCGTGATCAGGACCACCGGCAATGCCGGGAAGCGACCGCGAATGCGCTGCAACAGTTCGTGACCATCCATTCCATCCATATTGATGTCGGACACCACCATGTCGACGGCCTGGGTTGCCAGAACGCTCAGCGCTTCATCGCCGCTTTCCGCCGCGAGCACATTGTAGCCGGCGTAATCCAGCGTATCGCTCAGCGCATCACGCAGCTGTGGATTGTCTTCAACGATCAAAACGGTTGCCTTGTCAGTCATACAGTCTGCTCCTGTGTAGCTTTACCCTGGCAAGGCAGCACAAAACCGGCACGAATGCCGCTGACCTGCTCTGCCTCAGGGTCCAGATTCCCGCTTGCGAGGTTCTCAATAAAAAATCGTCCGCCGTGTGCGCGCGCAACAACCTGCGCCACGGCCAGTCCCAGCCCGGTGCCCTGGGCACGGGTGGTATAAAATGCTTCCGTCACCTGGCTCAGCACTTTCGGATCAATGCCAGGGCCGTTGTCCTGAACAAAAAAGCGCAGATGGCCAGCTTCGCAGTTGTGATCAGCGATCACTTTCAGCTGCACCTGGGCGCCACCGTTCTGCTGGGCGTTTTCCAACAGATTCAATATGGCACCTACCAGCGACTCCTGATTGCAGTCCAGCAGGCAGTCAGGGGCCTCGTTGGTCCACTGACAGCGTGTGCGGCTGTCGCGCAGCAGCACCTCGGCAGCTACCCGCGTTTCATCAAACAGCTGGGCCATGCTCAGACGTGCATCGAGCACCGCCTCGCCACGTGCAAACACCAGCATGTCACGCACCTGGCGCTCCATATTGTGCAGACGGGACATCAGTCGGTCGTGGGTGCGCTGCAGTCTGTCCGCATCAGCGGGCTGATCGTCACCTGCTTGCGCAGCCTGTGACGGCAGTGCATGTGCCAGGTGTCCGGCATACAGCATGGCGGCTGCCAGCGGAGTGCGAATCTGATGTGCCAGTGACGACACCATCTGACCCATTTCGGTCAGACGCTGATGACGGCTCAGTCGCTGCTGCAGGCGTCGGGTTTCTGTCTGATCGGTGATCAGGATGATCTGGCCGGGCTCTTCTTCCAGCGAACGGCTCAGCAGGCTCACGCGCTTGCCGTTTACCAGGGAAATTTCGTGGCCGTCGTCGCTGCGTGGCGCAAAGCGGGTGCGAATGATCTCCACCCACAGCTCGCCTTCAAGAGGCGAACCCAGCAGATCCAGGGCAGCAGCATTACATTCAGAGATCTGGCCGCGTGCATTCAGTACCAGCACGCCGCCTGGCAACAGCTGCAGCAGTTTGGTCAGTCGGTGCGCGATGCGCTCTTTCTCGGCGAGCTCGCGCAGGCGCTGGGCATTGGCAGCTTCCAGCTCGGCTGTCAGATCCCGCACCTGGCTCTCAAGTGCCTGGTAGGTCTGTGTCAGTTCGCCGGACAGTTCGTTAAAAGCCTTGAACGCCAATTCCAGTGCCTGTGCACTATTTGGCTGACTTTGTATGTCTCTTACCAGCGTCAGGCTGCTTGCTGCCATGTGTTTGTCCCGCCTCTTGGATGTTCTGTTTCCGCAAGGGTGGCAAGCAATGTCCGTGCCAGTCGTAACAGGGCTTATTTTTCAACTACTTAGGGTGCGGCAAGGTTTTGCCGCTGGCAGAATACAGGCGGATTACTGTCACTTTGACGGGAAATTGACGCCACGGCGCACTTGTGTACTTTCAAGCACGGTACGGGTAGCGGGTGGCAGATCACGCCCGGATCGCATCCTTTCACCGCTCACCCGGCGGGGCGGAACTCGACCTCGCGGCGTAGCCGCTCGGGACTCGGACAGTCCTCCCGCTGATCGGGTGAGCGGCAAAAGGATAGACGCGCCCTGATTGGCCGTGATTCTGCCACCCGCTACCCTCCCCTGAGTGCCAAATTCAAAACGCGGTCGCCGGGTGCGTTACAAAGAGGAGCGATGGTGCGCTGCGGCCTAATCGCAGTTTCGCCGGCAATGCAAGCCGATCGGATAGCGACGCGGCAATCGGCTTTTAGTGGGGCGAGGCGCGTATCAGCTCAATCGAGGCGGCGGGAGTAGTGGGAAAAGGAGCTACGAAAACCTGAGGAGGACTTTCCCACTGATCCTGGTGCCGGAAGCGTTGAAGCCAAGGACTGCCACCCGAGTTCCAGGGCCGGAAAAGTTGAAGCTCAGCATTCGCTCAAACTGATTGGGATATTGACGGCCAGACCGGCTTCTGAGGTTTCTTTGTATTTGTCGCTCATGTCGGCGGCGGTCTGCCACATGGTGCGGATGACTGCGTCGAGCGACACTTTGGCCTTTGAGGGATCACCAAACAGTGCCAGTTGGGAGGCGGTGACGGCCTTTACGGCGCCCATGGCGTTGCGTTCTATGCAGGGAATCTGCACCAGGCCGCCGACGGGGTCACAGGTCAGGCCCAGGTGGTGTTCCATGGCGATCTCCGCGGCCATGGTGACCTGCTCTACACTGCCGCCACGACAGGCTGTCAGACCCGCAGCGGCCATGGCTGAGGAGACGCCGATCTCGGCCTGGCAGCCGCCCATGGCCGCTGAAATCGTCGCCCGCTTTTTGAACAGGCAACCGCTCTCTGAGGCGGTTAACAGGAATTGCATGATGACATCGTCGTCGGGCTGCTCCTGTTCAAACACCAGCAGATACCAGAGCACGGCGGGAATCACACCTGCCGCGCCATTGGTCGGCGCGGTGACCACGCGGCCGAATGCGGCGTTCTCTTCGTTGACGGCCAGGGCAAAACAGCTCAGCCAGTCCAGCGCATGAGAGAAACCCGTACCCGAGTTTCGAATGGCATCGCGCCAGGTCTCGATGGTGTAATCCAGGTCATTATCGAGCAGTCGCCGGTTGAAGGCTGGCGCGCGGCGAGTCACCTGCAGGTCACCTGGCAGCTCGCCATCGGTATGACAGCCCCGATACAGACACTCAAACATGGTCTGCCAGATCTGCAGCACGGCCCGACGCGTTTCGCTGGCCTCTCGCCAGGCCAGTTCGTTTTTCTCGACCACGCCGGCGATCGACAGACCGGTCTGCCTGCACCAGCGAGTCAGATCAGCTGCGGTGTTAATCGGGTGCGGCAGCTCAACAAAATCGACTGCACTGACGCCCAGCTCATCCTGGCGGCTGACAAAACCGCCACCTATCGAGAAGTAAACCTCCTGATATTCATCACCATCCTCGTACTGCACCTCAAAACGCATGCCATTGGGATGTTCAGGCAGCGACTCACCGGGACAAAATAGCAGGCAGGATTCCGGGTCAAAGTACAACGACACCTCATCATTCAGCCGGATCTCTTTCTGCTGACGAATCGCATTGACGGTCTCAGCCAGTCGATCGGTGGGAAAGGTCACAGGGTCAGCCCCCATCAATCCCATCATGATGGCCAGATCCGTGCCATGGCCCTTCCCTGTCTTGGCCAGCGACCCGTAAAGATAAACTCGAAGTGATGCCGGTTTGCGCCCCGCGTCCAGCCCCGCCACAAACCGCTGCGCCGCCCGCCACGGCCCCAGCGTATGAGAACTACTGGGCCCCACGCCGATCTTGAACATGTCCAGAACCGACAAAGACTCCCGACCCGATTCCGACTGACGAGACATACCCCCTCCTTCCAAACCAGAACCAGCCGCGCCCTGAACTCGGCACAACGCTCAATCGAGCCGCCCCGCTGACCCAAATCAACACCGCCGCGCACTGGAAGCATCAGTTATAGCAGCGACGCCGCGCTCAGCCAAATCGAGGCCTCGGGGATCGGGTGGCAACGACTAATTAAGCCCAATCGAGGTGCCGGGAGTAGCGGGAAAAGGAGCGACGAAAACCTGAGGAGGACTTTCCCGCTGATTCCGGCGCCGGACGCGTTGACGCTCAACCGTGCCACCCGAGTCCCGAGGCCGGACGCAATTAGTTAAAACGCGTCGCGGCAATTAACAGACAAACATCAAGCGCGCGGCGGAGTTACCCCCGTTTGACCCATGTATTTTCCCCCACGCTGCTTATAAGTCACCTCACACTGCTCATCCGACTGATAGAACAGCATCTGCGCCACGCCTTCGTTAGCGTAGATCTTGGCGGGCAGCGGCGTGGTGTTGGAGAATTCCAGCGTGACGTGGCCTTCCCATTCCGGCTCCAGCGGCGTCACGTTTACTATGATGCCGCAGCGCGCGTAGGTGGATTTGCCCAGGCAGACGGTCAGCACGTCCGATGGAATACGGAAGTACTCCACGGTGCGGGCCAGCGCAAAGGAGTTGGGTGGGATGATGCAGTATGGCTCGTCGATGGAGACAAAGCTGGTCTCATCAAAATTCTTGGGATCCACCACATTGGTGGTGTGAACATTGGTGAAGATCTTGAACTCGGAGGCGCAGCGCACATCGTAGCCGTAACTGGAGGTACCGTAGGAGATCACCTTGCCGCCATCGACATAACGCACCTGCCCCGGCTCGAACGGTTCGATCATGCCGTGTTCCTGAGCCATTTTGCGAATCCATTTGTCTGACTTGATGCTCATACTGCGGGTAAACTCCTGCGGTTGGTGTCATTCTTCATGTTGAGCCAGCGCGGACTGATCAAACAGCCCTTCGGAATAGCTGGCGGGAATACGATAGCGTTCCAGTATTTCGGCTTCCGAGTCACGCGCCTGCTGGTGGTCAACCACCATCTGGAAACCCGACTCTGCCTCAAAGACAATGTAAGGTTCTTCGTTGTTACGCAGCAGACGGGCAAACTCACCGAAATCGCGGATTGGCTCGCCGTTAACAGACTCAACGATCACATTGCGGACATCGTGATAACCCAGGTTCACGTCGGCAGCCAGCACCTGCAATGCCACGATCACTTCACGCTTCTCGGGCGAAGACCACTGGCTGCGGGCATGCAGCAGATTGACCGGCGCCGTGCGGGTCCAGTCACTGCCCCAGCGCTTGATCAGGTTCATGTTCAAGGGCACAAATACAATGCCACCATAAATATAGTAGTCTGGAATCGCGTCAAATTCTTCCGAGCGCACCAGGCTGTAGCTCTGCTGTCGGCGCTGTGCTGTCAGATCAACATCCATGGCCACACCCTGGCGTGCGATACGCAGCGGCACAGTGTCTCCAATCTGCTTAACATCAATGGCGTGTTTGTAATTGGTCTGCAGGTCGCGATTCAGACGGATGCTGCTGTCGCCGGCCACTTCATAACCATCAATCGACAACAGCACATCATTGGCCTTGAGCAGACCATCGGCGGGTGAATCTTCGAAGACCTTGATCACCAGCACACCGGTTTCATCCTCTGCCAGACCGTAACGGGCCTTGGCAGCCGGGCTTTCCAGATCCTGGGTGCGGAAACCCAGATCGGGGAAACCGTCGAACTGACCATCACTGGCATCGGTCAGCATATGCCGCACGATGTCAGTGGGCACAAAATAACCCAGCGCTTCAGTGCGTCCGCCACCGGCCGACTGCATCACGACACCGACGATCTCGCCATCGGCAATCACCGGCCCACCACTGTTACCAGGGTTGATCGCGGCATCAATCTGTCCGGCCAGCAGAAACTCACCGGAATGCGCGTAAACCTGCTGCTCCACGCGGGACAGCACGCCTTTAGTCACACTGAGGGTGCGACCACCGATGGGGTAGCCGAATACCAGCACTTCGGTATTGGGGTCAGGCAGGTCGCCAATTTCCAGTGGCGGCGCATCGTCAAAGAAGCCAGGCTCTTCAACCTGTATCAGGGCCAGATCAGAGGAATGGGAGACAAATTCAACGCGTGCCAGATAGCGGCGAGGATCGCTGTTCTTCTGCACCTGCACATAGCTGGCGTTCGCCACTACATGCGCATTGGTCAGAATGCGGTTGCCTTCGATGACCGCACCAGAGCCACTGCTCTGATTGGGGTTCATCAAACGCCAGGGGGTGAAATAGTCGGGATCGGCCGTCGTCGTGTAGATTTTGACAATCGAGTCTTCAATTTCGCGTATTTCGTCACTGGTCTGGGCGTTGGCAGCACCGCCGGTCAGGATCAACAGGCTACTGGCGACCAACACTGCAGAGAGCAACAACCATCGCCGGGTGGCGACCAGGCCTGCTGCAGTCATCGGGTGTCCTCTTGTGTTCGCTTCTTTTATTATTCGGGTGGTACAGAAGACCGAGTAAACCCGAAATACTGTCCAGTCGTCAAATGCTGTTTGTGCCAGGCGCTCACTGACAGTCCTGCTTTGTCAGACAATACGCATGCCGGGTTGAGCACCACTGTCCGGGCTGAGCAGATAAATGTCTTTGCCGCCGGGTCCTGCGGCCAGCACCATGCCCTCAGACAGGCCGAACTTCATCTTGCGTGGTTTCAGGTTGGCCACCAGCACCGTCAGACGGCCTTCCAGGTCCTCAGGTTTGTAGGCTGATCGGATACCCGAAAACACATTGCGTACCACCATCTCACCATTGGCATCAGGTCCCAGTTCCAGGGTCAGCTGCAGCAGCTTGTCGGCACCTTCCACGTAGGCTGCCTTGCTGATGCGTGCAACACGCAGATCCACCTTGATGAAATCGTTAAAGTCGATCTCATCGGCAATGGGCTCTTTTGCCAGCTGGCTGTCTTCGGTCGCTTTCGCAGACGCTGCGGCACCGGGCTGATCGACAGGCGCAGCCGTCAGCTTGCGGGTCTCAGCTGCCTCGGTACGGGACGCCTCCAGCAGTGCCTCGACCTGCGCCATCTCGGCACGTTTCATCAGCGGCTGGAAGGGCTTGAGCTGATGACCATTCAGCAGTTTACTGGCATCGGCCCAGCTCAGCTCGCCAGCATTCAGGAAGGCCTCGGCACGCTCAGCCATGGCTGGCAGCACCGGCTTCAGATAAATCATCAGCAGGCGGAACAGATTGATACCGGTTGAGCAGATGGCCTGCACGGTCGGGTCCTGCGGATTCTGCCTGGCCAGCACCCAGGGCTGCTTTTCGGCGATGTACTGGTTGGCTTTGTCAGCCAGTTCCATGATGCGGCGCACTGCCCGGCTGTACTCGCGCTGCTCATAAAAGGCAGCAATCTCATCGGCAGCGCCCTGCGCCTCGGCAACCAGTTCCGGGTTGGAAACAGCCTGCGCCAGATTTCCGTCAAACCCCTTGGTAATGAAGCCAGCACAGCGGCTGGCAATATTGACCAGCTTGCCTACCAGGTCGCTATTAACCTTGCTGACAAAGTCTTCCAGGTTCAGGTCCAGGTCATCCACACCACTGCCCAGCCGCGAAGCCAGGAAATAGCGCAGGTACTCCGGATCCAGATGCTGCAGGTAGGTATCGGCATTGATAAAGGTGCCACGCGACTTGGACATTTTTTTGCCGTTGACGGTGACAAAGCCGTGCGCGTAGACCGCAGTCGGCGTGCGATAGCCCGCATCGGACAGCATGGCCGGCCAGAACAGCGCGTGGAAATTGATGATGTCCTTGCCGATAAAGTGATACAGCTCGGCATCGCTACCCGGCTTCCAGTACGCGTCAAAATCCAAACCGCTGCGTTCGCAATAGTTCTTGAAGCTGGCCATGTAACCAATCGGCGCATCCAGCCAGACGTAAAAATACTTGCCGGGCGCATCCGGAATCTCAAATCCAAAATACGGCGCATCGCGGCTGATATCCCATTCCTGCAGCCCGCCTTCCAGCCACTCGGCCAGCTTGTTGGCCACCTGCTCCTGCAACGTGCCACTGCGCGTCCAGCTTTTCAGGAAGTCGGTGAACTCTGGCAGTTTGAAAAAATAGTGCTCGGAGTCTTTTTCGATGGGCGTTGCGCCGGACAGTGTCGAGCGCGGGTTGATCAGCTCTGCCGGGCTGTAGGTCGCACCACAGGCCTCACAGTTATCGCCATACTGATCGTCGGCCTTGCACTTGGGACAGGTGCCCTTTACAAAGCGATCAGCCAGAAACAGGCCTTTCTCAGGATCATAAAGCTGACGGATGGATCGTGTGGCAATCCGCCCGTTGTCACGCAGGGCCCGATAAATCACCTCGGAATAATGACGATTTTCAGGCGAATGGGTGGAATGATAATTATCAAAGCCGATGCGGAAGCCATCGTAAGATGCCTTGTGCTCGGCACGCACGCGGTCAATCAGCTGTTCTGAGGTTATCCCCTCATTCTCGGCCCGCAGCATGATGGCGGTGCCATGTGCATCGTCAGCACAGACATAGACGCAATCGTGGCCACGCATCTTCTGAAACCGTACCCAGATATCTGTCTGAACGGCTTCCAGCATATGCCCCAGATGAATTGGTCCATTGGCATAGGGCAAGGCGCTGGTAACAAGAATTTTGCGTTTGGTCACGGGTGGGGGTCCTTGGAATCTGGTATCAGGGGTAATTTTAAATCTCGATCATCTCAAAATCTTCTTTGCCGACGCCGCACTCAGGGCACATCCAGTCATCCGGGACGTCCTCCCAGGCAGTGCCCGGCTCAATGCCGTCATCCGGCCAGCCTTCGGCTTCGTCATAAATAAGACCACAAACAATACATTGCCACTTCTTCACAGGGTTTCCTCAGTGTCATTCCGGGGTGCAGATGATACTGGATCGCAGCGCTGGCGGCAAAAGGGTGTGGGGCCGTAAAGGGGACGGAGGGATTTAGCGCGCTAAATCCCTCCGTCCCCTTTACGGCCCTGTGGTAAACTTCGCGGCCATGACTCAGAGCCTGACAGACCGGATCAACGCCGCCCTCCCCCAGACCCAGTGCACCAAGTGCGGGTACCAGGGCTGTCGTCCTTACGCCGAAGCCATTGCGGCCGGCGAGGCTATCAATCGTTGCCCGCCGGGTGGCCCACAGACCATCACCGTATTGGCTGAAATAACCGGACAGCCCGCGCAGCCCCTGAATCCGGAAGTCGGCCAGCACGTGCCGTTGCAGCGGGCTGTGATCCGCGAAGACGAATGCATCGGCTGCACCAAATGCATCACTGCCTGCCCGGTCGACGCCATCGTTGGCGCGGCCAAACTGATGCATACCGTGATCGCCAGCGATTGCACCGGCTGCGATCTGTGTGTCGAGCCCTGCCCGGTAGACTGCATCGACATGATTACCGTCGGCACTGAAATCGAACCACCAAGCCGCGATCAGGCTCGGGAATGGCAACAACGCTACGAGCAACGCAAGGCGCGACTGATACGCGAAGCCGATGCCCATGAGGCACGCCGTCAACTGCGCCTGCAGGAAAAACTGGCGACGCTGGATCGTGGCGAACAGCTGCAGAAAGACAGCATCGTCAATTCGCCCTGGGCCAAGTCTCCCGAACAACTGCGTGCCGAAATCATGGCCGCGGTGGCCCGCAAGAAAGGAGGTAGTAAAGGGGACGGAGGGATTTAGCGCGCTAAATCCCTCCGTCCCCTTTACACCTTTACAAAAGATGAATAAACAGAAACGCACCGAAATTTTTCAGCGGCTGCGGGCCGAGAACCCAAACCCGACGACAGAGCTGGAATACAGCAGCACCTTTGAGCTACTGATTGCGGTGATTCTGTCCGCGCAGGCCACAGACGTCGGCGTCAACAAGGCCACCCGCAAGCTTTATCCGGTAGCCAATACTCCCGAGGCGATTCTGGCGCTGGGCGTTGACGGTCTGAAATCCTACATCAAGACCATCGGCCTGTTTAACACCAAGGCCGAGAATGTCATCAAAACCTGTCGCGCGCTGGTGGAAAATCATCAGGGCATTGTGCCATCCACCCGAGAGGAACTGGAGGCACTGCCCGGTGTGGGCCGCAAGACCGCCAATGTGGTGCTCAATACCGCCTTTAAACAACCGGCCATGGCGGTCGACACACACATTTTCCGCGTCTCCAACCGCACCGGTATCGCCCCGGGCAAAAACGTTCTGGAAGTGGAAAAGCGCCTGATTCGTCTGGTGCCCGCAGAATTTCTGCTGGATGCCCACCACTGGCTGATCCTGCATGGCCGCTATGTGTGTGTGGCACGCAAACCGCGCTGCGGTGCCTGCGTCATTTACGACCTGTGTGAGTATAAAAAGAAAACCGAAGTCTGATATTCTGGACGCAAGCAGCAGGTGCGTCGCAAAACGTCACGATGCATCCTGCCTGGACAAGCACTACCACTTTCTTAAGCGAGCGTCATGACAAGCACCCAGCACCCAGTCGCCAGCGTCATCATCTCCACCTACAACTCTCCTGCCTGGCTGGAGAAAGTATTGATTGGCTATTTCAACCAGGATCGTCATGACTTCGAGATTGTCATCGCTGATGACGGCTCAACTGAAGAGACCCGCACGCTGATTGATGCCATGCGAACAAAGTCACCTGTCCCCATCATCCATGTCTGGCAGCGTGACGATGGATTTCGCAAGTGTCGCATTCTCAACAAATGTGTATTGCACGCCAACGCAGACTATCTGATCTTCACTGACGGCGACTGTATTCCACGCCGCGACTTTGTCAGCACACATCTTGGTTCCGCCGAACCTGGCCTGTTTGTCTCTGGCGGCAGCCTGCTACTGCCAATGCCAACCAGCAAACTGATCGATCGCGACGATATCGAACAGCAGCGCTGCTTCGACAAACACTGGCTGTATAAACATGGCCTCAAACCCACCCGCAAAATTCTGCGCATCAGCGCCGGCCCTACCCTGGCCGCAATACTGAATCGCTGCTCACCGGCAGCCTGCAACTTCAAAGGCTCCAACGCAGCTGCCTGGAAAACCGACGTGCTGGCAGTCAACGGCTTTGACGAGCGCATGGCCTACGGTGGGGAAGACAGAGAGTTCGGCGTGCGACTGCGCAACCGTGGCATCAAGCCGCGCGACGTCAAATACAGCGCGGTACTGGTGCATCTTGATCATGCCAAGGGCTATCGTGATCCGGCCTTGATGGCGCAGAACAAAAATCTGCGGAAGCAGGTGGAACGCGAGCGCATCACCCGCACAGATTTTGGTATCCAGCAGTTGATCGATTCGGGCTACACGGCAGAACAAACCAGGCAGGCGTGAGCTCAATACTCTCCTGCAGAATCTCCACTTGGTTAAGCAGCCAAAGTGGATGGAATCAGCTGACTGACCGTCGCAGTTTATTTACAAGGCGACGTAGCAAGCTCGGAGCTGGCGGTGAAACTGACTCTTCTGGCGCAACATACGGCTCAAACGTCACCCACTCCGGTTCGCGGATATGCGGCTTATCCGGCGTGCTGCGCATCGGAATATAGTACTGGCAGTCAGCGAAGTAATAGTGGGTGACCTGCGAATGCCGGCTCAGCTTCGGGTCAGTCTGCGGCGCACCACCATGAATCAGGTTGGCGTGCCAGATCAGCGCCTCACCCTTGCGAATGGTGCCAAGCTGCGGCTTCAGGCCATGCAGCTCAATGTGCTCACGCATCATCTCTTCGTATTCGCCATAATGCTCGTAGCCGGGCTCCAGACCAAAGTCCTGCATCGACATTTCTGGCAGCTTGTGACTGCCGGGATAATAAATCAGTGGTCCGTTGTCCGGCGTGATATCTTCCAGCGCCACCCACACTCCTGCCATGTAACCATGCGGCAGACTGTTAAAGTGGATGGTGTCAGAGTGTGCGGCCTGGCGCGTGCCAGTTGGAAAGTTCAAAGTCTGGAATGGCCGCGCGCGGCGGCCCAGCAGTTGCTCCAGCGCCTGCAGCACATTGTCATGTACTGCCAGCTGCCGGACCTCATCCACACGCTTCCAGAGATCCTGCAAGCGCGTGGGAAAAGTCGGATTGGCCTGAAACGCAGGATCATAGTGTACAAACACCTTCTCCCTCAGATCGTCAACAAACGCCTCATCCAGCCCAGGGTCAAACACCAGAAACCCGTGCTCATGAAAATGATCGATCTGCGTTTGCGTCAGCACCATCCTGTGCCTCCGTACACTTATACTTTTCTGCCTTTATTTGCCGCGATTCTTAAACGCAATGCATTCAACTTAATGAAGCCGGCTGCATCCGCCTGATCATACGCGCCAGCATCATCCTCAAATGTTGCGATGTTCATATCGAACAGCGAGTCAGCTGACTCACGACCTACCACGATGACGTTGCCTTTGTAGAGCTTCAAACGCACGGTGCCGTTAACGTACTGCTGCGAATAGTCGATCAACTGCTGCAGTGCCTTACGCTCGGGGGCAAACCAGTAACCGTTGTAGACCAGTGATGCGTACTTTGGCATCAGCTCGTCTTTCAGGTGGGCCAGTTCGCGGTCCAGTGTCACTGATTCAATGGCGCGGTGAGCTTTCAGCATCACAGTGCCACCGGGTGTTTCGTAGCAGCCGCGTGACTTCATGCCAACGTAGCGGTTCTCAACCAGGTCGGCACGACCGATGCCATTGGCGCCAGCAACTTTGTTCAGGTGCGCCAGCACGGTAGCAGGTGACATTTTTTCGCCGTCGATGGCAACGATGTCGCCCCTCTCATAGGTCAGTTCGATATAGGTTGGTGTATCCGGAGCGTTCTCGGGCGATACCGACCACAGCCACATATCTTCTTCCGGCTCGGCGCCCGGGTTCTCCAGGATGTCACCTTCGTAGGAGATGTGCAGCAGGTTGGCATCCATGGAGTATGGAGACTTGGTGCCACGCTTTTTCTCAACCGGGATGTTGTGCTGTTCACAATAGGCCAGCAGCTTGTCACGGGAAGTCAGATCCCATTCACGCCATGGCGCAATTACCTGAATGCCGGGTTTCAGCGCGTAGGCACCCAGCTCGAAGCGTACCTGGTCGTTACCCTTGCCGGTCGCACCGTGGGCAATCGCATCGGCGCCAGTTTCGTTGGCGATTTCAACCAGACGTTTGGCAATCAGAGGTCGTGCAATTGAGGTACCCAGCAGGTATTCGCCTTCATACAGGGCGTTGGCGCGGAACATCGGGTTTACAAAATCGCGCACAAACTCTTCGCGCAGATCTTCGATATAGATTTCCTTGATGCCCATGGCCTTGGCTTTGGCGCGCGCCGGCTCCAGCTCTTCCCCCTGACCCAGGTCAGCGGTAAAGGTGACAACCTCACACTGGTAGGTTTCCATCAACCACTTGGCGATGACCGAGGTATCCAGGCCGCCGGAATAGGCCAATACCACTTTTTTGATGCCAGACATGCTGTGCTGCTCCAATTGAAAAGGGATGTAAAAACCAGGGCGGCAATTGTAGCAGATCACGGACGTAAAGGGGACGCGTAAAGGGGACGGAGGGATTTAGCAAGCTAAATCCCTCCGTCCCCTTTACGTCCCCTTTACGCACCCTTCACAAGGGTCAGAAGTCCAGCTTGAAGCCGGCGCTTACGTTGCGGCCGGGCATGGGGATAACGTCTGCCAGGAACGAAGAGGCATTGCGCACTTCCTCATCCAGCAGGTTGCTGGCACGCAGGAACAGCTTGTAGCGGCCGTTCTCGTCAAAGCTGTGACTGACGCTCAGGTTGACCATCTTGTAGTCATCGACGCCGGCTTCAAACGCAGCCGTGCGCTGCTGTTTGCTACTGCGGTAGAACTCCAGCCCAGCGCTGGTGCGTGAGGCGACCTGGGCATCCAGGCGCACACCTACCCGGCGCGGCGGAATACGTGGCAGACGGTCTGCGGCGTCGTCCAGCCCTACCCTCACATAGTCACTGAACACTTCAGCGGCAAAGTTTTCATTGAAGCGATACGCAAGTTCCGCCTCGTAGCCGGTGAACTCCGCATCACGCTGGGTGTATTTGATCAGACGGAAGTCTTCGAACTGATCCAGTGTCCGCGCATAAATATAGTTATCTATGTTGTTACGGAACAGGTTGAAGCTGTAGGTCACTGGACCGCTCACCTTGCGCAGCCCGATCTCTACATTGTCAGCCGACTCTTTGCGCAGTTGCTGATTGCTCTCAGGGCCGCCACAGGTAAGCGCATCGGGCAGCAGACCACACTCGTAGGTGTTGGATGCCACGTGTACACCGCGTGAATACAGCTCCTGTGCATGCGGTAGACGCTGGGCGCTGGCATAGGTGGCTGACAGAATAATGCCATCACCTGCTTCCCATATGGCCGAGCCAGACCAGGAATACGCTGAGTCGCTGAACTCCGGACGCCCCCGTGGGTCATTCACCGGGCGATGTTTCTGGCGGTCATAACGCGCACCTGCCTCCAGATGCCAGGCATCGGTCAGCTGATAGTGCTCAACCAAAAATATTCCAGTCGCCTCGGACTCAATGGTAGGAAGGAACGTATGCTCCCCTTGTGAACTGAACTCGGTATCAGAAACCTGCACACCAAACAGACCCTGCCAGCCCATCAGCGAGGCATGATCGAATTCTACACGGGCCTCATAACCTTTGTTAAAGAAGGCTGAACCAACCTCTCCTTCTTCAATTTCATAGTGCTCGTAGTCAGTATTGCTGGCACGGAATCTGACTTTGTTGATACCCGGCAGCGGCGCCAGCAGCTCGCCACGCAGATCGATGCGCTTGCTGGTCAGGTCGATGTTTGGCACACCGTGGTCATGGTCATCATGCTCGTCGTGATCATCATGTTCGTCGTGTTCGTCGTGATCATAATGTAGTTCACAATGCAAAAAACGACCATCGGGATGGCAGTCATTGTATTCCTCACTGTGCCCGGGAATACCGTAGTCATCCTTGCGATAGGAATACGACAGACCAATAAAGCCGCGCTCACCTACCCAGGACGCGCCCACACTCGAGTTATTACTGTCAGCGAAGGTGCCATCCACTCGCGCCTCATCCCAGTCAGGCGCTTCATAGTCATCCTTTTTGACCATGGAGGTTTCAAAGTGCACAGCAATGTTGTCAGTCGCACGGCTGGTCAGGCTGATGGCACCGGCACGCTCATTGGCCACGGTATTGCCACGCAGCGCCACAAAACCATCGTAAGTCTGGCCGCCATCGGCGCCCGGTATGGCTGTCGGGATCTTGTTATCCAGTACGTTTACGACACCACCTATGGCACCGCCTCCGTAGAGCAGCGTTGCCGGGCCGCGCAGCACCTCAATGCGCTGTGCAAGAATCGGGTCAACGGTCACCGCATGGTCAGGCGACACATCTGAGACGTCCAGCACATTGCTGCCATCCGACAGCACTTTGGCGCGCGGCGTAGTCTGGCCACGGATCACCGGGCGGCTGGCCCCGCCCCCATAACTGTCAGCATGCACACCGGTCAGACCATTCAGCAGATCGCCCAGGGTGCCACCACGGTTAAGCAGCTCTTCTGAATCCAGCACACTGAATGGCGCCACAATCAGCTCGGCGCTCTCGGTCACGCCCAGTGCCGTCACGCGTATTTCAGTTACGTCGCCGTCTGTTTGCGCAAGCACTGCGCTGCTGGTGGCCGCAGTGATGCCGGCAACGCTCAAGGCTATTGCTACGCTCAGCGGTGTCTTTTTCATCATCTTTTTATTCCTGTATAACGAATGTCAATGACTGCCAGTAAGAGGCAAGTAAACGGTATCGCCTGGTGTGGGAACCTTGAATCAGGCAAGTGGTCGAGGATGATACAGCATATCATTTGCAGGTGGCAAGACGTTATAGCATCACAATATCTACGCCATTCAGCGTAGCGCTTGAGGACGAGCGGAGCGCATGAGAAACAGCGGAGCTCCCGAGGAACAACGGAGCTCGCTTTTAAGAAAGTGCTGTCAGCCAGCGCTGGAGAAGACTCTGCATCAGCAGCAGATCAGTCGCCAGAACCGTCGCGATGGAGTCGCAGCGTGACGCGGCGGTTACGATCGCGGTCTTCGGCTGACTGTTCGTTACGCACAATGCGGAACTGGGGGGTGGAACCAAAATAACGCGTGGTGAGCATGTTTTCGTCGATGCCCTGCTCTACGAGGTAAGTCTGCACGGCAAAGGCACGGATGCGGGACAGCTCGAGGTTGTCGCGGGCGTTACCGGCACTGTCTGTGAAGCCATTTATATCAACGGCGTAAACGGCAGGGTCGGCTTTCATATAGGTCACAATATCGTCCAGCTGAGCCTGCTGTTGCGCACTTAACTCACGCTGATTGCTTTGCCAGAACACTGTGGATCGTTCTATCTGAGCAAAATTTACCGGCAGCAGATTGCCCTGGCACTGATGATACTCCGCGTAGGCCTCGCCAAAACGCACTGGCGAAATACCAACATGCACCGACTCGGTATCACTGAACCACGCTCTGCGCATCAGGGTGGGCACCATGCCGCGGCCGAGTTCGGCGATCAGCAGCTGGCTCTGCGCGGCATCCATGACCACCGGCTGTCTGGAACGCTGCACGTCCACATAAGCCAGATCACGCACCTGCAGGTCCTGGCGCCAGCGCGGCGGTTGCGAGGTCAACAGCGCCCTGCCTTCCTGCATGGGACTGTTTGGGGAGCGCAGATAAAACCGCATGGATTCACCGGCCTGATGGTAGAACACGGCGGTGCCAAAATCGGGAATCTGCTGAACCAGAGAACATTCGAAGATAGAGGTATCAACAATCCAGCCATCCTCGCCCAGATCGGGATAAAAAGAAGACACTGACCCGGCGTGCACCGATGTCGACAGCACTTGTGATGCCAACGACACCGCTGCCGCAGTGAGCATTACAGGCCAAGATAGGATAAACTTGCGCATTCGAGTCATTCGCCCGCCGAGTCAATGTCTTTCTACATCCCCTGACATCGGCCACAGTCACAGAAACTTTACTATGCAGACACTGACAATCACCCGCCCCGACGACTGGCACCTGCACCTGCGCGACGGCGACGTGTTACAGGACCTGGTCGGCCACACTGCCAGCCAGTTCGCCCGGGCCATCGTCATGCCCAATCTGAAACCACCTGTCACCACCACCGAAGCGGCCCTGGCCTATCGCCAGCGCATACTCGCGGCGCGCCCGGCAGGCAACAGCTTTGAACCCCAGATGACGCTGTATCTCACGGATCAATTGAGCCCTGAGGAAGTGCGCAAGGCGCACGCGAGCGGCTACGTGCGCGCCGTCAAATATTACCCGGCCGGCGCCACTACCAACTCCGAAAGCGGCGTCACCGCCATTGAAAAAGTCTACCCCGTGCTGGAGACCATGGCCGAGATTGGCATGCCATTGCTGGTGCACGGCGAAGTTACCGACAACGAAGTCGATATCTTCGACCGCGAAAAAATGTTCATCGATAACATACTGGCACCACTGCGCGAGCGATTTCCCGAGTTGCGTGTGGTGCTAGAACACATAACCACCGCCGATGCTGCGCAGTTTGTCCGCGGCAGCGAAGGCGACCTGGCGGCCACCATTACACCGCAACACCTGATGTACAACCGCAACCACCTGCTGGTCGGCGGCGTACGCCCGCACCTGTACTGCCTGCCAATACTAAAACGCAATGTGCATCAGCGCGCCCTGCTGGAAGTGGCCATCAGTGGCGACTCACGTTTCTTCCTGGGTACCGATTCTGCGCCGCACGCGCGTCCTACCAAGGAAACCGCCTGCGGCTGTGCCGGATGCTACAGCGCCCATGCCGCCATAGAACTCTATGCCGAGATATTTGAGGATGCCGGCGCACTGGGCAAACTGGAGGCCTTTGCTTCCTTCCACGGGCCGGACTTCTACAAACTGCCACGTAACAGCGACACCATTACTCTTGAACGCAAGGAATGGCAGGTGCCGGCCACCTACCCCTTCGGCGATGGCACGCTGGTACCGCTGCGTGCTGGTGAAACCATGCGCTGGCGTCTTGTCGGTTCCGTCACAGGGAGCAGTGCCAATGCATGATCATGACGATAACGACTCAACAGAAAGCCCACTGAGTAATCGCTTTCGTGGCTACCTGCCGGTAGTCGTGGATATCGAATGTGGCGGCTTCAACGCCAAAACCGATGCCATTCTGGAAATTGCTGCCGTCATTCTGGGCATGGACGAAAAAGGCCGGCTGCTGCCAGAGCAGACGCACTTTCATCGTGTCATCCCCTTCCCTGGCGCCAATATCGAAGAGGCCGCCCTGAAGTTTACGGGTATTAACCCCTACCACCCGCTGCGTATTGCCCGCAACGAAAAAGATGTGTTTGGCGACCTGTTCAAAGTCATCCGCACAGCCATGAAAACGCATAGCTGCAAACGCGCGATCCTGGTGGCACACAACGCCCACTTCGACCATGGCTTTATCAATGCAGCCACTGCGCGTCATGACCTCAAGCGCAACCCCTTCCACCCCTTCTCAAGCTTTGACACCGCCACCCTCAGCGGCCTGGCCTACGGACAGACCGTGCTGGCCCGCGCCTGCGAAGCCGCCGGCATTGAGTTTGATACCAAGTCGGCACATTCGGCCAAGTATGACGCAGAACGCACAGCGGAGCTTTTCTGCGGCATTGTCAACAAGTGGCAGCAGCTCGGCGGCTGGCCTCTGCGAGGTTAAAGGGTTAAAGGGGACGGTTAAAGGGGACGGAGGGATTTACGAACGTAAATCCCTCCGTCCCCT
>TARA_R100000306_G_scaffold62519_1_pt1 | contig 75788 bp, 63 predicted proteins | sample TARA_R100000306 | Tara Oceans TARA_R100000306 (sample SAMEA2620824) | marine metagenome | biome: marine biome (ENVO:00000447); feature: mesopelagic zone (ENVO:00000213); material: "saline water (ENVO:00002010), including plankton (ENVO:xxxxxxxx)" | depth 1000 m | reverse complement strand
CGAAGAAGAAGCAGCGGTCGTAGTCGCCATCCCAGGCGATGCCCAGATCCGCACCGTGCTTGTGCAGCGCCTCGATCGTGCTGGCGCGATTCTCTTCCAACAGCGGGTTCGGCACGCCATTCGGGAACGAGCCGTCCGGATCGTGATGAACCTTGATGAAGGTGAACGGCAGATGGTCTTCCAGTTCATTGATGACCAGACCAGCGCCACCATTTCCTGCGTTACAGACGATTTTCAGCGGCTTGAGATTGTCCCGGTCCAGGTAGCCGAGCAGATGTTCAATATAGGGGACCATGGTGTGCAGCGTGTGATATTCGCCTGACTTCGCTGCATCCTTGAAGGTGCCGGGAACGAGTTCCTTGATATCCAGCAGACCGGTATCGGAGCTGATTGGGCGCGAGCCTTCACGGACCAGCTTCATACCATTGTAGTCTTCAGGATTGTGACTGGCAGTGACCATGATGCCGCCGTCCATATCGAAATGGTCCGTGGCGAAATAGATCTGCTCGGTACCGCAGAGGCCGATATCGTGAACATCGGCGCCGGCCAGAAGCAGACCCTTGGTCAGGGCCTTGGTGATCTCAGGGCTGGAGAGCCTGATGTCGTAGCCGACGACCACTTTCTTCGCACCGGTCACCTGCACGAATGCGCGGCCTATACGTTCTGCCACATCTGCGTTCAGTTGGTCCGGAACCCGGCCGCGAATGTCGTAGGCTTTGAAACAACTCAGATCCATTTGGAATACTCCCTGTTCATCTTGGCTATGGATTGCCTTTTAGGCGGAATGAATGCTTTGATCACTGTCTGTTCATTATGCCTGCTAATCGGACGCGGAAGGAAGCGACGGCAGGCAGGTGGTACTATAGCGCTCCACGGTCATCAAACAACGAGGACAGGTTACCGATGAGTTCGGATACAGATAAGAAAGCCATGAACGGTCGTCAACAGGCTATCGTCGAGCTCATCCGCACATCAGGCTCGGTTACCATCGAGCAACTCGAGCAGCACTTCGATGTGACCCCCCAAACCCTGCGCCGAGACCTCAATTTTCTTGCTGAAACCAACCAGATCCTGCGCTTCCACGGTGGCGCGACCTCGATCAGCAATAACCGGAATACGCCGTATACCGAGCGCAAGATTCAAAACCTCGAAGGCAAGCAGCGAATTGCCGAAGCCGTCGCCGCGAAGATTCCGGACCACTGCAGTCTCTTCATCAATATAGGCACGACCAACGAAGCCGTCGCCGCCGCGCTTATGCAACACCAGGGCCTGCAGATCATTACCAACAGCTTGCACGTGGCGACGGTCATGAGTCAGAAAGAGGATTTCCGTGTGATTGTCGCCTCGGGCGAGGTGAGGGCGCGGGATGGTGGCATCATTGGTGAAGCCACCATCGACTTCATCCGCCAGTTCAGACTCGATTTCGGCATCGTTGGCATCAGCGGCATCGATGACGATGGCATGCTGCTCGACTACGACTATCGGGAGGTGCGGGTAGCGCAGGCCATTCTCGACCAGAGCCGCTGTGTCTATCTCGCCGCTGATCACTCGAAATTCGGTCGAAATGCCATGGTGCAACTGGCGCCGATCGCAGCTGTGGATGCGCTGTTCACAGATGAAGCCCCGCCCCCCGCGCTGGCGGCTACATTGAAAGCTGAGGAGATCGAACTCCATATCGCTTAAACCATTTTCCATATTGAGTGGAAATACGCGTTTATGTTCGTTTTTGATTGATATTGGTTGATTAGCTTCCTGTGTGTGCGTATTATTTTCGCAAACGCTCACGCACGGAGGGTGCGTCATCATGTCTGCACAAAATCGTTTCGATCTCGCTGTCATCGGCGGGGGTATCAACGGCGCAGGTATCGCCAATGATGCCCAGGGCCGTGGCCTCAGGACCGTACTCATTGAGATGCACGATCTCGCCTGGGCCACCTCCTCAGCCAGTAGCAAGCTGATTCATGGGGGGCTCCGCTACCTGGAACACTATGAATTCAAGCTGGTGCGAGAGGCACTGAACGAGCGCGAAACTTTACTGCGCAAGGCGCCTCACCTCATCAAGCCGATGCGTTTCATGCTGCCACATCAGTCGCACCTGCGGCCGGCCTGGATGATTCGCTGCGGGCTCTACCTGTACGACCTGCTAGGCAAGCGCAAGCTGCTGCCAGGCTCCCGGAAGGTTGATCTTCGTGACAGCGGCGGACCTTTGAAGCCGGGTATCAGGACCGCGTTCGAATATTCTGATTGCTGGGTCGATGACGCACGGCTCGTGGTATTGAATGCGGTGCAATTCGTGGAAAAGGGCGGTGAAGTCCATACGCGTACACGATGCGTGGGGGCACGAGTTGAAACCAGGGAAGAAGCCGGGTCACAGAAGCCGGGCTGGATACTTGATCTGGAAGATACTGCCAGTGGCGAACGCTTTGAGATTCGCAGCGCTTCAGTCATCAACGCCGCGGGACCCTGGGCCGCCGACTTCATGACCCAGTCAGTCGGTCAGACACCGAAGATGCGGCTACGCCTGGTTCGCGGCAGCCATATCGTCGTACCACGCCTCTATGCGGGCGACCAGGCGTACATTTTGCAGAATGCCGATGGTCGCATAGTGTTCGTCATTCCCTACCTGGACGACTACAGCATTATTGGGACCACGGATGTGGACCATCAACTGGGCGCGCATCGTGCGGAGGCCACGGCAGAAGAGCGGGCCTATCTATGCAGTATCGCCAACGACTATTTCCAGTCACAGATCAGGGTGGAAGATATCGTCTATACCTGGTCTGGCGTACGTCCGCTGGCGGATGAATCTGCACCGGGTGCCGGTGCGGATGCTGCGCAGGCGGTCACGCGCGATTACAGCGTCGAAGTCGAGTCCCGCGGTCCATTGCTGCTGTCGATTTACGGTGGCAAATTGACAACCTATAGAACATTGGCCGCTACAGCTGTCGACAAGCTGCTGGAGGCCTCCGGCATTCGCAAGGTCGACCGCGGTAGCAAGACTGCCGATGAAGCTCTCCCTGGGGGTGAAGCGCTGGGGGAGCCTGGCACTGAGCAGCAAGGCCTGACGGAAGATCCGGCCATCTTTTTGAAGACGCTGGATACAAGACTTGCCGAGCGCTACGGTTTTCTGTCCGAACGCGCCAGACATCGGATTGCCCGGACCTATGGGCAGCGGGCGTTTGACTGGTTGGGTACGGCTCAAGACGCTGGTGAACTCGGACGACAGTTTGGCGAGGAGCTGACCGCTGCCGAAGTCAACTACCTCATGGTCAAGGAGTTCGCGCGCTGCGCTGACGATGTGCTGTGGCGTAGAACCAAGCTTGGACTGCGCGCCTCTGCCGAGACGGTCGATCAGCTGGAAGAGTACATGAGTCAGCGCGACCGCGAAGCGCTGAGCGATGAGGCATTTCGCCGTCGCTTGGATTCAGCCGGCGCCACGCATACACTGGCAAGTGCTCGTCCAGATAGGGACGGCGTCGATAACAATACTGAGGAACTCGAGCGTGCAGGCAGCCATTCTAGCAATTGATCAGGGAACAACGAGTAGCCGCGCCATTGTCTTCGACAAGTCCGGTGCCATTATCTCGACAGCGCAGCAGGAGTTTGCGCAGATGTTTCCTGAAGACGGCTGGGTAGAGCACGATCCCGAAACGATCTGGTCTGGTGTCGTCCACGTTTGCAAGTCGGCGATCTGCGATGCCATCCGCAAGGGCTATTTGCCGTCAACAATCGGCATTACCAATCAGCGTGAAACCACTATCGTGTGGGAGCGTGCAAGCGGCAAGGCCATTTATAACGCTATCGTATGGCAGGATCGGCGGACGGATGCCCTATGTCGGGAGTTGAAAGATGCCCGACCCGAAGCCGAGGCCATGGTTTCAGCCAAAACCGGCCTGCTGATCGACCCCTATTTCTCCGCGACGAAGATCGCCTGGATATTGGACCGGGTCGAAGGCTCACGTCACCGCGCTGAGCGCGGCGAACTGCTGGCCGGCACTGTCGACAGCTTTCTCATCTGGCGTCTGACCGAGGGTCGCAATCATGTCACCGATGCGACCAATGCCTCACGCACCAACATCTTCAACATTCATGACAATGTCTGGGACAATGAGCTACTCGAACTGTTCCAGGTGCCAAAAAACGTGTTGCCACAGGTTCAGGATTGCGCCAGCGATTTCGGCACCACCCACCTGTTCGATAGTGTCCTGGCCAGCGCTGGAGAGGATGCCAGAAAGGGCTTACCAATTTGCGGCGTGGCCGGTGATCAGCAGGCTGCGCTCATTGGTCAGGCCTGTTTCAAGCCCGGCATGGTGAAGAGCACCTACGGCACTGGTTGTTTCATGGTGCTCAATACCGGCAGCACGCCGGTTCGTAGCAGCCAGAATCTGTTGACTACCATTGGTTACCGCATAAATGGCGAAACCTGTTATGCCCTTGAAGGTAGTATCTTCATCGCAGGCGCCGCTGTGCAGTGGCTGCGCGACCGGATGCAGTTGCTTGGCAGCTCGGCGGAGAGCAAGACCCTGGCCGAACAGGTTGGCGAGAAAAATGATGTAGTGATGGTGCCAGCCTTTACCGGGATGGGCGCCCCCTACTGGAACGCGCGCACACGTGGCGCTGTTTACGGCATCACCCGTAACACTGGCGCGGCGGAAATGGTTGCGGCTGGTCTGCGTTCGGTGGTGTATCAGACCTGCGATCTCTGGGAAGCTATCGGCAGCGAAGAGAATGCGCCTGATTTACGCAATGCCATTTTGAGAGTCGACGGCGGCATGGCGGCGAATGACTGGTTCCTGCAGTTTCTGGCGGATATGCTCGACGCTGACATCGAACGCCCGGAAATTACCGAGACCACGGCCCTTGGCGCCGCGTATCTGGCAGGTTTGCAGTCAGGCATGTATGCCTCTCTCGAGGAAATCTCGGAAAAATGGAGTCGTAACGCCTGCTACCAGAGCAGGATGGCGCCTAAACAGCGCAATCGTTATCTGAAGCGCTGGGCTGCAGCGGTCAACGCGACGATTCTTTTCGCGGAACAAACTGCCTGAGCGCCACAGGGTCCAGGATCTCTATCCTGCCGTAGGCTATCGCGATACAACCGTGACTCTCGAGGTCCTTGAGGATCTGGTTGCAGGTTTGCCGTGAGATCCCTATCAGCTTCGCAAGCTGATCCTGATGCAGTTCGACTACCCTTCGGCTGATGCCAGATTGCTCGCCGTAGTTTTCTGACATGGCCGCCAACCGGCGGGCCATACGCACACTCGCCGGCAGCAGCGCAGCATCTTCCATGAAACCAAAGGTCTGACGCAGCTTGTGCGCCATGAGCAGCCCAAGGTTCTGCCAGTATCGAGGATGCATTTCCAGGAAGCGTAGAAGTCGATCCTGATCGACATGAACCAGTAGTGTCTCACCTTCGGCGAAGGCGTCGTGCGTTCTCGTCTTGCCATCGAAGAGGGCAATTTCGCCGAACCAGTTGGGCGGCGCAACGAAAGCGAGTATGGCTTCTCGGCCTTGAAAATTGCCACTGCTGATGCGAATTGAGCCCTGCACGATGGCGTAGATGCCGTCAGCGGCGTCACCGCGAGCAAACAGCCGCGTCCCTGCTGCAAGCGTACGTTCGTTCGACTCGCTCAGAAGGCATTCCCGCAGTGGCTCAGGCAGGGTTCTGAACCAACGGCCCTGCATGAGCTGCGCCGTTGCCTTAGTGGACGCTGGCATCTCTGATATTGCTTGAATTCATTGAGTGTTCAGTGTTTCACCGAGCCTGAGGCACCGCTATGCATGTCCCGAATGTGGGTCTCACCCGATCGCGCCACGATGTCGGCTTCCAGGGTCCTGAACATGCCAAGCATGAAGCAGGCCTCAGCCACAACGAAGAGTGGCCCGATGGCCAGTCCCATGAGGTCGTCGACGAAGGCCGGCTTCTTGCCTTCGTAATAATGCCCGACAAACTGGAAAATCCAGCCGACAACGAACAGGCCGATGCCCGCCCCCAGCCAGATACCGGTCGATTCTGCTGCGAGTGCATGAGAGCAGTAGACGGCAACGCCAAATAGTACGCTCATGATCAGGCCCAAGGGCAGGCTCAGTATGAGGTAATACAGGCAAGCTACGGCCGCGACGATGGCTGCTGGCGACAGTGCCATCGCGCCAACCTCGAACTGCGGTCGCCCGAGCAGGATGGCGACCCCAAGTACGATCATGGGGATACCAACAAAGTGAGTGGCGATATTGCGCTTGTCTCTGTGGTACAGCGCGTATTGACTGAGCTGATCAACCAATGTTTTCATTGTAAGAGCCTCGCTTTGTCCAGATATCGTCGTATCCTATCCTGAATCGTACCTGACAACAGTCAAGCAGACGACATTCATCCATGCTTCCTGTTCAACTTTACCACGGAGATCAAGCCTGATGACTCGCCAAGTCACCATCGCGGCTACACAGATGGCCTGTTCAACGGATAATTCCGAGAACATTCGCAACGCAGAACGCCTGGTTCGCGAAGCGGCCCAGCAAGGTGCACAGATCATTCTGCTGCAGGAACTCTTCGCGTCGCTGTACTTCTGCAGCGTCGAGTCCAGCGAGCACCTTGCGATGGCTGAGCCGCTGGCGACCAGTCACGTCGTGAAGCATTTCAGTGCGCTGGCGAAAGAACTGGGCGTCGTACTGCCGGTGAGCTATTTCGAACGCGATGTGAATAACTACTACAACTCGCTGGTGGTCATCGACGCCGACGGACGTGTAGGCGAGAATTACCGGAAAACCCACATTCCCTGCGGACCTGGTTATCAGGAGAAGTATTACTTCACGCCTGGTGATACCGGCTTCAAGGTATGGGATACCGCCTTTGGCCGGCTGGGCGTGGCGATCTGCTGGGATCAGTGGTTTCCTGAGGCAGCACGTTCGATGGCCCTGCAGGGTGCGGAAGTGCTGTTTTACCCCACCGCCATCGGTAGCGAGCCGGAAGACTCAACCGTTGACTCCAAGGGTCACTGGCAACGGACGATGCAGGGTCATGCTGCCGCGAACCTGATGCCGGTGGTGTCTTCTAACCGCATTGGCACCGAATATCTGCAGACGCCACACCAAAGCACCGAGTTGACCTTCTATGGTAGCAGCTTCATCACCGACCACACCGGCGCCTTGTTAAAGGAGGCCAGCCGGGACAAACGGGACATCATTCTGCAGCAGTTCGATCTTGCGGCGCTTGAATCACAACGGCGGGAGTGGGGTCTGTTCAGGGATAGGCGGCCTGAGCGCTATTTGCATGTGAGCGGGAGCCATCGCTAGCGCGAGGCTCCCTGGCCTGAGACCGAAGCTAGAGTCACCGAGCTGAGATCTCGCTTTGCATGCCGCATCACCGACACGCCGGAAGTGAGCGCCAGCATTCCCATAATCCCGGCAACCACCAGATCCGGCCAGGCCTGACCGGTGCCAAACACGCCAGCCGCAGCCACCATGACCGCAATGTTACTGAGTGCGTCGTTACGGCTGCAGAGCCAGACTGAACGCATGTCGGCATCGCCACTGCGGAACGCGTAGAGCATGACGGCTACCGTGACGTTGGCAATGAGTGCAAGCGCGCCTATTGCGCCCATGGTCAGGGGTTCGGGTGTTGTGTCGCTCACCATCACCCAGCCTGCTCTCGCCAGCACGGCAACGCCGAAAACAACCATCGTGAGCCCCTTCAACCAGGCAGCCCTGGCGCGCCAAAGCATGCCCATCGAGAGCACGGTCAGTGAAATAATGTAGTTGGCAGCGTCTCCAAGAAAATCAATCGCATCCGCCAACAGAGAGACTGAGCCTGACTGAAGGCTGGCTGCGAATTCCACCACGAACATGATGGCGTTGATGATGAGCGCAACCCACAAGGCACGACGGAAACGCGGTCCACCCGGTGATTCCTTATTACAGCCTGTTTCCACATTACAGCAGTTGCCAGCCATGAGACCTCCCGTTACGATTGAGGGGTCATTAAAAACCCTGTAGCCACTACAGAGTCAACACCTGACTCGACGTGGCGAGGTATGGGAGGACAAATAATGCGAATCGGTCGTTTGAGCCAACTGTCAGGTGTGGAAGTGGAAACTATCCGCTTCTACGAACGGGAAGGTCTGCTGCAGCGCGCTGAGCGTGAAGCGAACGGCTATCGCCGGTATCAGCAGGATCACCTCCAGCGCCTCGCGTTTATCCGCCATTGTCGCGCCCTCGACATGCCGCTTCAGGATGTGAAACGAATGCTGCAGTTCATGACCAAACCGACTCCGGACTGCGGTGATATCGATCGCCTCATCGAAGCGCACCTCGCCAACGTTCGTTCGCGACTGCAGAGCTTGCAGGCACTCGAAGTACAGCTTTGTTCACTGCGTGATCAGTGCGGGCAGCCCCATCGAGGGGACCACTGCGGTATCGTGCAGGAGCTCAAGTTGGCGGCCAATGGCAGGGCCTGCGCCTGCCACCCAGACTGAAATGCGCAAGAAGCCTGCCCTGCTTTTACGCGTCAGCCTCATAATCGTGCTGATGGTCATTTTTTCAGCCGCCGCCAAATGGATCATTTTCAACACGCTGCTCGTGCCAGATGGTTCCGGGCGACAGCCGGTGGAAACCCACAATACGAACTTTGACTAGTCCAACATGTCTTCGTCGTACCTGCTGAAAAATCAGGAGGAATGATGGATATCTGGACGGTACTTGGACTTGCCTTGCTACCCGCTCTGGGGAATTTTGCAGGTGGCCTGCTGGCTGAATTTACCGCCACGCCCAAAAACCGGCTCAATAATGCGCTTCATGGTGCGGCGGGTATTGTCATCGCTGTTGTTGCCGTCGAGATCATGCCCGAAGCGCTGAAGAAAACTTCATCGCTTGTGATCGCCCTGGGCTTTGGCCTGGGCGGGCTTGCCTACCTGCTCATTCAAGGCGGCGTAAGAAAATTGCAGGGCAGATTCGGTAAGCAAACCGAGTCGAACCTCAGTATGTGGATGGTCTACGTCGCGGTGTCCGTCGATCTCTTCAGCGATGGACTGCTGGTTGGAACCGGCTCAACAATCTCCTTGTCTATGGCCGTCGTTCTGGCACTGGGGCAGGTTCTGGCAGATGGTCCCGAGGGGTATGCCACAGTTGCGAACATGAAAGCCAATGGGATACCGAGGCTCAAGCGGACTTTGTTGTCCGCAACACTGGTTGTGCCCGCCCTTGGAGCTGCTGCATTTTCCTTTTACCTGCTCAGAGACCAGAGCCAGACCCTGCAAATGGGCATGCTGACCTTTACAGCCGCGATACTGACAGTCGCTGCTGTAGAGGACATGCTCTCCGAAGCCCACGAAAGCGCGGACGACACCCGCTACTCGGTCCTGGCCTTCACCGGCGGCTTTGTACTATTCACGCTGGTGTCGGCCGGACTAGGTAGCTGACTCAGCTCATGGCGCCACAACCCGTTCAAAGCGCCAGTGCTGATTCGTCTGCCCGTTCGGAGTCCACTGTTGAACGTTGGCGCCATCGTCGAGCATGCCTGCACCACCTGCCACATCGAGTGCCTTGCCGGAGTGACGGTTGATCAGGCGGTAATAGCCATCGCCAATATTCTCTATGCGCCACTGTTGATTGGCCGCGCCTACATAAGACCAGAGCTGGGTATTGCCGCCATCGCTCGTCGAGGCGTCGGACACATCGAGCGCCTTGCCGCTGTTGACCGAGACCAGGGTGGAAAAGCCATCACCGGCATCAACGAGGATCCACTGCTGATTGGTCTGCCCATTGCCGACCCACTGCTGCACATTAGAGCCGTTAGCCGTCGCGCCCGTGCCGCCTGCGACATCCAGCAGTTTGCCAGAGTGGCGTGCGCTGATGCGATAGGTCGTACCAGGGTAGAGACCGAGGCTTCGGGTATCACTCACGCTGCCATACACCTCAAACTCGTACAGCGAATAGCCGTAGTTCGTGGCGCGTTGGGTGCCATGGACGCGGACGTAGCGGCCGCGACCTTCAAGATTGATATCATCGATACCCCCATCGCCACCGGACGTGCCCCAGATCGTCTTCCATGTGCTGGCGTCGTCCGATACCTGCACGTAGTAGGTGCTGGCATAGGCGACCTCCCAGGCGAGCTTCACCCGCTTGATATCGTACGATGCGCCAAGATCCACATAGATCCATTCAGAATTCGTATAGGCACTGGACCAGCGTGTGTTGCCATCAGCATCAGTCGCATTCGCCGCTGCATGGCCCGTTTCAGTGGATGAAGTGGTCACAGGCCGACGATAGGCGATGTTAGGATCGCCAGGATTGACCGGACTGTTCCAGCCTGGCGTTTCATCGCGCGTCACGACGTTGCCGGCGTAGTAGGTCTGCTGAATCGTGGCATCGTTCTGCACCTGGAACGGCAGTTCCGCCCAACCCATGAAGAAGGTCCACCGAGGCTCCGCCGCCAGGCGCTCGGGCGAGGGTACCTTGTCGGTCTCGCCGATGGCGATGGGTTTACCGCCGGAAATGTTCACCATCGCGTTATATTTCCACGTGGCGAAGCCTTCGTAGATATCCAGTGCTGCAACATCCCAGTAGGCGCTGCCGGGATTATAGGTATTGAGATCGTTCACCAGGGTGCCGAAATCCTGCATGTCCCAGACCCAGATGAGATTACTCAGACCCTTGTTGCGCGTGAGATAGTCGTGGGTCAGCTGATAGAGCTTGCGTGTACCGTTTGCACCAGGCCGACCACCCCACCAGAACATGCCCTGGTTCATTTCGTGCAGCGGGCGGAACAAGACCTCGACGCCGTTGTTCTCCAGGTCCTGCAGATAGACGCTGATTTCGTCCATCATCTGCTTCCAGCGCCGGTTGATCGGGGTGCCGTCGGTCAGCAGCTGGCTCCATTCCCAATCCGACATTCTGCTCAACAGACCATTGCTATCCCAGCCGCAGGGCTGCGACTTCGCGGGATTACAGGCATGCCACATGATGTTGACCAGCGCACCGGCCTGCCACTGCCGCTTGGCCTCGTTGATCATGGTCCAGCGATTGGCGATGTTATCCTGCTGAAACAGAAAATCGCCGCTCCACATTGCTGGAAACTTGCCTGTCTTCACATAGACGGTATCCGTCCAACGCGCAGGGTCGGCATTAGGTTCGCGGTTGTGATGCCCGGCCACGGTCTGCTTGCCGGAAATGCTGTAGAGGTAGTCCAGGGATTTGAAAGGACCTGCCTGAGCGAGCGTGCTCACGAGCAGACACAGCATTGCCAGTGGCATGCTTCGGCCTAAGCGGTTTTTCATTTGAGCGTCCTGTCGATGATGGATCGTGCGAGGATACTAGCGCGTCTGGCGAGGGGCGAAATCGTCGGTTAGGACGAGACCGCTGGCTACCAGATCACAAAACACTCAAATCATGTTTATCGACTATCATTACGGTTCGAGCTGAGGCCTTGGCCGCGGTGTCCTTCTTCCACCGGGCTTCAACATGACGACGCGCGTTCTGCTGTTCTTTGTCTCCTTTTTTCTGACGACGGTCTGCCGTGCCGCAGAAGAGGCGGGCGCGGATAGCGTGGTGATAGCTGGCGCAGCGGAGTCGCACATCGCGCTCGGCCAGCATTTGCGTTACCTGCAGGATGCTGATGGTATGCTTACCGCCAGAGCCATCATTGGCAAGAGTGACTCACTTCCCTGGTCTGAAAGTACTGCCGAGGTACTGAATTTCGGTCTCTCGCCTGCGCCCTACTGGTTTTCCCTGAGCCTTCACAATCCCGATAGCCGGGCCGTCGAAAAGTTGCTGGAGCTGTCCTACGGCCTTCTCGATTACGTTGACTTCTACGTTGTGCGTGATGGCAGGCTGCGCAAAGCTGTCAGGACCGGTGACCAGATCCCCATCGATAGCCGGCCCCTGTTCCATCGGAATCTGCTGTTTCCCATAACCATTCCTGCAGAAGCCACAGTGCGAATCCTGATCCGGGTAGAGACGACCGGATCGATGCAGATGCCGCTCGATCTATGGAGTTTCAAGGCCTTCTTCGCACACGACCAGCGCCTGCTCTCGCTGCACATCCTGTTTGCAGGCATCATGCTGGCGCTGGCCATCTACAATCTGTTCCTGTTTTTCAGCGTTCGTGAAATGAGTTATCTCTGGTATGTGCTGAGCCTGATCAGTATTGCGCTGGTCACGCTCAATCTGCAGGGCGTCACCTTTCAGTTCCTGTGGCCGAACTGGCCGCAGCTGAACAATCCCTCGGTAGTGGGGCTCGTATCGGCTACTATCGTTTTCTCCAACGCTTTTGCGTACACCTTCCTGCGGCTGCATCTCTACGGCTGGTTCGTGAGGCGAGTCGTACTCGGTATGGCTTCAATTGGCGTGGCCCTCTTCCTACTCAATTTGCTAGCTCCAGAAGGGTCAATCAATTACCTCGCAGCGCTGCTAGCCGTGCTGACGGCAGTCATTCTCTTCAGCACCGGCGTATACGTGTGGCGCAAAGGGGATGTACTCGCCCGTTTCTATACGCTGGCCTGGTTTCTGCTCCTGACCGGAAGCGTGCTGATTCCACTTAGCAAGATCGGCATTCTTCCGCGCAGCCTCCTCTTCGAACATGCCCAACAGATTGGCATCGTGGCTGAGGGCCTGCTGCTGTCGTTTGCACTGGCGTACCGGATCAACATGGAGCGACATCAGCGCTTTCTCGCACAGGCTGAAGTGCTCGATGTGCAACGCCGCGCCAATGATGAGCTCGAACAGCGAGTGGATGACAGGACAGGGGAGCTTCAACTGGCCAATCAGAAGCTGCTGGAGGCTAGTGCTATCGACGGTCTGACGCAGGTCAAGAATCGCGGCTACTTCGACCGGACCCTGGTCGAAGAGTGGAGCAAGGCCTCACGCGCCAGGAGTCCGATCAGCCTCCTCATGATCGACGGTGATTACTTCAAGCGTGTGAACGACACCTATGGCCACCAGTGTGGCGACGCCTGCCTGCAGCATCTGGCCAGGATCTTTGAAAACGCTGTGAGCAGAGCCGGAGATTGCGTGGCGCGATATGGCGGCGAGGAGTTCGTCATTCTCTTGTGTAATACCGACGAAGCGGGCGCACGCCTGCTCGGCGAACGAATACGGGCTCAGGTTGCGGCAACACCCGTTGTCTGGGAGACACAGAGCGTGTCGCTCACAGTAAGCATCGGCGTTTCGTGTCATATACCGAAGCCTCATGAGCCGGCGGCGGCCTTGCTGAAGCAGGCTGACGAGGCCTTATATACGGCTAAGCACGGTGGGCGGAATCAGGTCTGCAGCTATCAGAAGCCTGACGCGTAGCTGCGAGTCACTGCCTGATCGTCGCTTCCGCACGGCTTCTCGTTCCAACAAAAGCTCTTAACTCTGGCTAAATCCAATTGATACGCATTCGCATCAATGCTAATTTTGCGCAAATTTTAAGCCAGAGACCTCTGTTATGGAAAACGGCCGCTTACAGCGAGCATCACATCTTTATCCGTATGCCACTGGCATCCTCATCAAGTTAACCTTATTGACTGCTTTAGTCGTTCTGACTGCTTGCGGTGGCGGATCGAGTGGCGGATCAGAAAATTCCCAGGTGCAGACAACAGGCGTCTGTGAGTCTTTCGACTGTCGCAAGATGCTGGAAAATCTGGCCGATAACGTGGTCACGCCAATGATCGACGCCTTCAATGCCCGGGTGGAGACGCTCAACGTTGCGGTGGGTGCATGGCAGCAAAGCCCCCAGAGCCCTCAGCTTCAAACCGAGGCGCGCCAGGCCTGGAACGACGCCATGCTGACGTGGCAGTCGCTGGAACTCGTTCAGATTGGGCCGCTGGCCGAGAACGACTCGCTCTTGCGCGACAGCATCTACGCCTGGCCGTCAGTAAGCGCCTGTGTCGTTGATCAGGAGGTTATCGAAGCGGCGGAGCAGGGTGTCAGTTATGACATCAGCACCCGCACGCCGCTCAGGAAAGGCTTGCCTGCGCTGGAATACATTCTCTGCGCCGAGTCGCTGGACCACACCTGCCCCTCGACCACGGTCAAGACGACTGGCTGGAACAGTCGCTCGCCCGAAGAGCGGCTGGCTCTGCGACTCGATTATGCCAAGGCCGCCAGCGCTGAACTCGTCCGTCTGGGTACTGAGCTGAAGACCCGCTGGTCTACTGGTCCGCAGAATTTCCGCAACGAACTCGTCACGGCAGGTGCCGGTAGTGCAGCGTTTTCTACCGCACAGAAGGCTGTGAATGCCGTCTCTGATGCCATGTTCTATCTCGAAAAGGAGGTCAAGGACATCAAGCTGGGGGAGCCGCTCGGGCTCAAGGGCGACAAGTGTCAACCAGGCACGCAGGCCTGCGCTGTGCTGGTTGAAAATCCACTCAGCGCCCGTAGCAAGCAGCATCTGCGGCAGAACCTGCTGGCGTTCCAACAGCTCTTTCTTGGTAATTCTGCAGACGGTATGCAAGGCCTGGGCTTCGATGACCTGATCGATTCAGTCAGCACCGGTGGCAACACCTCGGCGACCATGGAGGCTGATATCAGTGAAGCGCTCAACGCGGTCGATGCACTTGGAGAGCTGAGTTTGCAGGCGGCCGTTGCTGATGAGAATGGCTACAACCTCGCCAAGGGCATTCACGAATCGACCAAGAAGATTACGGACCGGCTGAAAAACGAGTTCCTCACTGTCATGGGGCTGGCCATTCCCGCCGCGGCGGCCGGAGATGGCGACTGACCTGATCGTCTCACGTTGATGGATAATTTCATTCCAGCCATCCAGGGGCAGCTGGCAACACTGCTGGCCTACCCCTTTGATCCGTCCAGACGAATCTATCTGGCTTACCTGCTTGGCAGCCTCGCCATCGTGCTCATCTGGATGGCGGCGGCTGTCGCGCGACGGGATTCGGTAATGGCGAAGCAGCTGTGGCAGCGCCTGGTCAGCCCTGCCATCTGGTGGCACCGTTCTGCCCGGCTCGATTACCAGCTGATGGTGATCAATCCTGCGCTACGGCTGTTACTGCTGGGACTCTTCAGCATATCTCTCGTGCCTGTCGCACTGGCAACTGAGTCTTTCCTGGCAGATTTTCTTGGCGATTCGAACCTGACGTGGAGCAGCGTGCAGGTCACTGCAGCCTATACCCTGACGCTCTTCATCCTCGACGATTTTACCCGTTTCCTGCTGCACTACCTCATGCACAAGGTGCCCTGGCTCTGGTCTATCCATCGCCTGCATCATTCAGCTGAGGTCATGACGCCCTTTACGGTATACCGGATACACCCTATCGAAAGCCTGCTGTACAGCCTTCGGATGGTCCTGACCCAGGGCCTGGTGCTCGGACTGTTCTTCTTCGGATTCGGCATGAACCTGTCGGTGTGGGAAATTGCCGGCGCCAACGTGTTTACCTACCTGTTCAACCTGGCCGGGGCCAACCTGCGCCACTCGCATCTCTGGATTTCATGGGGTCCATGGCTTGAAAGGCTATTCATCAGCCCGGCGCAGCATCAGATTCATCACAGCAGCGACCCGGTCCATTTCGATCGCAACATGGGCGCATTCCTCGCCATCTGGGACGGGCTATTCGGATCACTCGTCTTGGCGCGAGGACAAATCGTGCATGCCTATGGGCTGCACCGAAGTAAGCCATCGCCTCACATGAGTCTGTGGCAGGCTTATTATGAGCCATGCCTGCATTGCGGCCGCGCTATTGGCGGATCCCTTAAGGCGATGATCAATCGCTTGCGTGCACCCACCTTATCCCTGAAGCCCTTACGCGACCTCACCTGAACAGCAGAACCCGCGCGAGCCGCTGTCAAAGCTGCAGCTGCAAGAAGCACTCCAAATACTAATTGTAAATAGTTATCATTTAGATTACCGTTCTCTCTTTTTATCGACGCATAATACATTGAGGTACCCATGCGAAAGAAATTACTCGTCACAGTGATAGCGGCCACCATTACTGGACTGGGCGGTTGCAGTGACTCATCCGACTCCTCCGACACGCCTGCAGCGATCGACACGAATCCCAACACCGAATTTCTGGCCACGCTGGCCGTCCCTGCCACCTATAACTTCGAAAGCCGCTTCGTTGCGGGCGAAGAAAGCGCCCAGTATTCAGGCCAGGTTGCCCGGCAGGTGCTGATTGCCGACTTGAACACGGAAATCGGCAGCAAACTCGAAGCACGCATTGCCGATGGCACATGGACCAGCGACACGACAAAGGCCGATGTTCTGGCTGTGCTGAATAGCTATTTCGTCGAAGGGACCAACGCGGTTGGCGACAACCCAATCCTGCTAACGACCACTCCCCCGACGCTGCAGACGACTTACAACGAAATTTCCAGCGACAAGAATCTGGTCGACAAGCTGGCTGGCAACGACAGTGCCACCGATCACAAGGATTGGGATGCTGGCGCCTTCGAGGGCTGGACTGCTGCTTCTCCGCAGGCACTGGTCGAATCGTGGTTCGACATCATCGCTACGAACACTGCGGCGCAGGCCGGTGGTGCTGTTCGCATTCATCCAGTGACTGGTGAAACCCTCAAGGTGTACCACACCGACGACGGCCTGGATCTTCAGCAGCTTGTACAGAAGTTCCTGCTCGGGGCGGTTACTTTCTCACAGGGCACAGATGACTATTTTGATGATGCTACTGAAGGTAAAGGTCTCCTGACCGACAACACCGTGGCAGACGGCGACAAGCCATATACCGAGCTACAGCACCAGTATGATGAAGGCTTCGGCTACTTCGGTGCAGCACGCGATTATCTCGCCTATACCGATGAAGAGATCGCCGGGAAGGCTGGCCGTGAGGGCTTCAGTGAAGGCTATCACGACACCAATGGCGATAACGCCATCGACCTGAACGGCGAGTTCAACTTCGGTAACTCTACCAACGCAGCCAAGCGCGACCTTGGCAGCCAGAGCGGTACTGACTTCACCAAGACGGCCATGCAGGCCCTGCTGACCGGCCGTACGATCATCGCGCGCGCTGGAGACGATGGTGACGGCGCGCTGACCGAAGTCGAAATGGCTGTGCTGAAAGAACAGCGTGACATCGCCGTTAGTGCATGGGAAAAAGCCATTGCTGCGACCGTCGTGCACTACATCAACGACGTGCTAACCGATATGGACAAGGCTGATGCCAACGACGGTAGCTACAGCTATGCAGCGCACACCAAGCACTGGGCAGAGCTGAAGGGCTTCGCGCTGGGCCTGCAGTTCAACCCACGCTCACCATTGAACAATGGCACCCGCTTCAAAGCAGTTCATGACTTGCTCGGCGAGCGACCTGCACTGCCAGGCGGCGCAGACTTCGCAGCCTACCGCGATGCACTTATGGCAGCGCGTGCCTTGATGCAGGAGGCCTATGGCTTCTCTCAGGCAGATGTCGAGAACTGGTAAACGGTCTAACGTTCTGTGTGAAAGCTTAAGGGCGGCTCCTAGGGGCCGCCTTTTTTTCGAAGGCTATAGTGGTCACCCAAACGTAGCAGAGTGAAAGGGGCTTTTTTCCTTCCGCCATTGGAGGCGCTGCTATGTATCTATCCGTTCAACTCAGTTATTACCCGCTCTCCGAAGATTATAAACCTCGAATCAAGGCGCTGATCGCCCGGCTGGAAAATTCAGGATTGGAGGTTCACTCGAACCGGATGAGTACGCAAATCTTCGGCGATTTCGATAAGGTGATGCAGGTGTTCGCGGACGCCTTACGCTGGTCTTTCGAGACCTATGGCACGGCTGTCTTCACAGCGAACTTCATTCAGGGTGATCGGCGACCGAAATAAATTTGGTCAAAGCTGGGCGGCAACGGGACGCTGAATCGGCGGGTTCTACAAACAATGCAGATCCCGCCCGTCAAAAAGTCAGATTATGCCGTGCTATTTATTCGACGGTGACTGACTTGGCCAGATTTCGCGGCTGATCCACATCCGTACCCTTCAGTACCGCCACGTGATATGACAACAACTGAAGCGGAACCGTGTACACGATCGGCGCGAGAATGTCGTGAACCTTCGGGATGTGCAGCAGCGTCACACCTGGCTCAGGCGTAAAGTCCGTATCCTGATCTGCGAATACAAAGAGCTCACCACCACGTGCCTTCACCTCCTGCAGATTCGACTTCAGCTTCTCCAGCAGCTCGTTGTTCGGTGCCACGGTGATAACCGGCATGTCCTTGTCGACCAGCGCCAGTGGGCCATGCTTCAACTCGCCGGCAGGATAGGCTTCCGCGTGAATGTAGGAGATTTCCTTGAGCTTGAGTGCACCTTCCATTGCCACAGGATACATCGTGCCGCGTCCGAGAAAGAGGGCGTGATGTTTCTCGGCAAATGCCTGCGACAGACGCTCGATGGAGCCATCGAGGTCGAGCACTGCCTGAATCTGTGAAGGCAACGCGCGCAAACCTGCAACGATTTCGGCTTCCCGCTCACGGGACAGGCCATGTCGTCGTCCAAGCGCAAGGGTCAACATGAGCAGGGCCGTAAGCTGAGTCGTGAAAGCCTTGGTCGAGGCCACACCGATTTCAGGGCCCGCCAGTGTCATGACCGAGAGGTCTGATTCGCGCGTTAGCGAGCTGCCGGGCACGTTGCAGACGGTCAGCGCGGCTTTGAAACCTGCTGCCTTTGCCTGTCGCAACGCGGCCAAAGTATCGGCGGTCTCGCCCGACTGGGAAATGGTCAAAAACAGCATGTCGCTCTTGACGACATGGCTTCGGTAACGATACTCGCTCGCGACTTCGACAGAACAAGGAATGCCGACAAGATCCTCGATCCAGTACCGTGCAACGAGGCCTGCATGAAAACTGGTACCACAGGCAACGATCTGCACCGAACCAACGCCTTCGAAGACTTCAGCCGCTGCAGTACCGAGAACTTGATCAAGTACATAGTCAGCGCCCAGGCGACCTTCGAGCGTAGCTTTGATAACCTTGGGCTGCTCGTAGATTTCCTTGAGCATATAATGGCGGAAGCTACCCTTGTCGGAGCTCTCGATGCCATACTCATAGCGCTGAACCGGTCGCTCGACCAGCTTGTTGTCGCGATCCCAGATCCTGATGCTTTCAAGTCCAACTTCAGCCGTATCACCCTCTTCGAGATAGATGAAACGATCGGTCACCTGCAGCAATGCAAGTGGGTCCGAAGCAATGAAGTTTTCACCAATGCCCACGCCGATAACGAGCGGTGAGCCCTCGCGGCAGACGACGAGATGATCCGGATCGTCGGCGTTCAGCACAGCCAGCGCGTAGGCGCCGTGGAAGTCCTGTATGACGGTATGCAGTGACTCGAGCGTGGGGCCGTTCTTCAGCTGCTTGTTCAGTGCATGCACGACGACTTCGGTGTCGGTTTCCGACGTGAAGACGTAGCCGTCTTCCTTCAGACCACGGCGAAGTGCTTCATAGTTTTCGATGATGCCATTGTGAACGATAGCCAGACGCTCACCAGATTGATGCGGGTGGGCATTCAGCTGCGAAGGCTTGCCGTGGGTAGCCCAGCGCGTGTGGGCAATACCGATGTGGCCAGGCAGGGGACTGCTGGTAATCGCTTCCTCAAGCTTGGCAACCTTGCCAACTTCGCGCTCTCGCTGGAGCACACCTGCAGCACTCATAACCGCCATACCGGCCGAGTCGTAGCCCCTGTACTCCAAGCGCTTCAAACCTTCGAGAAGAATCGCCGAGACGTCCCGCTGCGCAATTGCGCCAACTATTCCGCACATAAACTGTACCTGTTCAAGCTGATATTCTAGAGAGTGATGAAGCTGTTTAACTGATTACCTGGCCCTGTCGCCCAGACCGGCGCCACCTTACAGCTTATGTATTCGGCTTTTTCTTGGCTGGACGCTTCCAGCCATCAATTTTTTTCTGTTTACCACGTGCTACTGCCAGTGAATCGGCCTCGACGTCGTGAGTAATGACCGAGCCGGCACCAACGGTTGCATTGGCGCCGACAGTCACTGGTGCCACCAGCGCAGTGTTCGACCCGATAAACACGTTGTCCCCAAGCACAGTCTTGAATTTGTTGACGCCGTCGTAGTTGCAGGTGATGGTGCCGGCGCCTACGTTCACGCCCTTCCCAATCTCGCTATCGCCAACGTAAGACAGGTGATTCACCTTGCTGCCCTCGCCAATCACAGACTTCTTCACTTCCACGAAGTTGCCTATCTTGGTGTCGCTGGCGAGCTCGCAACCGGGGCGCAATCGCGCATACGGGCCTATGACCGCACGCGATCCCACTTTGCTGCTCTCAACGGTACTGAATGCGAGTATTTCGGTATCCGCGCCAATCGTGCAATCTCGCAGTACGCAGTTCGGCCCGATACTGACGCGATCGCCAAGGACGACGTTGCCCTCGAAAACTACGTTGATATCAGCGAAGCAGTCACGGCCTGTCCTGACACTACCGCGAACATCGACACGCGCGGGATCGGCCAGGGTACAGCCCTCTGTCATCAGCCGATCAGCTTCCTTACGCTGAAACTGTCGTTCGAGCGCAGCGAGTTGAAGTCGATTATTGACGCCTTCGACCTCCATCGCACTGGCGGCTTCACCACTACCGACCGGCACACCATCGGCAACAGCCAGCGCCACGATATCGGTGAGATAGTATTCACCTTGGGCATTATTGGAGGAAAGTTTTGGCAACCACTGATTCAGTCGATCGAGACTGCAACACATGATGCCGGTATTCACTTCCTTTATCGTCTTCTGTGCGGGACTCGCATCTTTTTCTTCGACGATCCCAATTATTTCATGGCTATCGTTTCTGAGTATCCGACCGTAGCCGCTCGAATTGTCGAGCGTGACAGTCAGGATGCCGAGCTTGCCCGCCGAGGCTGCAACGAAATTGCGCAGTGTATCTGCAGCAATCAGCGGCACATCGCCGTATAGGATGAGCACCTGGCTCGCATCATCGGCAACTTCATTCAGCCGCGGCAGGGCCTGGGCGACTGCATGTCCGGTTCCCAATTGCTCGGCCTGCTCACTGTAGGTCAATCGATCAGCTGCAGGGATTGTGGACAGCTTCTGCCGAACATGCTCTCCCTTATGACCGTAGACAATATGGATGTGACCCGGCTCGATTTTTAGCGCGGCATCGATGACGTGTTCGACCAGGGGCTTGCCTGCAATTCCATGCAACACCTTTGGTTGGTCGGACTTCATTCGGGAGCCTTGTCCTGCGGCGAGTATGACGACTTCCAGTGGCATCTTGTCAGTTCCTGATAACGGGGCTTGCCGGCGCATCCGGCACAAATGAAAAAGGGAAGCTGCGGCTTCCCTTGTATAATAGCTTGTTGGGCTGATTTGTCTGCTTTGGACTACTACCTAGCGACTGATCAGCGTCCGGTCTTACGACGGAACTGCTGAATAGTACGCAGTCGAGCTGCGGCCTCGGCAAGCTGACTGGCCGCTTTGGAGTATTCGAAGTCTCCAGTACGGTTCGCCAGGGCTTCTTCAGCCTGACGCTTGGCTTCGATAGCGGCCGCTTCATCAACGTCACCGGCCCGCTCAGCCGTATCCGACAGAATCGTGACGATATCCGGCTGAACTTCAAGATACCCACCGGTCACGAAGAAGACCTCCTCAGCGCCACCCTGAGTAATGACCCGAACCGGGCCGGCTTTCAATGCCGTCAATAATGGGGCGTGTCCGGGATAAATACCCAGGTCGCCTTCGCTACCGGCAGCAATAACCATCTCCACCAATCCGGAGAAGATGGCACGCTCGGCGCTTACGATATCGCAATGCACGCTGATACCCATTGAAAAATTCCTCGCTCTGGCACTACTGACGACCTCATATGAATGTCGTCAGTAGCAATGTAGTGCCGCTAAATCACGGCCACTTGCCGCCTTACTTCTTGCTGGACCTGGCCTTCTCGACAGCTTCCTCGATACTGCCAACCATGTAGAACGCCTGTTCTGGCAGATCATCATAGTCACCGTTGAGGATACCGTTGAAACCGGCAATGGTTTCCTTGAGGGAAACGTATTTGCCTGGTGAACCAGTGAAGACTTCAGCTACGTGGAATGGCTGCGACAGGAAGCGCTCGATCTTACGTGCACGGGCAACAGTTGTCTTGTCTTCTTCTGAAAGCTCATCCATACCAAGAATGGCGATGATATCTTTCAGTTCCTTGTAACGCTGAAGAACCGTCTGAACACCACGAGCAACATCATAGTGCTCCTGACCAATAACGAGCGGATCGAGCTGACGGCTGGTGGAATCGAGTGGATCGATCGCAGGGTAGATACCCTTCGAAGCGATATCTCGGCTCAGTACGACAGTCGCATCAAGGTGAGCAAAGGTCGTTGCTGGTGATGGATCGGTCAAATCGTCCGCAGGTACGTAAACGGCCTGTACGGAGGTGATTGAACCAGCGCGCGTAGAGGTAATTCGCTCCTGCAGTACACCCATCTCTTCAGCCAGTGTCGGCTGATAACCAACCGCTGAAGGCATACGACCCAGCAGTGCCGATACTTCGGTACCTGCCAGTGTGTAACGATAGATATTGTCGATAAACAGCAGAACGTCCATGCCTTCGTCACGGAACTTCTCAGCCATTGTCAGGCCAGTCAGGGCGACGCGCAGACGGTTTCCAGGAGGCTCGTTCATCTGGCCGTATACCATGGCAACCTTGTCGAGAACGTTAGACTCCTTCATTTCATAATAGAAGTCGTTACCTTCACGAGTACGCTCACCAACACCTGCGAATACTGACAGACCCGAGTGCTCTTTCGCGATGTTATTGATCAGTTCCATCATGTTGACGGTCTTACCAACACCAGCACCACCGAAAAGACCGATCTTGCCGCCCTTCGCAAATGGACAAACCAGGTCGACAACCTTGATACCGGTCTCGAGCAGTTCAGTCGAAGCCGCCTGATCCGCATAGCCAGGGGCTTCACGGTGAATAGGCATGGCTTCTTCAGCACCGATTGGACCCTGCTCGTCGATAGGCCGCCCGAGAACGTCCATGATGCGTCCCAGCGTCGCTTTGCCAACTGGCACGGTGATCGGCGCGTTGGTGTTCGATGCTGTCAGGCCTCTACGCAGACCTTCGGTACTACCCATCGCGATGGTTCGAACGACGCCGTCACCCAACTGCTGTTGCACTTCAAGTGTCGTGTCTTTTCCGTCGACCAGAAGAGCGTCATAGATCTTTGGCACGCTCTCACGCGGAAACTCCACGTCGATGACGGCACCAATGATCTGAACTATGCGTCCGCTACTCATTGTTCATTCCTCTCAAAATAGATTCTGTTCAGCCTAGACCGCTGCGGCGCCGCCGACGATCTCTGAAATTTCCTGTGTAATTGCCGCCTGACGGGCCCGGTTGTAGGCCATAGACAGATCATCAATGAGGTCGCCCGCATTATCAGTCGCACTCTTCATCGCAATCATTCGAGCTGCCTGTTCGCAAGCGTTGTTTTCGACAACTGCCTGGTAAACCTGGGACTCGATATAACGATCGAGCAGGCCATCCAGAATAACCTGGGCCTCCGGCTCGTAGAGATAGTCCCATGTCCGCTCCTTCAGGTGTTCGTCTCCTGAAGGAGGCAGTGGCAACAGCTGGTCTACAGTAGGCTGCTGGGTCATGGTATTGATGAACTTGTTGTACACGATATAGAGACGATCTATCTCGCCACTGGCATAGGCATCCAGCATGACTTTTACCGAGCCAATCAACTTACCGAGAGACGGTGTGTCGCCCAGGTGAGTGACCGCCGCTACGACGTTACCACCGTAGCTCTTGAAGAAGCTCACGCCTTTCTGGCCGATTGCACAGAACTTGAGGTCTGCACCTTCATTCTTCCAGTGCTTCATGGACCGCATGGTTTCGCGGAAGGCATTCACGTTGAGACCACCGCAAAGTCCGCGGTCAGTCGTCACAACGATATAGCCGACTCGTGAAACCGGTCGGTCTTTGATATAGATGTGCTGGTATTCAGGGTTTGAGTGCGCAATGTGACTTACGACACTGCGGATGCGCTCGGAATAGGGCTTGCCCTGCGCCATCCGCTGTTGCGCCTTGCGCATCTTACTCGCAGCGACGAGCTCCATGGCACTCGTGATCTTTTGAGTGCTTTTGATGCTCGCAATCTGGGTTTTAATGTCTTTTCCGACTGCCATAGCTAGCTGCTCTGTCTACATTCGTATTGAGTGCGCCGGCTCTTCAGCTGGAGTGACCAGTCGGAAAGCCGGCAGCGACGTGCTTACCAGGTCTGGGTAGCCTTGAACTGTTCGATACAGTTCTTCAGACCAGCGGCGATCTCGTCGTTATAGTCACCTTTCTCGTTGATCTTGGCCAGCAACGCTGAGTGCTCGCTGTGAGCATAGGAAAGCAGCGCCGCTTCAAAGTCAACAATCTTGGAGGCATCGACATCCTCCAGATAGCCTTCGTTTGCAGCGAAGAGTGCCAGACCGATTTCAGCAACACTCATCGGGCTATACTGCTTCTGCTTCATCAGCTCCGTTACACGCTGACCGTGCTCGAGCTGCTTACGCGTGGCTTCATCAAGGTCAGAAGCGAACTGCGCGAATGCCGCCAGCTCACGATACTGAGCAAGTGCCAGACGAATACCACCGCCGAGCTTCTTGACGATCTTGGTCTGGGCCGCGCCGCCAACTCGAGATACCGATACACCTGCGTTCATGGCAGGGCGGATACCGGAGTTGAACAGGTTAGTCTCGAGGAAGATCTGACCGTCAGTGATCGAGATAACGTTGGTCGGTACGAACGCTGAAACGTCGCCACCCTGGGTTTCGATGATCGGCAGCGCCGTTAGCGAACCAGTCTTGCCTTTGACTTCACCGTTCGTCATCTGCTCAACGTATTCTGCGTTGACGCGTGATGCACGCTCAAGCAAACGGGAGTGGAGATAGAAAACGTCGCCAGGATAAGCTTCACGACCTGGCGGACGACGAAGCAGCAGGGAGATCTGACGGTAGGCTACAGCCTGCTTCGACAGGTCATCGAATACGATCAATGCGTCTTCGCCACGGTCACGGAAGTACTCACCCATTGTACAGCCCGAGTAGGGTGCAAGGAACTGCATCGAAACAGGGTCAGCTGCACCAGCGGCTACAACGATGGTATGACCCATTGCATCATGCTGCTCGAGCTTACGAACGATGTTGGCGATGGTTGACTGCTTTTGTCCAATCGCAACATAGACGCATTTAACGCCGGTATTCTTCTGGTTAATGATGGCATCGATGGCGATAGCCGATTTACCAGTCTGACGGTCACCGATGATCAGCTCCCGCTGACCACGTCCGATTGGCACCATGGTGTCGATCGATTTGTAACCAGTTTGCATCGGCTCAGCGACCGACTGACGAGCGATAACGCCTGGCGCCACCTTCTCGATCGGGGCTGTCTCGGTGAAGCTGACTTCACCCTTGCCGTCGATAGGGTTACCCAGGGCGTCAACGACGCGACCGAGCAGACCCGTGCCGATTGGCACTTCAAGAATTCTACCGGTAACCTTGACCTTCTGGCCTTCCTGCAGATCCTTGTAGTCACCCAGTACGACAGCACCAACCGAATCACGCTCAAGGTTAAGTGCCAGACCGAAGATACCACCTTCAAATTCGATCATCTCACCGTACATGACGTCGGCCAGACCGTGGATCAGAACGATACCGTCGGCAACGCCAACAATAGTCCCTTCGGTCCGGGCATCGGCGGAGATATCGAGCTTCTCGATTCTCTTCTTAATAATTTCACTGATCTCTGACGGATTCAGTTGCTGCATGCCAATATCCTCAAAAATTTCAAATTCGTTCAGGAACCCATTGTCTCGGACAGCTTCTGAAGGCGGCCGCGAACTGATCCGTCAATTGTCATGTCACCTGCGTGAATGACCACACCACCGATAAGCGAATTATCAACGGTGGTGGTTAGCTGAATATTCTTCTTCAGCTTGGTCTTCAACGCGTTTGCCAGGGTATCTTTCTCCTGGTCAGACAGTTCGAATGCACTGGTGACGGTCACATCGAGCGACTGTTCCTGCTCTGCCTTGTGCTGCTCGAAAAGCGCAGATATTTCGGGCAGAACCACGAGACGGTCGTTCTGGGCGAGCATACTCAGGAAGTTTTTGATGTCATCGCCCTGGACGTCGTCGCCAGACAGCTGCAGCAGCGTTTCCGCTTGCGCTTCCTGTGACAAGCCAGGATGCACGATGAAATCGCGGACCTGATCCTGTTCCACATAAGAGGCTAAAGACAGGAGTGCGATCGACCATTGGTCGACCGTACCGTCCTGTCTTGCCTTCTCAAAGGCTGCCCGGGCGTAAGGCCTGGCCAGCGTCATGGATTGTGCCATCAGCGCGCTCCTTAGTTCAGTTGCGCGGCAAGCTTACTCAGCATGTCGCTATGCGCGGACTGGTCCACAGATCGCTCCAGAATGCGCTCTGCGCCAGCCACGGCAAGCGTAGCCACTTCTTCGCGGAGTGCTTTCCTGGCACGGTTCAGTTCCTGTTCGATCTCTGATCGGGCAGCAGCAATCTGCCGCTCGCCTTCAGCTCGAGCCTGTTCTTTGGCTTCTTCGATCATCTGTGTAGAACGCTTGTGCGCCTGCTCGATGATTTTGGCCGACTGGGCTTTCGCGTCCTTGAGTTCGTCAGCAACTTTATGCTGAGCAAGCTCAAGATCCTTCGAAGCACGTTCAGCTGCCTGCAGACCGTCGGCGATCACTTTTTCCCGCTCTCTGAGCGCCTGAATAATCGGCGGCCAGACGTACTTCATGCAAAACAGCACAAAGAAGAAGAAAGCAATTGCCTGGCCTATCAAGGTTAGGTTGAAGTTCACGTCAACACCGCTCCTGCATTGGTCAATGGGTTAGTTTGGTTTGTATTAACCAGCCACCTGACCGAGGAACGGGTTTGCAAACATCAGGAACAGTGCGATACCAACACCGATCATTGGTACGGCGTCGAGCAGACCCGCAACGATGAACATTTTGGTCTGAAGCATCGGGACCATTTCTGGCTGACGTGCAGCGCCTTCGAGGAAGCGGCCACCAAGCAGTGCGAAACCGATGGCTGTGCCCAGTGCGCTAAAACCGATCAGAATTGCTACTGCAATCGCGGTCATTCCAACTACATGTTCCATGAGATCTCCTAGATATTTACTGAGTGATTAACAACGTTATGAAAACAGATAAAACAGGTATTACTGAACTGATGATCAATGGTCTTCATGCGCCATGCTGAGATACACGATGGTCAGCATCATGAATATGAACGCTTGCAGGGTGATGATCAGTATGTGGAAGATTGCCCACACCAGATGCAAACCTACGCCAAGCGCACCTACCCAGATACCAGCCATGTACATGACAGCTATCAACATGAATATCAGCTCGCCGGCGTAGAGGTTACCGAACAGTCGCAATGCGAGCGAAATAGGCTTTGAAATCAGGCTGACGAATTCGAGAAGAAAGTTGAAAGGAATAAGCCATTTGCCAAAAGGCATCAGTGTCAGCTCGCCAATGAAGCCGCCAAGGCCCTTGACTTTGATACTGTAGTAAATAACGAGAGCGAAGACGCCCAGCGCGAGTGCAAACGTGATATTGACGTCCGTGGTCGGGACGACTTTCATATATTCGACGCCAGCGACGCTGAAAAGGGCTGGAATGAAATCAACTGGAATAAGATCCATGAAGTTCATCAGGAATATCCAGCAGAAAATTGTCAGCGCGAGCGGGCCAACTACTTCATTCTTTCCGTGAAAGCTTTCCTTCACGCTGGTGTCGACGAAGTTCACCATGACTTCGACGAAGTTTTGCCACTTGCTGGGCACACCACTGGTCGCTGTGAGGGCAGCCTTGCGGAATAACCAGAGGAACAGGATGCCAAGACCGATCGACCAGCCCAGGGTGTCCACGTGGATAGCCCAGAAACCCATTTCAGCAGCCTGTTCGCCATTTTCAGCGAAGCCCCAGCCATTCACGGGATGCTTACCATACACCAGGTTTTGCAGGTGATGAATGATATAGGAGGTAGGGGTCAGCGTTTCACTCGCCATTATCGATCCTCAGTGTACGGCAGGCCAGAGACGTGCCGGCTTCAAGTTGCGTAATCATTGTGACCGCGGCTGCAAAATCCATGGAGCGAACCAGTGGATGGCCTGTACGGCAATAAAAGCGGCAAACAGATGGCCCGCGCTGAGCGGCTTGACGAAGATGAAAGCAGCGGCAAATCCCGCTGCGGTCATGACCATCTTGATGGTTTCCGCTTTATAAGTTGTCTGTAATATGAGCCTTGCTGATCGAGCACCCTGATACCTGAACATGGCCAGAGAAAAATACAGGCCAGGTATCATGCAGATCAAGCCACCTAACAGGGCAGATAAGGCGGCGACTGCGCCACTCAAGGCACCTGAGACTCCCACACAGACCAGAATCATGAGGCCTTGCATGGCTGGCATCCGCCAGACCGGTGGTTTTCTCATCCGCATCTTTCCTGCGTATGCTCAAGTTCTCCGGCTATGACCGGCAGATTAAAGCGGGGGCATTATAGGGTCTGGTGTCTGCAATCGCAAGGCCAGAACTCGCGAGCTGAAGTTACTGATTTTCTATCGGATATGAGCGAGGATGCCTTCGAGCTCATCGAGCGAGTGATAGGCAATGGTCAACTGACCTTTACCACGCGCACTCTGGCGGATGGTGACCGCCGCACCGAGCTTCTCGGAGAGGTTCTGCTCCAGCCTCATGACGTCCGGATCGACGGCTGTTTCGGCGGCCTTTTCCTTCGGCGCTGCCTGCATCTTTCTGACATATTCTTCCGCCTGCCGAACAGAATAAGCCTTGTCGATGATCTGTCGCGCGGCACGATACTGATCGTCGGCGGACAAGGCCAGCAGTGCCCGGGCATGTCCCATCTCAAGATCGCCACGTTCGAGCAGCGTAGCGACCTCGGGAGAGAGTGCAAGCAGCCGCATCAAATTGGTGACCGTAGATCGGCTCTTACCAACAGCTTCTGCAACTTCCAGCTGCGTGAGCTTGAACTCATCCTGCAGTCGCTTGAGCGCGACCGCTTCTTCCATGGCGTTGAGATCTTCACGCTGGATATTCTCGATGAGCGACATCGCGATAGCCGCCTCATCAGGGACGATCCGGATGAGCACCGGTACTGATTTCAGGCCGGCAAGCTGACTGGCTCGCCAGCGCCGTTCACCGGCAACGATTTCGAATCGACCCTCAGAAAAGGGTCGCACCAGAATCGGTTGCATGACACCCTGCTGGCGAATGCTCTGGGCAAGTTCTTCCAGTGCTTCAGCATCCATATCCTTGCGAGGCTGATAGCGACCGCGCTGCAACTGCTCGATCGGCAACTGGACGAGCTGTTCGTCTTCGAAGCTTCTGCCGGCCTCTGCCTGAGGGACTTCAGATACGTCGCTTTCCTGTAACGGCTGGCGGGATTTTGCTCCGGCAAGCAGCGCGTTCAGGCCGCGGTCGCCAAGCCCTCTTTTCTTAATGCTCAATGGATTGTCTCTCTGCAGGGATCTTCGATAACTTCATTCGACAGCGCTTAGCTGACTTCTGCGGTCACGGGTCGGGCTCGTTCCTTGGCTCGGCGAATCATCTCACCAGCCAACGCAAGATAGGCAATCGTACCTTTTGACTGGCGATCATACTTCAGCACTGGCAGACCATGCGAGGGGGCTTCGGCGAGACGCACGTTTCGCGGAATGATCGCCCGGTAAACGCTGTTGCCGAAATACTGGATGAGCTGTCTGCTGACGTCACGTGCCAGGCTGTTTCTGGGGTCGAACATCGTGCGCAGAACACCTTCCACCTTGAGGTTCGGGTTAACCGTTTCCTGAATCTGTTCGATGGTATTGATCAGGGCCGCGAGCCCCTCGAGCGCAAAAAATTCGCACTGCATGGGTATGATCAACCCATCGGCTGCGGCAAGCCCGTTCAGAGTAAGCATGTTCAGCGAGGGTGGGCAGTCGATAAGCACAAAATCGAATTGCTTCTTGTACTCTGCCAGCGCCTTCCTGAGCCTGTATTCACGGCCAATTTCGCCAATCAGTTCAATTTCAGCGGCGGTAAGATCACCATTGGCGGGCAGGACCGTATATCCCCCGGACGAGCGTTTCACGACCGCATCGATTGGCTGGCGCTGCGTGAGCACCTCGTAAGCCGTGGCACTGAGCTCGTTCTTGTTGATGCCGCTCGCGGTTGTCGCGTTACCCTGCGCATCCAGATCGATCAACAGAACACGGCGCTTCATGGCCGCGAGCGATGCGGCGAGATTGACGCAGGTTGTGGTCTTGCCGACACCGCCTTTCTGATTGGCAACCGCCAGAACTCGTGTACTCACGATGGCTTGCTCCAATATTGGTTTCGCTTGTCTAGGGTGAGCATGCAATCCTTATTGATCGGCTTTGTTTCGTTCGGTCTTACTCAGAACAAGCAGATGACGCGCCTCTTCCAGAAATGGCACCTGCAGGCGATCGATTCGCTCGACTACCCACGGCGCCGGGAGGGCTTCAATTTCCGCCTGCGGCAACTGTCCCTTCATCGCCAGCAACTTCGCTGACTGTAAATCGGGGTGCACCAGCCACGCTGTCATCTGCCGCAGCTGGGTAAACGCCCTCGATATCACGATATCTATTGGCCCTTCGGGCGAAAATGATTCCAGCCTGCCATGGACTACATGAACGTTATTCAATCCGAGCGTATGGCAGCATTGCACCAGAAAACGGGTCTTTTTGCCATTACTATCCAGTAGAATCCAGTGCGTATCTGGCATGACAAGCGCAAGAATGAGCCCCGGAATTCCCGCGCCGGTTCCCACATCCAGGCAAGTGAGCCTGACCGGAGCGGAACGTTGGAGGTCTTCGAACGCTGACAGCACGCTGAGGCTGTCGAGCAGATGGCGCACGACCTGCTCTCTGGGATCGCGCACTGCCGTCAGGTTGTAGGCGGTGTTCCATCGATCCAGCAGCCCAAGATACTGCAGCAGCAGCTGAATCTGGTCTTCGCTGAGGGACAGTCCAAGTTGTGCTACGCCTGATCGCAACAGACTCCCTGTGTCACGATGCTGCATCAGGCTGCTGTTTTTCTTTTCTTCAGGTGCACGAGCAACAGAGATACAGCCGCCGGTGTAACGCCGGGTATTCGACCGGCCTGACCAATAGAAGCAGGCCGCACATTGCATAGCTTCTGGCGAATTTCCGACGACAGACCGTCGATGCGGGCATAGTCGAAATCAGCCGGTAGCACGAGATGCTCGTTTCGACGCAGTTTCTCAATTTCCTCGCTTTGACGGGTGATGTAGCCGGCGTACTTGATGCCGGTTTCCACTTGCTCCGAAACCTGACCGGCGATGGCCTGTGTGGCGGTCGTCTCTGCAATACCATCCATTAACTCAGGCGCTGGTTCTTCAGCCAGCCAGAGCTGTTTCAGCGCAGCCAGTGTGACCTCTGGACGCTTGACGAGGTCAAACAATGAATACTCCCTCGCGATGTTGAAGCCGAAAGTATTGCTGATGGTCTCGGCCAGCGGACTGGCCGGCTGCACCCAGGTCTGCTTCAACCAATCATGTTCACGCGCAATTGCGTTTTGCTTTTCGCTGAAGACAGCCCAGCGCTCGTCACTGACCAGGCCCAGTCGGCGTCCAGTCTCGGTAAGACGCTGGTCCGCGTTGTCTTCGCGCAACAATAACCGATACTCGGCCCGGCTGGTAAACATCCGATAGGGCTCAACAGTGCCCATGGTGATGAGATCGTCCACCAGCACACCGAGATAGGCTTCGGAGCGACCGAAGGTGACCTGATCCTTATCTAGGCCGCGCAAGGCTGCATTTACACCGGCCAGCAGCCCCTGCGCACCAGCTTCTTCATAGCCCGTCGTGCCGTTAATCTGGCCGGCGAAGAACAGACCGGAAATAACCTTCGTTTCGAGTGTCGGCTTGAGGTCCTGTGGGTTGAAATAGTCATATTCAATGGCATAGCCAGGTCGGGTAATGTGCGCATTTTCCAGGCCAGGCATCGAATGCACCAGGGCCAGCTGCACGTCGAAGGGCAGACTGGTGGAGATACCATTAGGGTAGAGCTCATGGGTGGTCAGACCCTCAGGCTCGATGAAGATCTGGTGCGAATCCTTGTCTGCGAAACGCTGGACCTTGTCTTCGATAGACGGGCAATAGCGCGGCCCAACCCCTTCAATCTTGCCAGTATACATGGGGGAGCGGTCCAGGCCACCGCGAATGATCTCGTGAGTTTCAGCGGTTGTCTTGGTGGTAAAGCAGCTGATCTGCCGAGGGTGCTTCGGCGTGTCGCCGATGCCATACATGAATGACATGCTCGGCAGCGGCGTATCTCCGGGCTGTTCTATCATCTTGCTGAAATCCACGCTGCGAGCATCAATGCGTGGGGGTGTGCCAGTCTTGAGTCGGCCCACTCGCAGGGGCAACTCCCGCAAGCGGTCGGCAAGGCGGATGGATGGAGGATCGCCGGCGCGTCCGCCCCGGTGATTTTCCAGGCCGATGTGTATGGTGCCGCCGAGAAAAGTACCGGTAGTCAGCACGACACTCTGAGACATGAAGCGAATACCTGATTGGGTTACCACACCTTTCACGGTGTCGCTCTCTACAATCAAGTCATCTGCAGCCTGTTGGAAAATATCGAGGCCTGGCTGGTTTTCCAGCATGGTTCGGATGGCGGCACGATAGAGGACCCTGTCGGCCTGGGCTCGAGTGGCACGCACCGCAGGGCCCTTGCGGCTATTGAGCACGCGAAACTGTATGCCTGCAGCGTCAGCTGCTAACGCCATCGCACCACCGAGCGCATCGATTTCCCTCACCAAATGGCTTTTACCAATGCCGCCAATGGCAGGGTTACAGGACATCTGCCCCAGAGTCTCGATGTTATGAGTCAGCAGAAGTGCGCTCGCACCCGCACGGGCTGCTGCCAGCGCCGCTTCAGTACCAGCGTGTCCGCCGCCGATCACGACGACGTCATAATGCTTGTGATAGATCATAAATGGAGACCCGGGAACTCTTAAAATGGGGCGGTAGTTTACTACGGCTGCCTAGCCTTCGCGAGTATTGTACAAACCATGAACAATTTACTGCCAAATTTATACCTCAGAGTGATTAAATCCACCCTGCTTAGACCAGTAGTACATTAACACTTTGAAACATTAGGGGAATCATAAAGTTACAAACATCTTCTCAAGAAGTTATTAATAGACTTATCCACAGGCATAATCCAAGCCAACTGTCTATTGACAACGATATCTACTTGAAATTTATAGAGATTTAAAAAGAACAGATCGATACACTAAAAGGACGATAAAAGTTATCCACATTATTGACAACTCGAGAATACCGTTGATCGGAACGGGGACGCGCCCGGCCCGCGGTTCGGGACTACGGCGATTTCCGGGGCTGGGTTTGCGCATCACGTTGCCCCAACCGTTCCAGCTTTTCGCGGATTTTGATTTCGAGACCCCGGTCTACCGGTTGGTACCAGCCGGGAGGGGGCATGCCATCCGGGAGATACTGCTCACCTGCGGCGTACGCGTCTGCCTCGGCATGTGCATAGCGATACCCTTTGCCGTGGCCGAGTGTCTTCATGAGTTTGGTGGGGGCGTTACGCAGGTGCATTGGCACCGGTCTTGACTGGTCCTGGCTAACGTATTTTCTTGCAGCATTGAACGCGGCATAACCGGCGTTGCTCTTGGCAGCCACTGCGAGATAAATTACCGCTTGCGCCAGCGCGAGTTCACCCTCGGGCGAACCGAGGCGCTCGTAGGTGGCGGCAGCATCGTTGCACAGTTGCATAGCCCGTGGGTCCGCCAGTCCGATATCTTCCCAAGCCATTCTGACTATCCGGCGGGCCAGGTAGCGCGGATCGGTGCCGCCATCGAGCATGCGACAGAACCAGTACAGTGCAGCGTCTGGATCAGAGCCACGAACGCTTTTGTGGAGTGCTGAGATCTGGTCGTAAAAGGCATCTCCACCTTTATCGAACCGGCGCGCGGAACTGCCTGCAAGGGCTTGGACGAGATCAATATCGATGATCGACTTGTCTTGCTGAACAGCAGCTTCGGCCGTTTGCTCAAGTGAATTCAATAATCTGCGACCGTCGCCATCGGCCAGCTCACACAGTGCCGCTGCGGCATCGGGTTCAATCTGCAATCCCGGATAGTCTTTCTGCAGCGCACGCTTTAGCAGAGCTTGTTGGCTCTCGCTCTCGAGGGCCTTGAGTACATAGACCCGGGCGCGAGACAGGAGTGCTGAGTTGACTTCGAACGAGGGATTCTCTGTGGTGGCGCCAATAAAAGTGAGCAGCCCACTTTCGACATGAGGTAACAGACCATCCTGCTGAGACTTGTTGAAACGGTGTATCTCGTCGATGAAAAGGATGGTCGGCCGCTCGGACTGGTCGCGTAGCTGTTGCGCCAGCGCAACGGCAGCTCGGATTTCCTTCACACCGGCAAATACGGCAGATATAGCCTGGAACTCGCAGTCAAATGCGTTGGCAAGCAATCTTGCAATACTGGTCTTACCCACGCCGGGGGGACCCCAGAGTATCATCGAGTGCGGCCGGCCGGTCTGCACAGCGGTGTGGAGTGGTCGTCCTGGTGCGAGGAGATGATCCTGGCCCAACACGTCTTCAAGAGCAGTCGGCCGCAGTCTTTCAGGGAGTGGCTGGTTTTTCAAATACAGGCCCGGCCGTGCAGGTAATGTTGCAGGAGGGCCTTGAGTGACTCGATGGTGTAGGGCTTTGCGAGGTAGCTGTTCATCCCGGCATCAAGGCAGCGTTGCCGGTCGTCGGCTAGCGCGTGCGCTGTCACGCCGATGATAACGGCAGCTTGCCTGGCCGCTTCCATTTCCCGATCGCGCATTTCCCGCGTGACACTCAGTCCGTCCATTCCCGGCATCTGAATATCCATGAGGATAAGATCGAACTGCGTCTCATCAAACATCGCCAGCGCTTCTGTGCCGGTCTCCGCGAAATGAATGGATTTGTAGCCGAGCAGCTTTAGCATACTGTCGAGTACCAGCCGGTTTGGCTCATAATCCTCAACCACTAGAAGCTGGCAGTGCTCTTCTTTAGTGGAGCTTACGTCGGGCAGCCGCGCAATGGCGTCTTTTGCTGAGCTCGCGACCATAACCTGAGACTGAATTTTCGCGAGGGTGAGATCAATGATAAATTTCGAACCCGCCCCCTCATCACTCTCGACGGTTATGGACCCGTTCATCTGCTCAATAAGATTTCGGGTAATTGCGAGACCAAGACCGGTGCCACCGAACCGTCGCGTGATCGAGCTATCAGCCTGATTGAACATACCAAAGATCAGTGGTCGAGCCTCTGGAGAAATGCCGACCCCAGTGTCCTCAACCGTGATGAGGAGTTGCACCGTCTCCGCTGTTTCGTGCTGTTTGCGGATTCTGATGGCCACTTTTCCAGCGGCGGTAAATTTAATGGCGTTATCCAACAGGTTGATCAGTACCTGTTTAAGCCTCAGCGGGTCACCCAGCAGCGCAGGTAGAACCTGTGCGTCGGCGATATCACGTTCTAACTCAAGACCCTTCTGCCTGGCGGCTTCGCCATAAATCAGCCCGACATCCCGCAGCAATTCTCCGAACATGAAAGGTTGGCGCTCCAGCTCCAGGCTACCGGCTTCGATCTTTGAGAGGTCCAGCAGGTCATTGATCAATTCGAGCAGCTGTCGGGAGCTTGCTTGCATAGTCGCCAGGAAGCGCGCGCGCTGGTCGGCCGTAGTGTCTTCTGACATGACAGCCGTCAAACCGGTTATAACGTTAACCGGCGTCCGGATTTCATGACTCATATTGGCCAGGAATTCGCTTTTGGCTTGATTAGCCGCTTCTGCAGCCTCGGCCAGCTGGCGAAATTTTTCTTCACTCTGTGTCAGCGTCTCATACAGACGCGCGTTATCTATGCCGATGGCGGTTTGGGCTGTAATGCCTTCCATAATCTGGACTTCGCGCTCACTAAACGCTGCTGGTTCGGAGTTCCCGAGCACCAGAGCGCCTATCACATCGTCGTTACGGGAAATGACTGGGACAGCAAGAAGGCTTCGAAATGCGAAATCGCCATCAGGGGACAGCATCGGCGGCAAGGGGATAACAGGTGCCTCTTGATCAAATAAATCCCGTACTAAAATAGTACGCCGCTCTTTCAAGGTCAGGTGGAATAGATGGGACCCAAGAGAGCGATACTCCGCTTCGAAGATTTCTTCCGGAATACCTGACACTGCAGTGACAAGGTCTGTCGAATCATCTACGGACCTCTGGCGGTACAAAAAGCAGGCTACTGAAGCGCCGCTTAGCGCTCTTGCGCGCTTTGTCGCCAAGCCCATCAGTTCATTCGAGTCGAGTTTCGATGAAAGCGACCGCCCTAGTCGGTTCAAGGCCTCGAGGGTCTGGGTTTCCTCTTTCAAACGCCTTTCGGTACGATGATGGTCGGTAATATCGTGAGCTTGAAGGAGATAGAATTCGACCCGCCCGGCACGGTCTGCCACAGCTGTCATTGCGGATTCTACGATTCTTAAGCTCTCACCGGCGAGGCACATCTGATCAGTGGTATTAAGCGGCCGCTTTAGCGTGCGAACTTCGGAAAACCTTGTACGCCATAGTTCTTCGTCTTTCAGATCATCTCCCCACCATGGGGCCTGCCAGATGGGCTTACCTAATACCGATGTTCTGTCGGCAGCCGCCAGACGCAGGAGCAAGGTGTTGACATTAACAATGTCACCTTTGGGTGAAACGATGGTGAGAAACTGAAACTGGGTCTCGAAAATGTTGCGGAAGTGCCTCTCCGATAGCTCTGTCTCGCGTCGTGCGCGCCGCTCTTTGTAACTGAGCAAGGCGAGACCTGTGGAGATGAGCCCACCCAGGAGCAATACACTAGCAAAAATCCACCATGTATGACTGTATACAAATTGCTCAGCAGGCCAGTAGGTGATATGCCAGTTCGAGTTGCCGGATTGTAATCGAGCGGTTCGTTGAAAGCCGCTATCCGCGCTACTGCTTGTGGCTGGATCCGCGGTTGCATATAAGAGCGTTGCAGGTTCGCTCAATTCGGAGGTGTATACGGCAAAGTCGACAAACAGAGGATCGGTGAAGATATTTTCGAACAGGTCGCCTGCACGGAATGGTGAATAGATGAAGCCTCGGAGTGCTGCTCGCCGCTGCGCTACCGTTTCAAGGTTGCTGCCTGAATAGATCGGTAAATAAATATTGAAGCCTGGCTGAACATCGTCGTGTATCTCCTGAACAAGTATCAAGCGATCAGTCATAGCGACATCGCCCGTATCGCGTGCCTGGTCCATCGCCATGCGCCGCTTGGGCTCACTGTGCATGTCATAGCCAATCGCTGTGCGATTACGCTGATCGAGAGGTTCGAGATAAGTAATGCTGTGATACTCATCACGAGGCGTGTCGGGCCAGACACTGAAATCTTCGAAGCGGCCTTTTCTCTGGGCCTGTTCGAAGGCTTCGATGTTCTGCTCATCAATCCGTTGCGAGTAGCCTATTCCCTGGACGCCGGCATAGTGTGAATGGAGGCCCAGTTGAGCTACGTAGGTTTCGAATTCCTGATGAGTAAGTTCAGGCCTGCTGGTGAAAAAACCGGCGGTGGAGCGAAGCATTGCGATATAGGTGATAATCCGTTCTTCAACTGCCTGATGAGCAGCACTGGCATAACGCTGCAAGCGCTCCTCATCATTTGCGCGTAATGCGTGATTCAGGACTGATGCCACCCCAAGTGAAACAGCCATGCCGAACACGAGGATGAGCGCAGGAATAAAACGCTGTCTGCTTAATAATGTAAACACACGAGGTCCGGTCTGTATGATTGAAGGGCGTTATACTCCTTCCCTACCTTAGCACGTCAAATTTAGTTTAGCCGCGCGGCTGTCGCTATTTTCACTTGCCAATGCAAAAGCTTGAGAATATCTCGCCCAGTAGATCATCAGAAGAGAATTCGCCGGTAATTTCCGATAAAGCCGCTTGAGCGTATCGGAGATCTTCTGCAGCGAGCTCGCCAGCGAGCTGACCAGACTCGAGGGCAAGCATGGCGGCGTCTACATGCTGCTGACAGCGTTCAAGCGCTTCTAGATGACGCCGCCGCGCCAGTATCAATTGCTCACCAGTATTCTGCAGCCCCGCCACGACTTTGAGTCTAGACTTGAGCTCTGAGAGGCCCTCGCCACTGATGGCAGAAACGGCGAGCTGATGATACTGGACACCTTGCCGTGATCGGACTGTCTGCTGCGATACGTTGTGGACGGGATGAGCCGAAAGCAGATCTGACTTGTTCGCCACCATGAACAGCGGTAAATCCGGATGAGAAAGGACATGCTGAAGGAGAAAGGGCGGTAAAAGATCTTCAGGTTGAACATCAGTAGCCGGAGACTCGACGGCATCATAGATCCATAACAGGGCATCTGCTTTGACACTCGCGGCTTGTGCGCGTTCGACGCCGATCCTCTCTACGATATCTTCTGTTTCACGAATCCCGGCCGTATCGAGCAGGTGCAGCGGCAGGCCGTCAATAACGACATGCTCACGAACGATATCTCGGGTTGTTCCCGCGACGTGGGTGACGATCGCGCGTTCTTCGCCAGCCAGGGCGTTGAGCAGACTCGATTTACCGGCGTTGGGTTTGCCTGCGAGTACAACAGAAATACCATCGCGCAAGACCCGCCCCTGTGTGGCGCGTTTTCGGACATCCATCAGAGATGTTCTCAAGGCGCTCAACTCGTTGACGACTTCGCTTTCGGCGAGAAAGTCGACGTCCTCCTCCGGAAAATCGATAGCCGCTTCGATATACACTCGAAGTCTGGTCAATTCAGTCAGGAACATGTTGATGGTTGCAGAGAACTCACCGCTGAGCGATGCCAGCGCGCTCCTTGCGGCCTGTTCCGACGAGGCACTGATGAGATCAGCAATGGCCTCAGCCTGCACCAGGTCCAGTTTATCGTTGAGGTAGGCGCGTTCACTGAATTCGCCTGGTCTGGCAATTCGAGCGCCCAGTTGGCAGACGGCAGCCAGCAAGAGATCCAACACCACCGGCCCGCCATGGCCCTGTAGTTCGAATACATCTTCACCAGTAAAGCTATTTGGCTGAGGAAAATATAGCGCAATGCCGTGATCGAGCTGGCGCTTACTTGCGTCGAAGAATGGAGACAGCGTAGCCACGCGCGCGTCCAGCGAGCGCCCGACCATCTGTTCGCCTATCTTTCTGGCGGACGGCCCCGAGAGACGAATGATACCGATACCGCCCTGACCGGGCGGCGTCGCTACCGCAGCAATCGTATCCGACGCTTCGTCCGCTTTCTGCATGAACCTCGACCTAATCAGCTCTTTGCAGGACTCGCCGAGGATTTCTCAATGCTACGGGTAATAATCCACTGCTGCGTGATCGACAACAGGTTGTTGACGAACCAGTACAGCACAAGACCGGCCGGGAACCACAGGAAGAACACTGTGAAAATGATCGGCATCAGCTGCATGACCTTAGCCTGCATTGGATCTGGCGGTGTTGGATTCAGCTTGGTCTGCAGGAACATGGTAGCGCCCATCAGCAGCGGCAGAATGAAGTACGGATCTTTCAGCGAAAGATCCTGAATCCATCCAAAAAACGGTGCTTGACGAAGTTCGACACTCTCGAGCAATACCCAATACAGCGAGATGAACACTGGCATCTGGACCAGTATAGGTAGGCAACCGCCGAGCGGATTGATTTTCTCGCGCTTGTACAGATCCATCATGGCCTGTGACATGCGCTGCCGATCATCACCATGTTGTTCCCGCAAGCGCTGAAGTTCCGGTGTCACTCGCCGCATATTAGCCATGGAGCGATAGCTCGTGGCCGATAACTTGAAGAACAGGGCCTTGATACCAATGGTGAGCAGGATGATGGCCACACCCCAGTTTGCAAAAATATAGTCGTGGAGGAACTTGAGAACGACAAACAAGGGCTTAGCAATCAACCATAGCCATCCGAAGTCTACAGTCAGCTCCAGATTGGGGGCCACCTGCTCGAGGCGGTCGAGTACTTTCGGACCGACATAGATCTTACCGGACTTGACCTCGGTCGCTCCAGGTTGGACGGTAAATGCAGGATCGACATAACCATACATGTATAAGCCGTTGCGCTTTCTGGCTTGAAAAACGCTGGCCTGCTCACTCTGTGGTATGAGCGCGGTGACAAAATAATGTTGAAGAATGGCTATCCAGCCGTTATCAGATGTCAGGCTCTCCACGCCGTCGTCGACATCGTCAAAATCGAGCTTTTCATAGGGCAGATCCTGCTCTGGGGCAGAAACAACGCCGCCCAGATAGGAAACTGCACCAAAACCACCACTGGAAGTCGGATCGGCAGACCGGTCTCGCAGAAGTTTCGCGAAATAGTTGGCCGTGAAGGGCTCTGAGCTCTGATTTTCGATAACGAAACTGACGTTGATTTCATAGCTATCGCGCTCGAATTCATAGCGCTTGATGACATTGATACCGTTGCGTTCAGTTTTCAGATCGACCGTGAGCCTGTCTTCACCGGGCTTGAGTTCGTAGCTGTTCTGGGCGGTGGCATAATTAGGCTTCCCACCATTTTTCGCGGTATCTAAGCCGTCTTCCCCAATCAGTCCGCTTTCAGCCAGGAAAGTTACGCCGTCGCCATGCTGTAGAAGCTTGAGAGGGGTTTCGTTATGAACAGAAATCGGGTACTCGAGCAGTGCAGCCTTGACGATGCGGCCACCGACGGGGTCGATCTGAAGATCGAGGACATCCGTGCGCACTGTAATGAGCTTGCCGCCGCCTGCGACTGGTGTGCTCGTAGCAGACTCGGCTGCACCTGGAACGACTAGGTCGTTCTCTCCCTGCTCAGGCACAATCAGATCGCCGTCGTCACCGGTATCGCTTGAATCGAGGGCTGTATCGCTCCCCGCTACGGTCTGTTGACTCGGCGTAGTGGCTGCGCGTTGGCTAGCGTCAGGATAATCCTCATTCCATTGCAGAATAATGAGATAGCTGACCGCGAGGAGAGCGATAATGATAGCAGTACGAATTGAATCCATAATCTCTAGTCTTCAGGAAAGTCTCTGAGAGGAAGCGTGTTTATCGCATGGGGCTGGGACGGGATCGTAGCCACCGTGACACCAGGGGTGGCATCTTAGCAGACGGCGAACGCCAAAATAAGCACCTTTGCGCAAACCATGAACTTTGATGGCTTCCGAGGTGTATGTGGAGCAGGACGGCGTATATCGGCAGTGCTGTCCAATGAACGGGCTGAGCGTGAGTTTGTAGAGTCGGATTAACCCGAGCACAAGGCGGGTAGGCCACTGACGAAGCTGGCTAGCAAGCGATCCGGCGCCTTCACGACGAGGGCGCGTTTTCACTGACTTTCCAGACTTGCTTGCACATCCTGGTATTTTCGCTGCAAACCCAGCAGATGTTTCCGGAGAATTTCGGAAAGCTCTGCATTAGAGCAAAATTGTGCCGGGTGTCGGAAGAGCATCACGATGTCTGCGGTCGGCAGTTCGCTACGCAGAACACGAAACTGCTCTCTAGCTAGACGTTTCAGTCTATTTCGTTCATGCGCCCGCTTGACCTGTTTCTTGGCGACGATCACCCCCAGACGGCTGCCCGATGCTTGATCCGGATCAGCTGGCCTGTGGCACAACATAAGTACCTGAGGTGCGTTGCGCTTGAAGTGATTGTCTTCGAACACGGTACTGAAATCACGTTTCGCTAACAGGCGGGCCACTCGAGGAAAAGACTCGTTCATTCCCATCCTTTGGATACATCGGCGCCAGATTGTGCCGATGTGAGCATGATTTCAGACAGACCCTTGCGAGTCAGGCAGATCAGGCGGAAAGAACTTTCCGACCTTTGGCACGACGCGCATTGATGACAGCACGTCCACCCTTGGTGGCCATGCGTGCCCGAAAGCCGTGCGAGCGCTTACGCTTGAGATTGCTTGGCTGAAAGGTACGTTTCATGGTTGGTACTCATAGCTGGTTCATATTCAGGGTCGCGGATTATATTCAATTCATTCCGCTTATACAAGCTACCTGTTCTGGTCCGCTTTACGAGTCCAGCTTAATCAATACAGGTTTTCATGTATAAAACTTTGTGATTGTAGTGATTAGCTAGCCGTGTTTAAGCGAACAACTTAGATTATTCTTTATAAAACAGTGATCTGTGGAATTTTCAAGCCATTTTAACCTGAGTGTAGTTTCTGTATGTCGTGTGTGCATCCTGTGGGTAAATGACCTGTTTATCCACAGGCCATCCTGCCGAAAAACTATGCACAGCTTGTTACCCCCTTCACGCACAGGGCAGTCAACAACTTGTTCAGATCGTTTCCTCGATCCCAGGTTGCCACTGTTTATACGGGTAACACGAACAAGCCCTGAAAGTTGTTCTTATCTCTGTGAGTAAGTCAATAAGATATTGATAGAAAACAAAAAAGATATGCACATGCTTTGAATAACTCTGTCTGCCACTGGCAAGACAGCCGGCTGAAAGGTAGTATTCTCCTACTTGAACGGATGAATCAGTAGCGCATACCGACGACGCAGACGGAGCTGTGTCGTGCGCAAGTGCAAGAATCGGTGAAAACAGCAGAGCTCGGCGCAAAGCCAGCGCGGAAAATCCTGCATTTGCAGTAGATTGCAGCTCTATAGCCTCGGCAATCTGCTGATCGCTACCGACGTCGAGCCACATAATTCACTACTTTGATAGAAGATGATGGTCAATGCCTAATGTGATGTGGCGACAGTGCCTGAACGCCCTTCAGACAGATTTACCTCCGGACCAATTCAATACCTGGGTACGACCGTTACAGGCGCATTTTGAAAACGGACAGTTGCATCTTTACGCCCCTAACCGGTTCGTCATGAATTGGGTTAAAGACAAATATTTGCCAAAAATCGACGATCTACTCTGCGCCTACGCTACGAGCGAGACAGCTGCTGGATCGGATAAAGCCAGCGGTGGAATCCAGGTTTGCCTCCAGATTGGTTCAGCGCCCAGAGCAGACGCCGCTGCCATGCAGGCGGCGGCGCCAGCGGCTGCTGATAGCTCGGCTAAGCAGGAGCAGACTTCGCAGATCGAAATACGCGGGCATCAGACTGGTGTTGTTCCGGAGAACGACTCGCGAGGCGCGTCACCCCGACGACGTGTTCGCGCCCCTGCACCGGAAACCTGGTCGACAGTGAATAACGCCCAGGAGCCTTCGCCGCTGGTCAAGCATGAGAGTGCGCTTAACCGTGACTTTACCTTCCCATCATTCGTGGAGGGAAAATCCAACCAGTTGGCGAGAGCTGCGGCAATCCAGGTGGCAGATAATCCGGGAAAGGCGTTCAATCCGCTTTTTCTCTACGGGGGCGTCGGTCTGGGGAAAACTCACCTGATGCATGCGGTGGGTCACGAAATAGTCGCCCGAAAGCCTAATGCGCGAGTGGTATATCTGCATTCAGAGCGCTTTGTCCAGGACATGGTCAAAGCCCTGCGTATGAACGCGATTAATGAATTCAAGAAATACTACCGCAGTGTTGACGCGCTGCTGATAGACGACATCCAGTTCTTTGCGAAGAAAGAACGTTCGCAGGAAGAGTTTTTCCATACCTTCAATGCTTTACTTGAAGGCGGACAGCAGATGATCCTGACATCGGATCGCTATCCCAAGGAAATCGAGAACATGGAGGAGCGTCTCAAGTCGCGCTTTGGCTGGGGGCTGACGGTCATGGTTGAACCGCCTGAGCTGGAAACGCGGGTGGCAATCCTTATGAAGAAGGCCGAGCAGTCTGGCGTCGAACTTAACAGCGAATGTGCATTCTTCATCGCGCAGAAGATTCGTTCCAACGTGCGAGAACTGGAAGGCGCATTGAGACTGGTGATTGCTAACGCCCATTTTACCGGCAATCCGATTACTCCGGAGTTCATTCGTGAGTGTCTGAAGGATTTGTTGGCGCTGCACGAGAAGCAGGTAAGCATAGATAATATCCAGCGCACGGTTGCAGAATATTACAAGATCAGGGTATCTGACTTGCTTTCAAAGCGGCGAACGAGATCTATTACCCGGCCTCGGCAGTTAGCAATGTGTCTGGCAAAAGAGCTGACCCAGCATAGCCTCCCGGAGATCGGCGATGCCTTCGGTGGGCGAGATCATACGACTGTCTTACATGCTTGCAAGGTCATGAAAGCCCTTCAACAGACCGACGTCACGACACGAGAGGACTACCAGTATTTCATGCGTTCCCTCACCGGCTGACAAACCGTGGTGGGCCCATTGTGGCTGGTAAGCACTGCTTAGGCTGAACTACAATCAAAACTTCCTGAAAACAGAGTTGTTTCTATGAAATTTACATGTCAGAGAGAACGCTTCCTGACACCGTTGCTTATGGTGGGCGGTGTAGTCGAAAAAAGACACACTATGCCTGTTCTGGCGAACGTGCTTATTCAGGCGTCGCCGGAAGATGGTGTAAGCATTACCGCGACCAATAACGAGGTCGAGCTGGTTGCCTATATTCGCGAGATTCAGGTACACCAGGCCGGAGCTATCACCGTGCCCGCGCGCAAGCTGAGTGATATCTGCCGTAGCCTTCCAGAAGGCCAGATGTTGACGCTCGAGTATGCCAGTTCAAAATTGGATCTGAGATGTGCCACAAGCCACTTCTCGTTGGCGACACTGCCGGCAGACCATTTCCCCAAGGTTGAGAATGAGAGCAGCGATATCTCATTGCGTCTGCAGCAGGCCAAACTCAAACGGATCATTGATGCGACTGCCTTCGCAATGGCTCAGCAGGATGTCCGGTATTACCTCAATGGTCTTCTTCTGGAACTTAATAGTTCAGGCTTACGCGCGGTAGCGACAGATGGTCATCGACTCGCTATGGCTGGCTTCGAACATAAGCACGACCTTTTTGACGATAGCGCCGAAGATACTACGGTTCAGAAAATTATTCCGCGCAAGGGTGTACTGGAGCTTGCCAAGTTATTGGCCGACGATGAGGAAGCCATTTGCGAAGTACTCATAGGTCACAATCATATCCGTGTACTCATGAAAGACTATGCGTTCAGCTCGAAGTTGATTGAAGGCAAGTTCCCCGATTACCAACGGGTTATCCCGCGTAACAGCGACAAGAAGATGTTGGGCGACCGACTTCTCCTCAAGAGCATGCTGAGCCGAGCGGCCATTCTCAGTCACGAGAGCTATAGAGGCGTTCGGCTTCAGTTTAGCGAGAACACTGTTGAAGTGTTTGCTAACAATCCTGAGCAGGAGGAAGCTGAAGACAGGCTTGAAGTAGATTATGCATATGAGGATCTGCAGATGGGCTTTAACGTTGCCTACCTGCTTGACGTATTGAATGTCATCAAGGATGAGCGGGTAGAGGTTGCACTTTCAAATCCTGCCAGTAGTGCACTTGTTGAAGGTGTGGATACAAAGGATGCCCTTTATGTCGTCATGCCTATGAGACTCTAGGGTTACACGAAAATCGTTCCGTTGAAGGGATAGCTTATGAACGAGACAGTGCAGAACACCGTCAAAGGTTTTCTCCGTATCGGCCAGACTGTTAGTGTTTTGGCTTCTACCGGCATCAGTTGGGTCGCAGGCGATCGTCCGCCGCCGCCGAGATTACTTCGTCAGACTTTCGAGCGACTTGGTTCGACCTATATCAAGCTCGGCCAGTTCATAGCGTCGTCTCCGACTTTTTTTCCGCCGGCCTATGTTGAAGAATTTCAGTTCTGTCTGGATCAGACAAGGCCGCTGCCATTCACGGTGATTCAGAGAATACTCTACGAAGAGTTTGGTGATCGGCTATCGGAGGTGTTCGCTCACGTTGATCACGTGCCGCTCGCTTCCGCCTCTATAGCGCAGGTCCACGCCGCGAAGCTTGTAAACGGCGATGATGTCGTGATCAAGGTTCAGAAGCCCGGTGTCCGTAACATCCTGGTGACCGATCTCAATTTCCTTTACGCAGGCGCAAGGATTCTTGAGTTGCTTGCACCGAAGCTATCGTGGACGTCTCTCTCCGGAATAGTTGAAGAAATTCAGAAAACGATGGTCGAGGAATGCGACTTCTACAAGGAAGGCAAGAACCTCGATGAATTCAGAGCCTTCCTAAACGCCACCGGGAATACTGACGTTGTTGTGCCCAAGCACTATGAACATGCTTCTACAATGAAAGTGCTTACGATGGAGCGTTTTTACGGTGTGCCACTGACAGATCTGGAGACCATACGAACGTACTGCAGTGACCCAGAACGGACACTGATCACAGCGATGAACGCCTGGTTCTCCAGTTTGACTCAATGTGATTTTTTCCACGCTGACGTGCATGCCGGTAACCTGATGGTCCTCCGTGATGGCAGAATCGGTTTCATTGATTTTGGCATCGTGGGCAGGATCCCGAAGGGCGCATGGAAGGCAATCTCGGATTTCATTACCGCTATCATGATGATGAATTTCCATGAGATGGCCAGCGCGATGATTCGCATTGGAGTCACTCACACTGAGGTCAATGTTGCTGACCTTGCCGGTGATATTCAGCGCCTGTACAAGAAAATGGATCGCATGGTTCCCAATGCTGATTCGCAGCAGATGTATACGGAAACGCTGAACGAGGCCGAAGAAATCAACACTATCCTGATGGATCTCGTGAAAACTGGTGAGTCACATGGCTTACATTTTCCCCGCGAGTTCGCACTGCTCATCAAGCAGTTCCTCTATTTCGACCGCTATATTCATCTACTCGCGCCTGACCTGGATATGTTCATGGACGAGCGCCTGAGCCTTGTGCAATAGGGTCTCCTCATTCTGCGACCAGCTAATACCTCCCTCCCTGTGATGGACCGTTTCGGTTCATCATGATTACTTCACTGCAGTTAAAAAACTTTCGCGCTGTTGACGACTTGGCTATTTCCTTTCCAGCATCGTCGAGCAGTGGAGACGATTCCACGGGCTTCCCTTCACCCACAGTTCTTTTCTTCGGCGCCAACGCTCAGGGTAAAACCACGCTCCTGGAGGGCTTGCATCTCTTACTCACTGGACGCTCTTTCCGCACCGGTATCCTCGACCAGCTCATCGGTCCAAAAGATGAGGGGATGCTCGCTAGGGGCACGCTTTCTCTCGAAATCGGAAACGACCGGTCGGCGCACCACATCGGCATGCAAAAGCGGAAAAGGGCGAAACTACAGGCCTCGCTAGATGGCGCGCCCATCAAAAGCTCGATGGCATTAGCGCGTCTTCTGCCTGTTCAAGTAGTTGATCATCAGAGCCTCCAACTTGTGCTAGGTGAGCCCGGTGTTCGACGTCGATTTCTCGACTGGGGTGCGTTCCACGTGGAACATCAATACGGAACTCTGTTCAAGAAATGGCATTCCGCATTAACGCAGCGCAATGCGCTTCTCAAGATAGTGAAGCGTGGCAAGGAGCTTAATGGGGAACAGGAGCTTCGCGCCTGGACCGAGACCTACGCGACGTTGTCAGTGAAGGTCGCAAGGGTACGCGAGCGGTATTTTGCCATGTACATTGCCTACCTTGGCGCTCAAAGCCCTGAGGGTTCGAGTCCCGCTTCAACGACGGCGACCCGAACAATCGACTTGGGTACATCTGGACTAAAACACTGCAGCTTAACGCTTAAGCATGGCTTCGCCTTCGACGCCGATCTCCCTGACGCAGAGTTGGTGAAAATCTTTCTTGATGAACTTGCTGCGAAACGGGACGTTGAGGTTGTGCTAGGTCGCACACATTCTGGACCCCAACGAGCTGAGCTGGTGATGAACACAGATGGTCAGGTAGCGAAAGAGATCCTTTCTCGCGGTCAGTGCAAGCTACTCGCCGCTCTACTTTTGTTACATCAAGTGCGGCATTTGCGGCAATGCAGTCATGCAGCTCCCGCGATCGTGCTCGTGGACGATATCACCGCTGAGCTTGATAATGAACGTGCGGCAGACCTGCTTCAAAAACTTTCTTCTGCTTGCTCGCAGCTCTTCGTTACGGCCCTTGCAGCCGATCAGGGCGACTTACCTCCATTTTTAGCGGACCTGCACGAAGCACCTTCTACCGCCACGTTCCACGTGGAACATGGCGGAGTTCGAGCAGTTACTAAGGCATAGGGCCACTGTCCGGTCGCTAGAGGCGAAATTGCTGCGGTACACAGAGCTCCGGTAGAGGTTGAAACAGTTAAGTGGTGAACGCTGATGCGCAGAAAGAGCGATTCTGAGAGCCGGCGCATTCAAAACAATTTTCGCTGTACAACGACCGAAGGGGCGCATGATTCGCATGTTCCACGTGGAACCTCTGATAGCGGCTCGCGTTAATCAAGCCCTCCTGCGGTTATGCATCTGGCGAGGTTTGAGCGCAGCGGTGTGCAGGTAGCCTACGAAGTCTCCGCCCCCGCCGTGCCGTTTGGGCCGACAGATCCTAGGCGCAGCGTTAACTATCCCAACTTCTTGACCAGCGGACATATCGCTACCAGCCCCGCCAGCGATATGTCCCGCGGTAAACAGCAGTGGGCTAGTCTCGGAGTAAAGCAAATTTTTAGTCCATGTTAGAGGCTATGGAATGCACTTCCGCTACAAGATCTTGATACTTCTCAGCGCCGGTAATTACAGATTCTATTGAGGGGCTGTGGTACCAGTCGGGCGGCGTCACGAGCGAAGAGCGTGGCGTGGCGTTGTTGTTGCACACGCCTAGTTAACCTCGGTCCAAGGGCTGGTTCAGCCTTATGCCGAACCAGCCCTTGATGCAAAGGTCTAAACCACTTCTAAAATTACTAGTTCGGGTATCCAGTTTTCCCTTACGCAGCTGAGCTGAGTTGTCAGAATTGCACTGGCGCTGGCAATTGGTGGAGATGACCGGAAACAAGGGCCCCCTCGTTCTGTATTCGCATCCCGCGAAACGCTTGACGTGATCCGGCGTGGAAGATTGGCCGCCTCTAGCCTCTTAAGAAGCGTCCCTGTGCAGGGGATGGCTTGCCTGCGGCTGCAGCACCGAAGTGGTCTTGCTGTGGGGGCAGTAGGTAGCCCATAAACGGTACTTAGCCTCTTCTTCGACATGCGTACCTTGGCCGCGGACGGATCCTATTAGCCAGCGCTTGAGTCTCCGGTTGGGCAGCGGGGCTTGGCTCCGCAATTAGGCAACAGTGCAGGGTTTTGATGCTACCGACTTCAGAATCGTAGCCAAAGCATCGCGTAACCGTCGGCTATCGTCCGCATCGCCGTTTCAAGTAGAAGCTTTTCCTAGAAACCATTCGACGGAGATGCCGCCCACTCGGCGGATGTTCCACGTGAAACATAACAGTGGATATTATAGAACCCGTAAGTCAGGACCGAGAGCGGCTGGACGTGTCACACAAGCTGATGGTTCCACGTGAAACATTAGGTAGGGGTGAACGACGCCTCACGATGCTCCGCGCGATCAGGCTTATCCAGTAGCCAGAATGAGGCGCTAAAAGCACCACTTTCTTGTATAATAAGATGATTCAAAAACCGCGTAAGGAATAGCATGTCTCAGGGCGATTACAATTCATCAAGTATAAAAGTGCTCAAGGGTCTAGATGCAGTACGTAAGCGACCAGGTATGTATATTGGCGACACTGACGACGGATCCGGGCTTCACCACCTCGTTTTCGAAGTAGTCGATAACTCAATTGACGAGGCGCTTGCAGGGCACTGCTCAGAGATCCAGGTGAAGATTCACGCCGATGAGTCGATCACAGTCACTGATGATGGACGCGGTATACCGGTAGATATACATGAGGAGACTGGCACTTCCGCTGCAGAAGTCATCATGACTGTTCTGCACGCGGGCGGAAAGTTTGATGATAATGCCTATAAAGTGAGTGGCGGCCTGCACGGGGTGGGCGTCTCTGTTGTCAACGCGCTGTCCGAGCATCTCAAGTTAACAGTGCGCAGAAATGGCAAGGTGCATCAACAGACCTACGTACACGGTGTCCCGCAGGCCGATCTGGCAATAGTCGGAGATACCGATCGCTCCGGCACCCAGGTGCACTTCAAGCCATCGGCTGAGACATTTACGAACATTATCTTCCACTACGATATTCTGGCGAAACGTATTCGAGAGCTGGCGTTTCTTAACTCCGGAATACGTATCTCCCTTACTGACGAACGCTCCGGCAAGAGCGAAGACTTCTTCTACGAAGGTGGTCTACGCGCCTTTGTGGAATACCTCAACCAGAACAAGACGCCACTGAACCGTGTATTCCACTTTATAAAAGAGCGTGAGGATGGCGTGACTGTTGAAGTGGCACTGCAGTGGAACGATACATTCCAGGAGAATATCTACTGCTTCACGAACAACATACCCCAGCGTGACGGTGGTACCCACCTGGCCGGATTCCGTGGTGCACTCACCCGAAGCCTTAATCAGTATATCGAAAAGGAGTCTCTGTTACGGAAGAGCAAGGTTGCGACATCGGGCGATGACGCTCGCGAGGGTTTGACCGCCATCGTGTCTGTTAAAGTGCCTGATCCGAAGTTCAGCTCGCAGACTAAAGACAAACTTGTCTCTTCAGAGGTCAAGACTGCGGTAGAGCATGAGATGAACAATTTCTTCGCCGAATACCTCGCAGAGAACCCGAACGAAGCAAAGAGCATCGTCAACAAGATGATCGACGCGGCACGGGCGCGTGAAGCTGCGAGAAAGGCGCGGGAAATGACTCGTCGAAAAGGCGCGCTGGATATTGCGGGATTGCCCGGCAAGCTGGCCGACTGTCAGGAGAAGGACCCAAGCAAATCTGAACTGTTCATAGTGGAGGGTGACTCTGCTGGCGGATCTGCCAAGCAGGGGCGCGACCGAAAGACGCAGGCAATCCTCCCGTTGAAGGGTAAGATTCTTAACGTTGAGAAAGCCCGTTTCGACAAGATGCTCGCGTCGGCTGAAGTAGGCACGCTCATCACTGCGCTGGGCTGCGGTATTGGTCGCGAAGAATTCGATATCAACAAACTGCGTTATCACAGCATCATCATCATGACTGATGCTGATGTCGACGGCTCTCACATTCGAACACTTCTGCTGACCTTCTTTTTCAGGCAGATGCGAGAAATCGTCGAAGGTGGTCATATCTTTATCGCGATGCCACCGCTCTACAAAGTCAAAAAGGGCAAGCAGGAACAGTATCTGAAGGACGAAAAGGCGCTTGAGCAATATCTGCTGCAGTCCGCGCTCGACGGCACCATGCTGTATGGCTCCGCAGATACGCCACCGATACAAGGTCCTGCACTCGAGAAATTGGTCAACGAATTCAAGAAGGTTGAAACGCTTATAGAGCGCATGTCCAGGACCTATCCGAAAGACGTTCTCAAGCGACTGCTCGAAGTACCACGTATCGGCCAGCTGGAGTTCTCGGAACTGGCGCAGTCACAGAGCTGGTCGGAGCGCTTCGGCACGCTTTTGACGACAGGCACCGTAACTAACGGCACCTTGTACTCTGTCGACTCAATACTCAATCCAGAGACTCAGCTCTATACACAGCGGGTTACGCAGACACAGCATGGTATCGAAACCATCTACGATCTGAACGATGACTTCTTCCTCTCCTCCTCCTACGAGGCAATCGCCAACCTGGGCAGCCAACTAGATGGTTTGATTGAAGATGATGCTTACATTCAAAAAGGCGAAAAAAAGCAGCCGATCAACAGCTTCGAAGCGGCCATCCAATGGCTCATGCAGGAGGCTATGAAAGGGCAGAGCATTCAGCGCTACAAGGGTCTTGGCGAGATGAATCCGGATCAGCTTTGGGAGACCACCATGGACCCGGAGAGCCGCCGCATGATGAAGGTGAGTATCGAGGACGCGATCGCAGCAGACCAGATTTTCACGACTTTAATGGGGGATGATGTTGAGCCGAGGCGAGCGTTCATTCAGACCAATGCATTGACGGTTACGAATCTGGATATCTAGCCAGAACATTCCATCGCAGGACCTACCAAACCCGGCAGTAAGCCGGGTTTTTTTTGACACAGCCAAGGCATAGTGTCGTATCAATCAGGAGTGACAGGAGCGCAAAGCGCTTGGTCCAAAACATGCTAAGTGTTTATAACCTACGGAATTTCGCTGATAAATTTCGATCGTCTTAACGCCTGACCGGATAAATAAGGAAGCTTATGAACCATACAGACTCGCGGCGCAGTAGTGCTCACCTAAATAGTCTTCGCGCCGATGCACAGGCTCACCCGCGAAAGCCGATGCTTGAGCTTCGGCCATTAGCGTATGCTTCACCCTTCATAGCGCTTTTAGCTGGCACCATGGTCAGCACTCAAGCCTCCGCAGCTGGCTTCCAGCTGAGCGAGCACAGTGCGCGAGGGCTGGGACGAGCCAATGCTGGTGAAGCCGCCATAGCAGATACGGCGGCTGTGCTCGCGCGCAATACAGCAGGTATGACACGCCTCAAGGGTACTCATGTTACTGGCGTGCTGTCTTTTATCGACCTCGAGGTTGAGGCCGACGGCACCACGACGACCGCCACGGGCATCACCCTTCCCGCAAATGACGAGAATGCCGCACCAAATGCCTTCGTGCCGGCCTTCTATTCCAGCTACCAACTTGATGAGAAGCTCTTTGTAGGATTTGCAGTGTTTAGTAATTTCGGTCTGAAAACCGATTATGACGATAGATTTGCGGGTCTGGATGTAGCGGATGAGGCGTCAGTTGAGACGATCAATATTACGCCGTCTATCGCCTACAAATTGACTGATCAACTAAGTCTGGGCGTGGGTGTGGACTATGTGCTGGCCGACGCAAAGCTCAGCACAAGTGCTCCGCAATTCATAGCGCCGGGCACGCCAGCACTCCTAGACCTGGAAGGTGATGGTGATGATGTCGGCTATCACGTCAGTGCGCTGTTCGAACTTACCCCGCAAACGCGCTTCGGTCTGCAGTATCGATCGAGCCTTGATATCGATATTGAAGGTGACGCCGAATTCCGCTTTCCGGTGCCTGTCGATGCCGATGGCTCACTCGAACTCAACCTTCCGGATATGGTCGAGCTATCGGCCTACCACGAGATCACCAGCACCTGGGCGGTTCATGGCAGTGTGAATTTCACAAACTGGGAACGCTTCGACTCGTTGATAGCCGATATCGAGGGTGATCCGCGAAGTCCTATAACGCTCAAGGAAGAGAACTGGGACGGCAACTTACGCTACGCGATTGGTGTCACTCACAGCCTCAATGAGCAGCTTGTTCTCAGAGGTGGTCTGGCACTCGACAAATCACCCGTCGCCAGAGAGAACAGGACCTTGTCGATTCCCGATAGCGATCGCTTGTGGTTCTCGGCGGGTGCAAGCTATCTGGTTAGCGAAAACCTGTCTGTGGATTTCGGCATAGCACGTCTGGAAGGCGAGTCAGTGGAGGTCGTCGAGACCTCTGAGGGCATTGGGAATACTGTGGTGGCGGATGTTGAAGGCAGTGCGACAATCGCAAGTCTTCAGGTCAACTCGCGCTTCTAGGACTTTAAGCGCGGAAGAGGCGCGGCTGCCAGAGGGTAATCCTCCGGCAGCCTTTCACTCAGGATGAGAGTTCAGCAATATCGGCAATGTTCAGGAACAGCGCCCTTAACCGTTTCAACAGGTTCAATCGATTCTCGCGAAGAGCCGCATCATCCGTCATGACCATGACCTTATCGAAGAAATCGTCAGTCACCGATTTCAGTTGAGCTAGCTGGCTAAGTGCTTCAGCGAACTTGCCGGAGTTCAGTAGAGGATGAGTTGTTTCCTCGCTGCGTACTACGCGATCGAACAGCGCGCGCTCTTCATCACTCTGTAGCAAGCCCTCATCGATCGAGCCCTGCTGGTTTGCGTCCTCTGGCAAATTCGATTTGGCGAGAATGTTGCTGACTCGTTTGTTGGCAGCAATCAAGGCCTCGGCTTCAGGCATCGTCCTGAACGACTCGACTGCGAGGATGCGCTGATGAAATTCGTAAGGACTGCGGACTGGCCGCTTTCTCACTGCGAGAAAGGCAGCACTTGAAACGCCCTGCTCCTCGTAGAGATTTCTGAACCGATCAAACACGTAGTCAAAAACAACCTGGTGCAGTCCGGGCTCAAAGGAAGCAGTATCGCTGTAGCCAGACATCGCGGCGCCAATGATTTCGCTCAGATCCATCTCAAGGTGATGCTCAATACTGATTCTAAGTACGCCAAGTGCAGCCCTGCGTAATGCAAAGGGATCTTTGGTACCTGTAGGGGCCTGGCCGATGCCGAAGATTCCGGTAAGCGTATCGAGCCTGTCTGCCAGCGCGACCGAGGCCGCTACGGTGGTCTGCGGAACCCGGTCGCCGGCAAAGCGAGGCCAGTAATGAGCCTCAATGGCTTCGGCAACAACAGCGGGCTCGCCATCATGAATCGCATAGTAACGCCCCATGGTGCCTTGCAACTCCGGGAACTCCAATACCATGTCGCTCACGAGGTCTGCCTTGCTGAGCAAACCAGCCCGAGCAGCCATGGTCGTATCAGCACCAATGCGCTCAGCCACGGCCGCGGCAAGTTTCTCAAGCCGCTTCGATTTTTCCAGCACAGTACCTAGCGACTTCTGGAACAGAATGCTCTCGAGCTTCGGAAGCCGAGATTCAAGTGTTTGCTTCCGGTCTGTCTCATAGAAAAACGCAGCATCGCTCAAGCGTGGCCTGACCACACGCTCATTACCAGCCACGACTTTTTCCGGATCCTTACTGTCGAGATTGGCAATGAAGACGAAGGCCGCAAGCATCGACTTGTCAGCACCGACGATATGGAAGTACTTCTGATTTTCTTTCATGGTACTGATAAGACATTCAGCCGGCACCTCAAGGAAGCGCTCCTCGAACCGACCGATCATGGCCACAGGCCAGTCAGTCAACGCGGTGACTTCGGTGAGCAGGTCTTCATCGATAACCGCATGGATCCCATTGGCTTCAGCAGCTGGGAATACCTGACCGACAACCTGATGGATCTGTTGACGAATAGAGGCCTTGCGCTCGTCGAAGTCGACAATGACCTTTGCCTCTCGAAGCTGATCCCGGTAGCGCGCTATCGACTCGATGGTAAGGACGCCAGGTGAATGCGCGCGGTGACCCCGCGTCTCACGACCGCTGGTAATTCCGAAGATCTCCAAAGGCAGCACATCATCGCCCAGAAGCGCTACAAGCCAGTGTAGCGGACGGATGAACTCGTCCCGCGATGCACCCCAGCGCATGCGCTTGGCGATCGGTAGCTGCTGCAGCGATTGCAGGATCAGTTCTGGGAGAATGGCTTCGGCGCTGCGGCCAGCTTCCTTGGCCCGGAACATCATCCAGGCGCCCTTGTCAGTTTCGAGTAGTTGTAGATCATCGACTTCGGCCTGACATGATTTGGCAAAGCCTAGCAGCGCCTTGGTCGGCTTACCTTCGGCATCGAAGGCCGCCTGCTTTGCCGGGCCACGGCGCTCGACCTCCCGATCCTGCTGCTTCTCAGCAAGGCCGCGAATGACCAGGGAAAGCCTGCGTGGCGCACCCAGCACCTCAATCTCACGATAAGACAGTTCAGCTGTTTGCAGTGCAGCTTCCATGAGCTGTCTCAAACTCTGCATCAGCACAGGCATGGCTTTGGGGGGCAGCTCTTCAAGGCCGAGCTCCAGCAGAAAATCCTTGGCTTGCATGGTTATATCCAGACAGTGTTTAGTATGAGGCGACGGTGTCGCGGATTAAGCGCTCTTGTTGGCGACAGACGCAGCGGTGATCTCAGGGTCCGCTAGTGGAAAGCCCAGTGCTTCACGACGGTCGTAATACGCCTGCGCTACGGCGCGTGCGAGAGCACGGACCCTCAGTATGAAACGCTGCCTCTCGGTGACTGAAATCGCGTGACGGGCATCGAGGAGATTGAACGCGTGGGAGGCCTTCAGCACCATTTCATAGGCAGGTAGCGGCAAACCCTGTTCGATCAGGCGCTGGCTATCCAGCTCACAGGCATCGAATTGAGCGAAGAGTGCCTCGACATTGGCGTGTTCAAAGTTGAAGGTCGACATCTCGACTTCATTCTGATGAAACACGTCGCCATAGGTCACCTTGCCATGGGGGCCATGTGTCCAGACCAGATCAAAGATGCTATCGACACCCTGGAGGTACATCGCGATCCGCTCAAGGCCGTAGGTAATCTCGCCGGTAACAGGGAAACATTCGAGGCCGCCGACTTGTTGGAAGTAGGTAAACTGAGTGACTTCCATACCATTCAGCCAGATCTCCCAGCCAAGACCCCAGGCACCCAGCGTAGGGCTCTCCCAGTTATCTTCGACGAAACGGATATCGTGAACCAAAGGATCGATGCCCAGCGCTTTTAACGAGCCGAGATAAAGTTCCTGTATATTGGGTGGCGACGGCTTGAGAATGACCTGATACTGATAGTAGTGCTGAAGACGATTTGGGTTCTCGCCGTAGCGGCCATCAGTAGGGCGTCGACAAGGCTGCACGTACGCCGTGTTCCAACGTTCTGGTCCTATGGCACGTAGAAACGTAGCGGGATGAAATGTGCCTGCCCCAACCTCCATATCCAGTGGCTGGAGAATCACGCAGCCCTGCTCAGACCAGTAATTCTGCAGAATGGCGATGAGACCCTGAAAGGTCGAGGCATCCTGCTTTGGTGAAGAGTCCTGTGAAGGGTCTCGCGAAGGGGCGGTCTTATTCGATACCGTCATGATTTTCCAAACTCCGTCCTGGCAATACTGTAAAGATGCGGCGGGCGCTCAATCGGAATGCAACCCATGACAAAACAAGCGCGTAATTATACCCTTTGCCTCACTGTAATCTACCAGCAAGTACGCAACCCGCATACGCCGCCCGTATGGAGCGCCAATTAGTGTCCAATACGCGGATCAACCAGACTGGACACTAGCACATGACAACACATGATTTGAAAGGCCGTATGCTCTCGGCCATCTTGCGAAAATCGATTCGACTGTTGTCTGGGCTGTCCCTAGGATCGCTGCAGCGCATCGGCAGCATCCTGGGTAAGGCTGCTGTCGTGTGGCAGACAGAAGCGCTCAGGATCACGCGAATCAATATCGAAGCCTGCTATCCGCATCTGAGTCAGGTCGAAAAAGAACGTCTGGCCTATGACAGTATGCTCAACACCGGCATGGTGGCGGCCGAAATGGCTGCAATCTGGGAATGGCCGACAGCGCGAGTACTTGATCTCATTCAGCATGTCGAAGGCGCTTCACTTCTGGAAGAGGCGAAGCAATCGCGTGAGGGGCTTATCGTGCTGGTGCCACATCTCGGCAACTGGGAGCTCAGCGGGCTATTTCTTGCCCATCACTTCACCATACGCTCGCTATACCTGGAACCGAAGTTGCCTGGAATGGATGAGTACATGCGCAGTGTTCGCGAGCGCAATGGGTCAACCCTGGTACCAGCGGGGAAACGTGGGGTGATGAGCCTGTTTACCAGCCTCCGTGAAGGTGGCGTGACCGGTATTCTGCCCGACCAGTCACCGGATCGTAGCGGAGGCATCTTTGTGCCCTTCTTCGGCATGCAGACGCACACGATGAAACTGGTGCCCCGTCTTATCGAGAAAACCGGCGCGCGAGTATTAATGATGACGAGTCTACGCAACGATAGCGGCGGCTTCGACGTTCATGTACAAAAGCCGCTTGACGACATTTATGCCAGTGACTTGCACGAGTCTGCTGCGGCAATGAACGCCAGTATGGAGCGGCTTATCCAGCTCGCACCGGCGCAGTATCAGTGGGAGTACAAGCGCTTCAAGCACCTGCCGGACAAAGCCCGACACATGTACCGTACGTGACGCGACAGGCACTCAGTTCTGGCTGCGGCTCAGTACCCGTTCCGCAAGATTGCCTGTCGTACCAACGGTAGCCAGGCCGGCTCGGCTGCCAATGTTGATTCTCACCAGGTCCGGTAGACTCGCCGGATTGTCTGGCTGACCCACGTACTGAATCAGACCAAAGTCCTGTTCGATCACGCTAAGCGCCTGTACCTGAGTCTCGCCTGGCAGGCCCGACGAGAACTTGACAATCTTGTTGCCACTCGCGAGATCGAACTGGGTCAGTTGCGACGCATTGAAAAAGCGCCCCTGGGCGGTGTCGACATAAGCCGGTTTGTTCGTGATCACCGTCGCCCCATCGACGAGAGTCTCAGTGGTCGTGCCGAAGCCTTGCAGCAATATGGGTAACTGAGTCAGACCGTCTTCACGGTAATGGTCGAAGAACAGCCAGCGCGCGTTTTCGAAACAACCCGCCTCAGCGGGACTACATAGTGGGACTGTGAGCGAATCCTGCGGGAGCACAATGGCTGCAGGCGGCGTCTCGATGCTGGCGAAGATGACGTTCGTGCCGGCTAGGAAGGCATTACTGGTTGAAAGACCCGACATGACGGACGTTACGGTCATTGTCTCTGGCTCTACTCTCAGCAGCTCTCCGGCCTGGGTAGCCGCCCAGAGATAACTGCTGCTGGCCTGGAGCGAAGGTCGAATTGAGCCGAAACTGCTGAGATCGGCAACCGTCTCGACTTGCTGATCAGCCAGCCTGACAACCCGCAGAACTGCGCCATCGAGATAATACAGGTTGGTGTTCTGCAGATGCTGCACACGCTCATCAAGCTCCGGCACACTCAGCGTCGCCAGTACGACCGGCTCCAGGGCTGGGTCGACGAACGCGGAGGGCGGCGCTTGATACAGCGTGCCTGCAACGGATAACAGCAGGTCTTCGCCGTAGGCTATGGCAGGGCCGACAGCGGCTTCCAGATCGATCGAGGGATCCACTGGAAAGGAGCGGACAAGGGTGCCCGCCTTGTCGAACAGCTCCAAGGTGGCACCGCTCTTCATGAAATAACCCAGTATGCTACCGTCCAGTGCATTCAGTGGTTTGCCGAAAAACTCAAGTGTAGTCGCCGGCTCAGGCAGGTTCAGCGGGCTTGCGGTCAGTGGCAATTTCGCGAAAGCAGCCGTGCCCGCTGTACATTCCTCCGGGCTACCGTAACGCACGATCAGCGTGCTGTCGGCAAAGCCGAGGCCATCAGTCAACAGGCGACGGTCAGTGGCTGCGCCATTGGTGCCACAGGCAGGCTCGCTGAAGCTGGTCAACTGCTTGAGTTCAGTCGTCGTTGGGTCGCCAAGGAAGAAGCGATCATTTTCTTCGATCAGCACATAGCTTTGCGTGAAGCGGCGATTGCCCAGTGGAATGAGTGGTGCGAAGGCTTCGGCGGGCTGACCGGCGCTCTGTCGAAGGACGCTCAGCTGTCGCACATCGACGCTGTATGTCTGCGTGAGTGGATCTGGTTCATTCGGCAGGCGCGTCGCCTCGAAGAACAGCCTGTTGATAATCGGATAGTTGGCTTGGGGCGTGACCACTACGACTGGAGGCTGAGGCTCAGGCTCAGGCAGAGGTGGACGCCGCTTCTTCTCATCCTTCAGCCCGAGCTCCTCACAGCCCTGCAGCAGCAGAAAGCCTATCAGGAGGCCAATGGTCACCGTGACGGTCTTCAACCTGGTGAAAAGAGTGCTGGGCAGAGCCGGATCATAGGCCAATTGCATAAACGTCTTGCTTCCGAATTAGAACGAGTGATTCACCCGCAAAGATTAAAACATTTCGTAACATGATTACGCGAACCAGTGCCGAAGCCGGGAAGCTACTCGCGCGTATCGACTATTCCAGATGGGCGAGATCGTTACCAGAGGCTGTTTTACAGAATCAGCGGCGCCAGAAAGCAGGCGTGAACAATATCAGAAGTGTGAAGACCTCGAGTCGTCCAAGCAGCATGCCGAAGCAAAGCGTCCACTTGGCCACCGCATTGATGTCGCCATAATGGAAAGCCACATCGCCCAGCCCCGGCCCAAGATTGTTGATGGCTGCACCGACAGCTGACCACGCAGTCACCAGATCCAGTCCAGTAGCCAGCAGTATCATCTGCATGACGATGAACGACAGCATGTAAACAGCAATGAATCCCCAGACGGCCTCCAGTATTCTGTCAGAGACTGGCCGCTTCCCCAGTTTCACCCTGAACACTGCTGAAGGATGGACGAGCCTACGAATTTCCCGCGCACCCTGCTTGTAGACGAGGAGTACCCGCATGACTTTCATGCCACCGGCGGTCGAACCGGCACAACCGCCTATGAAGGCTACGACAAATAGCAGGAAAGGCAGTATCAAAGGCCAGTGCGCAAAATCGGCCACACCAAAGCCTGTTGTAGTCGCGATACTGACCACCTGAAAGAGACCATGCACGACGCCTTTGCCGAAAGAGTAGGTGTCAGTCCAGATCAGTATGGCAATCGTGATCAGGGACACTGCGAGCAGGAGTTTGAAATAGAACAGAAACTCGGCATCGCGCAGATAGATGCGGACTGAGCGCTCGCGCCAGGCGAAAAAATGCAGGGCGAAATTGATGGAGCTGGCAAACATGAAGAATATACAGATCAGTTCGATAGCAGGATTGTCGAAATAACCGATCGATGCATCGTGCGTCGAGAAGCCGCCAATGGCGATCGTAGAGAAACTGTGTCCGATGGCGTCGAATACGTTCATGCCGGCGAAATAGTAAGCGACCGCGCAGACGACGGTCATGGTGAGATAGATATACCAGAGCGCCTTGGCGGTTTCGGTAATGCGGGGCGTGAGTTTGTTATCCTTCACTGGGCCCGGCGTTTCTGCCCGATACAGCTGCATGCCGCCGACGCCCAGCATTGGCAGTATTGCTACGGCCAGAACGATGATGCCCATGCCCCCGAACCATTGCAGCTGCTGCCTGTACCAGCGCACTGACTCCGGCAGCTCATCGATATTGGTCAGGACGGTCGCGCCCGTGGTGGTGAGCCCGGAGATCGACTCGAAGACTGAGTCAGTAAAGCTCATGTCGATAGCGGCGTTGAAGTAGAATGGCGCGGCACCCGAGATGCCCAGCAGTACCCAGAACAGCACGGTAATCAGGAAGCCGTCTCGTACCCTGAGCTCGGCGCGGTAGTTTCGGGTCGGGAACCAGATGAGCAAACCAGAGGCAAACAGCAGTGCCATTGCGTTTCGAAATGGTACCACCTGCCCATCCGCGTAGATGACGGACACTACGATGGACGGCAGTAGCGTAAGGCTGAACAACATCAGCAACACGCCTAATATTCTTGCTATTGCCTGGTAATGCAAAGCGATCCTGGTCCTTATGTCAGTTATGGCGGTCGATTGTACTAAAAGAAGGTGAGACCGACCTGAAACAGTCTTTCGATCTCGCGGATTTTCCGCTTGTCCAGCAGGAAGACGATGGCATGATCGTCCGGCTCGATGCGGATATGATCATGGGCAATGAGTACTTCGCTGCGCCGCATGATGGCACTGATAGTCGCACCTTCCGGCAGATTCAATTCATCAATTCGCTTGCCGACGACCTTGGAGGACCGGTGATCGCCATGGGCAATCACTTCTATCGCTTCGGCAGCGCCGCGCCGCAGCGAGTGAGCGGCCACGATATCGCCACGCCGAACATGCGACAGCAAACTGCCGATCGTTGTCTGTTGGGGCGAAATGGCGATGTCGATTTCTCCGCCCTGTATGAGGTCGACGTAATCCGGATTGTTGATTAACGTCATCACTTTCCTGACCCCGAGACGCTTTGCCAGCATGCTGGCCATGATATTGGCTTCGTCATCGTTGGTGAGCGCACAGAATACGTCGGTATCCTCGATGTTCTCTTCCAGCAGAAGATCCTTGTTCGCGGCGTTGCCGTGCAACACGATCGTGTTATCCAGCTCTTCCGAGAGGAAGAGACAGCGCTTGTGGTTTTGCTCAATCAGTTTGACGTTGTAGCGGCCCTCCAGCATCTGTGCCAGCCGAGCGCCGATATTGCCACCGCCGGCAATCATGATGCGCTTGTAGACGCGGTCGGTTGGCTGCAGTTCCTTCATCACCGTTTGAATATGGTCGCGAGCGGCAATGTAGAAAACCTCATCACCGGGCTCAACAATGGTCTCCCCAATAGGAATCAGTCCCCGGCCCTGGCGATAGATTGCAGCCACCCGGGTATCGATATGCGGGAGGTGCTTGCGTAGATATGATATCTCGTGACCAACCAGTGGTGCGCCGGGCAGCGCCTTGATACCGACCAGGCGAATCTTACCGTTTGAAAAGTCGAGAACCTGCAGCGCACCAGGATTGTCGATAAGGCGGCTGATATGCTGGGTTACCACGAGCTCTGGGCTGATGAGAACATCTATGGGGAAGGCGTCGAGCCCAAAGAGTTCCTTACTCGACAGATAGGATGCGGCACGCACTCGACTGATTTTCGTGGGCGTCTTGAAAAGCGTGTGTGCCACCTGGCAAGCCACCATATTGATCTCGTCACTGTTGGTGACGGCAATCAGCATGTCGGCATCATCGGCGCCCGCCTGTTTGAGCACACTTGGATAGGAACCGGACCCTTTGACGGTACGGATATCAAGTGTGTCCTGAAGTGTTCTTAGCCGGCTCTCATCCAGATCGACAACTGTGATGTCGTTTGCTTCACTCGCAAGATTGTCGGCGAGACTGCCACCGACCTGACCTGCGCCGAGAATAATGATCTTCATGGGCTATGGGCGCCGTTTGGGTTCATTAATAGATTGTTAATGTACGAGAGGGACAACTATATACGATGAATCACCGAATAGAAGAATCCATCATGTCTGCCTGCTGCTGCAAACACCTGTATGCCATGGTCAGTAGAGGTGAACGCTGGAAGCTTCGCGAAGGCGGCATATGGCTCGAACGCAACACACAATTCGGCGGGGGCTATATTCGTGAAATCTGACCACACGCTCAACAGCCTTGCTACCGCTTGATCGTTCTCAGCCCTCAGTATCGAACAGGTGGCATAAACGAGTAGCCCTTTCACGCCTACACATCGAGCGAGCCCATCCAGCAATGACGTCTGCTGTCCGACCAGCGCTGCAACATCTTCTGGCCGCCTGAGCTGCTTGATATCGGGATGGCGGCGAATCACGCCAGTGCCCGAACAGGGCGCGTCGACAAGTATGCCGTCGAAGGTTTCCTCACCAGTGTGCCAACTCGCAAGGTCTGCAGCATCGGCGGCCAAAGTTCGTAGCTTGAGCCGTTCAGGCTCCGTCGCGGCAATGTGCGTAAGTCCAAGCCGTTCGAAAGTCGCTTCGACGCGCTCCAGGCGATTTGGGCTGATGTCGAGGGCTGTCATCTCTACGGCGTAACCCAGGTTCAACAGGGCTTCAATGGCAGCACAGGTCTTGCCGCCCGGCGCCGAACAAGCGTCCAGCAGGCGCAGGGGCCTGTGTATGTCGGGTTCATGCCTCTTTACGAGCGCCGCCACAAAAAGCCCTGCACAGAGCTGCGCTGCTTCGTCTTGCACACTCACCTGGCCTTCGTTAAAGCCTGGCAGCTTATCGACCGGGCACGCCTGCTCGAGCTGAATACCGTATTCTACATTGCTGAGCGGCTGCGCGACCATGCCTGCTGCGCTGAGGCGGCTCAGATAGCCTTCCACCGTATCTTGCAGGGCATTGACGCGCAGGGTCATGGGTGCCTGGATGTTTGACTCTGCCGCCGCCAGTTTCCAGTCGTCTGGCCAGTCCTGTCGTAACTGCTGGAGCAGCCATTCGGGCAGTTCGTAGCGCGCCGAAGGGGGCAGATGCTCATGCACGGGAACACCGGAAGCCTTACTGTCGGCTTCGTCTCTGAGCGCACTGCGTAAGACGCCATTGACCACTTTCACAGCCCAGTCCTTACGCAGAGCCCGACACAGCTCCACGGTTTCATTCACACAGGCCCGAGCCGGTTTATCCAGATGGATCAGCTGAAACAGGCCGAGCAATAATACGATCTCGACGTCACGATCTTTTGCCCGAAACGGTTTGGCGAGATACTGACTCAGACGGTAGTGCAGACTTTCGAAGTGGCGCAGAGTGCCATAGACGAGAGCCTTGACCAGTGCAGTGTGAGTGGAGGGGCTGGTATCCGCATTGGCAACTGCTGGCATGACTGCCGCAAGAGAGGCCTGGTCGATGATCACGGCCTTCAGAATACCGAGAGCGGCCAGGCGAGGATTGGACGCGATTGGCTTGCCCCCAGCCATCAGGCTGCGTCTGCGTCAGCGGCCGGGGTCTCGAGCACAGTCCCTGCGCGCAGGAATGGCTTCTGCGAGTTCATGAAGTCCTTGGCGCTTACCGGCTTCCCACCCGCTAACTGAAGCCTGGTCAATCCCAGCAGGCTCTTTTCACGACAGAGTACGATGATGGCGTGACCGTTGAATCCGACGACCGTACCGGGCTTGGCGCCTGGCTCGATGGTCAGCGAACCAAGACCGCCTTCGCTGATAACCTCAGCGGCTAACACGCGGATCCGTTCTTCGCCATCGCAGCACCAGGCCATGGGCGACGGATGGAGTGCGCGAATCTTGCGCTCGATTACGGTAGCGCTTTTCGACCAGTCGATTCGGGCTTCCTGTTTTGTCAGCTTGTGTGCATAGGTCGCTTGGGCATCTTCCTGGACGACGGGTCTGGCTTCGCCAGTCAGCAGCATCGGCAGGTTCTCGATAAGTAACTTGGCCCCGAGTTCCGCCAGGTGATCATGCAGGCTGTCCGCCGTTTCAGTTTTCCCGAGATCGTAGCGTATCGCCCCAAGCATGGGCCCAGTGTCCAATCCTGCTTCCATCTGCATCAGGGTAACGCCGGACTGTTTGTCGCCAGCCTCGATTGCACGCTGCAATGGTGCCGCACCGCGCCATCGCGGCAGCAGCGAAGCGTGTATATTGATGCAGCCGTGCTTGGGAATGTCGAGTACAACCTGAGGCAGCAGCAGACCATAGGCGGCCACGACCATGATCGTTGGCTTATAGCCGCGCAGGGTTTCGATGCTTTCTGGGCTACGGAAATTCTCAGGCTGCTCCACCGGAATTTCGTGGGCCTGTGCGAGCTGCTTCACTGCACTGGCCTGCAGTTTCTGGCCCCGCCTGGCCGGCCGGTCCGGCTGCGTATAGACAGCAACGACATTCGCGCCGTGATCGATGAGCGCCTTCAGGCTGACGGCCGAAAACTCAGGTGTGCCCGCAAAGACGATGGGTGCTCGGGATGCGGTCAAGCTTGCAACTTATGCTGTTTTTCCAGCTTCTTGCGGATTCGTGATCGCTTGACGGTGCTGAGATAGTCCACGAAGAGCTTGCCATCGAGGTGGTCGAGCTCGTGCTGGATGCATACAGCAAGCAGGCCTCGCGCTTCGAGTTCATATGGCTTGCCGAACTCATCGCAAGCCTTGAGCAGTACATGATCGATGCGGGTCACGCCCTCATAGAAACCAGGTACTGATAGACAACCCTCCTGCATCTCCTCAGGCTCACCCTCGAGTACGGTGTAGGACGGATTGATCAGCACGAGCGGTTGCGAATGATCTTCAGAGACATCGATCACGACAACACGCTGGTGGACGTTGACCTGAGTCGCTGCCAGGCCAATGCCCGGTGCCTCGTACATGGTCTCGAACATATCCGCGACCAGCTTGCGTAGTTTTTCGTCGAATTCGATGACCGGCTTGGCAATGGTGCGCAGCCGCGGGTCAGGGAACTCCAAAATCTCTAACTGGCTCATTCTGAAAGCGTTCCGTAGATCGAAAGTTGAACAGTTAACAATTTCTGCTTTTCCACAGGGTGCAAACTAACATAATTACGAACGCCTGCTAGTATTAGCAAACGAGCTCTGAAAAGACTCCGCGCGCCCTGTGAAGGCAATATCCCATTATCGCTCAGCGCCGCGGCATCTACAAATTACAGTCCCGGCAAGCTGCAGTTTGCCGGCTCTCACGGCAAAAGGTAGACCGATGATGCGATCCGTATGGCGACCTGGTAAGCAGATGTTCAAGCGCCTTCTCGTCAGTGCCATGGTGGCTGCACCACTCTTATGGCAGACAGTGTCTGCCGAGCCAAGGTTGCGCGATAACCATCCCGAACAGTATACCGTCGTCAAGGGCGACACGCTGTGGGGCATCTCCTCACGCTTCCTGCAGAACCCCTGGTACTGGCCTGAGATCTGGTACGTCAATCCGCAAATCAATGACCCGCACCTCATTTATCCTGGTGATGAATTGTCACTGGTGTATGTCGAGGGTCAGCCGCGCGTCACCGTCGCTCGTCGCGGTGAAGCTGGCAATACGGTAAAGCTATCGCCCAAGGTCCGCGCTACCCCTATGGCAAGCGCAATTCCAGCTATTCCACTGGAAACCATACAGCCCTTCCTAAGTGCCAACCGGGTTACCACCGAAGAAGAACTGGAAGCTGCGCCTTATGTATTGCTCGGAAAGCGCGGTAACCTTATCGTCGGCTCGGGTGACAGCGTGTACGCACGCGGCAAGGCCGAAATGGATGAAACCTATGGTATTTACCGTCGAGGCCAGGTCTACATAGATCCGGATACGAAGGAAATGCTGGGCATCGAGGCTCGCTCCATCGCTGCAGGCCGAATCAGTGAAAAGCAGGGTGATGTTGCGACCGTCAACATCCAGCGCTCCTCGGAGGAAATCCGCCAGGGCGACCGGCTGTTGCAGGAAAATGCACGAGATATCACTGCGACTTATTATCCCAGCAATCCGGAAGGCGATGTCAACGGTACGATCGTTGCGGTTCTGGATGGCGTGACCCAGATTGGTCAGTACGATGTGGTCGTGCTCAACCGCGGTGAACGCGAGGGCATCAAGAATGGCAACGTGCTGGCGGTATACAAGCGCGGTGAGCAGGTTCGCGATCCATACACCAAGGAAGTCATTCAGTTGCCGCCGGCTCGCGCAGGCATGCTGATGGTATTCCGCGTATTCGACAAGATGAGTTATGGCCTGATTCTCAGCGCCGAACAGCCACTGTCGACGCTCGACAAGGTCCGCAACCCCGAGTAAATCGTGAGCGCCCGTTGCAGGACGGGCGCCGACTTCAAGCCCGGCTAGGCTGGGACAGCACATTGCTGTAAACTTGACCACTACTTTGATCGACGTTCAAGGATGAACGAACATGAATGAGTCTTTCCTGATGTCTGCTGTTCAGGCAGATACAGCGGCGCCTGACGCTGCGCATGATCAATCCCCTGATCAACCGTTTCCAACCCTCGGATACACTAACCGCCTTAGCGAGATCCAGCGCCGCTGGCTGCTGCTCGCCAGTTCGAGAGGCTTTGGCCCGGTCAAACTGGCGCTGGCTGCTGAGCTGATACTTGGCCGCACCTGCGAATCTTCATTGTTTTCGACGCGTGACAAGCAGGTCAGCTCGCTGACGGCCGTGGAGCAAGCGCGCGTTAGGCGCTGCATGAGTGGTGTCGAGCCAGCACAACCAGCCGCCGCGGAACTGATCGCTGTAGTGATTCAGTGGCTTGAGTCTGCAGCTGATCATAGCCTGATGACCTTGCTCGACGATGACTACCCGCCACTTCTCAAGCAGCTTAAGGATCCCCCGGCCGTGCTGTATCTCAAGGGCCGGCGGGACCTGCTGGCCTACCCGCAGATAGCGATAGTTGGTTCGCGTCGCGCGAGCCGCCAGGGCATGCATGTGGCAAAGTCGTTCGCGCGCGAGCTCAGCGCCAATGGTCTCACCATTACCAGCGGACTGGCGCAGGGTATCGATACCGCCGCTCATCAGGGTAGTACCGAAACCCGAACGGTCGCTGTCCTCGGCTGCGGGACTGATATGTTTTATCCGCCTGCGAATCGACCCCTCCAGGTGGCCATCGCAAACAATGGCTTACTGGTGAGTGAATTTCCCCCGGGCACGCAGCCGGCCCCCCACCATTTTCCCAAGCGCAATCGCATCATTGCCGGACTATGTCTCGGCACGCTGGTTGTGGAAGCGGGTGTACGCAGCGGCTCGTTGCATACAGCAATGTCGGCGCTCGAGCTCGGGCGGGAAGTCATGGCCATTCCCGGCTCGATCTACAGCACCGAATCGCGCGGCTGCCATTCGCTTATCAAGCAGGGTGCGGCGCTGGTGGAGACAGCGACCGATATCGTTCAGCGTCTTCACGGCACGCTCGAGACCTATCGACAGTTGAATGGTTTGACGATCGATCCTGCCAGCATCGTAACGGATGACATGGCTGCGCTAAGGTCGCCGGCCCAGCAAGGCCCTGCGAAAGTGGTTCTAGATGCCTTGTCAGCGCCAAAGGACCTGGACGAGCTGGTTGCGAACACCGGCCTTGGCGTCAGTGAACTGATGCAGGCCCTGTTGTCGCTGGAACTGGACGACCTCGTGATTCAGGAGGGAGGGCGTTATCAACGGGCTGAGTTTGAGCTAAAGTAGGCGATCCTGAATAAACGGCCCGGACAATCATGCGATTTGCACTTCCCCTGCTTCTGAAAGCTGTCGACCACGTGAAGAAAGGGGGGGTAATCGCCTATCCCACCGAAAGTGTTTGGGGGCTTGGCTGCGACCCGATGAATCAGCAGGCGCTGGAGAAGTTGCTGGCGTTAAAGCAGCGGGACTGGCGCAAAGGCCTGATACTGATATCCGGTCACGCTGCGCATTTCGATGATTTACTCGATGCCGAGCAGACCAAGGGTGGTGTTCGGCTGACGGCCGACGCCAGGGCGAAAATCATGTCGACGTGGCCAGGGCCGACAACCTGGCTCATTCCCCTGCCGAAAACGACAGCCTATTCGCCATTGGTCTATGGCCAGCATGCTTCGATTGCTGCCCGAGTGACGACCCATCCGATGGTGGTCGAGTTGACCCGACACTTGCAGGGCCCGATTATATCCACATCAGCCAACAGAGCCGGCCAGCCTGCTTTGAAGGGGCGTCTGCAGATTCTGAAATGCTTCGGCGATCAGGTATACTGCCTGCCCGGCGACACACTTGGCTTCGACCGACCATCTGATATCTTTGATGCCGTCACGGGTCGTCAGCTGCGTTAACCGCTGGTCGATGACTGGCAGCTATCTATTAGGGGAGTGTTAGACGCGGTGCAGAAAGACCAGGTAAAAGCCTATCTGATGGATCTCCAGGACAGCATCAGCCAAGGTCTCGAAGCCGTCGATGGCAAAGCCCGCTTCGAAGAGGACGAGTGGGTCAGACCGGAAGGTGGGGGAGGTCGCTCCCGCGTGATGAGTGATGGCGCCGTTTTCGAGAAGGGCGGCATCAATTTTTCCCACGTCACCGGTGCGCAGCTGCCGCCGTCCGCGACCGCCAGTCGCCCTGAGCTCGCCGGTCGTGGTTTCGAGGCCATGGGCGTCTCGCTCGTGATGCATCCGCGAAATCCCTACGTACCCACGTCGCATGCGAATGTCAGATTCTTCATTGCAGAACGTGACGGCGAGGCGCCAGTGTGGTGGTTTGGTGGCGGCTACGACCTCACGCCCTATTACGGCTTCGACGAAGACTGCCGACACTGGCATGCCACCGCGAAAGCCGCTTGCGATCCCTTCGGTCCGGAGATCTATGCCGATTACAAGGCCTGGTGCGATCGCTACTTCCATATCCGTCATCGCGGTGAACCCAGAGGTATCGGTGGGCTGTTCTACGATGACCAGAACGAGTGGGGCTTCGAGCGCTGCTTCGAGTTCATGCAGCGCATCGGTTCCAGTTACCTTGACGCCTATGTGCCAATCGTGGACCGTCGCAAGGCGACGCCCTTTGGCGAACGGGAGCGCGAATTCCAGCTCTACAGACGAGGCCGCTACGTTGAGTTCAACCTTGTCTACGACCGTGGCACACTTTTCGGTTTACAGAGTGGTGGCCGCACGGAGTCGATATTGATGTCGCTGCCACCACTGGTTCGCTGGGTGTATGACTGGACGGCCGAAGCCGGTTCACCGGAAGCGAAGCTTACCGATTACTACCTGACCGACAAAGACTGGTTAGCAGACTGAGAGATTCTTGATCATGGACATGTACGCCGTTATCGGCCACCCGATCGCACATAGCAAGTCACCGAAAATCCACGCGATGTTTGCCCAGCAGACCCGTCAGGATATGGAGTATCTTGCCTTGCAGGCGCCACTCGATGGCTTCAGACAGACTGTGAGCGAATTCTTCGCCAAGGGTGGCAAGGGCGTCAATGTCACGGTGCCGTTCAAGGAACAGGCCCGGGCCTTCGCTACGGAATGCTCGATCGAGGCGGACTTTTCGGGAGCCGTCAACACGCTGATGCCTGAGCGGCCTGCTGGTTCGGCAGTTCTGCCGACCCCGATGCGTTCGGCAGACGGTCGCCGCGAATCGCAACCACGCTTTTCCTACGGCCACAATACCGATGGCGAAGGACTCGTTGCAGACTTGCAAACCAACATCGGCTTTCGTCTGGCGGGGCAGTCAGTGTTGCTGATTGGTGCGGGCGGCGCGGCGAAAGGCTGTTTGCATCCTCTGTTGGAGGCTGGTGTTTCACGGTTGACTGTGACCAATCGTTCGCCTGCCAAGGCTTTTGCACTGGTGTCCATGGCTGCAGAGAATCGTAGAAGCCGTCGCTCGGACGACAGCGTGCTCGATGCCTGTGCCTTGGCAGATACCGAGCACCTGTTGAAGAGTCCGTACGATCTCGTCATCAACGCCACATCGGCCAGTCTGCAAGCTGACGTGCCTGATCTGCCTCCCGATCTCATACGAGCCGATCAATTGATCTACGATATGATGTATAGCCACGACGATACCGCCTTCATTGCCTGGTGCAAACAACACGGCGCCCGGAACTGTGCGGATGGCATCGGTATGCTGGTAGAGCAGGCAGCGGCGGCGTTCCGCTTGTGGCGCGGCATAATGCCCGACACTGCGCCCGTTCTGGAGGCGCTTCGTAAAGGTCTGTAATGAGGAGGATCACAGCGCCCTCTTTCAATCTGAATCATCTGTTAATTCGAATCATCAAGGAGAACAACCGTGAGTGGACCATCGCAACCCAAAGTTACTGATGAAGTCTGGGATGATGAACGGGTCAGAAGCTTCCTGAATCTGAAGCCCTATGACGAGACCGACGCGGATTACCACGCGCTGCAGAACGCGTATGAATACATGCGCGCCGAGGATTTCAGGCGTTTCGTAAAATTCTTCCAGACGGCAGGTCGCAACCTGCATGCGAAGAACCTGAATGGCGAGACCTTGCTGCAGCGAATTGAAGGCCATGAGGCGGCCAGTGACTATCGTGACATCCTGCGCGAGGCATCAAAGAGCGCCTGATAAGCTGTGCGCGGCGCCTTGCTCCCGCGCTTGAAGCGTAGCGCCGGCTTTGTACTGGCGCTGACGCTTTCTCTGCTGCTTGCCGTCGTCTGGCTGTTTCTGACGCTCTGGGCAAGTAGTCCCTATTGGGCGCCACCTCTGGCCGAACGGGTCGCGTTGAGCAATGGCGTCTCACTTAAGCTGAGTGAGTTTGCTCGTCCTTCGTTAGCGGGCCTACACATCGGTCGACTCCAGCTGGTGAACGAGAGCGTTGCAATCTCGCTTGAAGATCTCACTGTAGACTGGACTCACCCCGAAGCGCCCGCGACGCCGGTGGTGCAGACCCTGTTCAGGCGTCTCCTGGTGCCGCCATCCTCACAGAGGCTTAGCGCAGATCTTATTCTGCTGTCTGTTCGAGCCGCTGGTCTGGACCTGCATACGGGCAATAGACTGCCGCCGGCGCTGCTTTACATAGACGAGCCGCCCAAAGCCCCGGAAACTGTCGTGACGCCGCCGGAGCCACAGGTCGAGTCAAGAGGACGTCGATTAGCCAGCATGCTTGCAGCTTTCGAATCGCAGCAGGCCAAAGCGCAAACGTCACGACAATTGATGCCCGCCCTGAATCTCCCCTTTGGGCTGCAGCTCGATGCTGAGCTCGTACTGGACCATCTTCGCGTCCGAACCGAATTCAGTGAAGCGGCAGATGTAGCTCAGCCTTCCGCAGACCTCAGCTATGTCGCTGACGCCTTTTCAATCAGGGCGAGCGGGCTCGACCGGCGTCCCATGTCGATAACACTGGCATCGACCGGTGATCTGGTTTTGCCCTCGATGTGGCGAGAGCAGGGTTCCCCAAGCAAGGACGTGCTGTCGTTCTCGCTCGATCCTCTTGTACCTTTGCAGGTGGAGGCTGCAATCGACCACCAATCGGTTCTCGTGAACCTGAGATCTAAACCGTTGCAGGCTTCGCTCGCCCTCGCGGCTGAAACTGACGTCGCTGGAGATGCGGCAGCATGGCGTCTTCACGGCCAAACCAGGATGGACACGGCGGGGCAGGCAGTAGGTTTCATGCTCCCGCCGATGGCGCCCGTGTACATGCAGGCGCTGCCTATACAGGTCGATCTCGCGACTGCCGCTATGGATATCGACCTGAGGCTCGATGACGACCTGCTGCCTCATAGCTCACAACCAGAGAATGCCCGCCTGGCTGCCGACCTTCACTTCGACGCCAGCGGACCACCGGGACGATTGCGGCTTTCGCAGGTCTTGAAGCTTGGGCGTGAAGAAGGTGGTCTGGCACTCGATGTCAGTGAGGGACGCTATAGCCTGGATCCAGATTCAGCCTGGTGGAAGCGCAATGCCTGGTTCAACGCCACCGGGCTGAAGCCGGCGGCGCTACAGCCATGGCGCCTTGAGCCACGCGCTTTGAATTGCCAGTTCACGAGCTGGCAGACTGTAGTCGATGAAATACCTGACTGTCAGTGGCCGCTTATACTGACCGCCCAGGCTGGACAGAGCAAGGCGACGCTCGAGTTGACGCCAGCCTTCGGCGCACAAGCAGAAACTGCGCGAACCGGTAAATCGACCAACAGCATTGCGGTGAAGCTGGACTCGGCCGGTGAACAACTGCACGAGCGACTGCCAGAGCGGTGGTCACTCAGTGGGCGTGCTATCGTTCAGCCTTCACAATCCACCATGAAGAACCAGGTCTGGCAACTGGAGCTTGAGCAGGCAGCATTGAGTCTTGAATCACTCGTTCTACCGGATGTGCAGATTGATCAGCTGGCTTTGAAGATACCCCAGTGGCAGCTTCGGATTCCGCAGCTTCAGCTGACTGACGGTTCGAGTATGCTCCAGGTCGGGTCCATAACAGGCAGCGGTGCAGCGAAACTGGACATGCGTTTTCGTAGTGCGCTGTTACCGACTTCTGACGCGATGCCGGTGTCTGCAGATTTCGCGGTGGACCTGATCGGGTCGGTTGGGTCGGATTTGCCTGACATGCTGCTAGAGGTAAAACAGCTCGAGCTGGCGGGACTGACACTGGTGTCGAAGCTCAGAGTAGACGGGAGCGATCGTGTCCTGAGCGGCCCGCTCCGCGTGAGCGGCAAGCCGGACAGCACGCTATTGAACGCCGCACTGCAAGGCGCTGTCGGCGAAGCTGTGCCCGGTCTTGATGTGAAGCCTGGAGACCTGCTGTTCAAAGGCCTGATTAGTCTGGATATGGCTAGCTCAACACCGGCGTGGTCTGCAGAGGGCCTGCTTGGCCTACAGAAGTGGCAGCTTACGACTGAAAAAGCGGAAGCAAAGCGTCTTACCTTAAGCGCAAGCCTTGCCATGGATGAAGGACGCCTGCAGGTATTCGATCAGGGCGAGGCGCTGTCTACGGTCAGCGCCGATTTGAGCCTGCTCGGCTTGCCCTTTCCGGCAGCTTTTCTGAAATTCACCACTGACCTGAGCTATGGTGCAGGACTGCCGCCCGGCAGCGATGGCGGCATAGCGGGTACGCTCGGCCTGAGCCAGGCCCGAGTCGGTGCGTTCCTGGGTGAAGTGAGCCTCGGTAGTCCGCTTACACTGCCATTGCCGCTTTCACGGGTCAGCGAGGCCGAGCCAACGCACATCCCCCTTCGCCTGCGAAGCGTGGACCTCGGCGCGCTGGTGGCACTGGAAAACGAGCACATCGATGCGACCGGTACCATCAGCGGTCGGCTGGGCCTGGTCTATACTGGAGACAGTGTGCAGATTCCCGCTTCAGCGCCGGGTCGGCTTGCTGCGGATCGTGGCGGTCGGATTCGGCTGAAGGAGGCTGGTCAATGGCAGAGCATGGCAGGCGGTAATCCGCAGCTGCTGTTCGCTGTCGGCGCCCTCGGCAATTTCCAATACGATTCGTTGAAGACCAGTGTTATCTTCGATGATGACGAATGGCTGAAGCTTGGTCTGGAACTGCGAGGACGGAATCCAGAGGTCATGGAGGCCAGACCCATTCACTACAATCTGAACGTCGAGACCAACATTCTCTCGCTATTGCAGAGTCTCGAAATGACGAAAAATCTGAGTGAGACGCTTGAACAGCGATTGCTCAAAGCCTACGAATAGTGTTTCAACAGGAGTGGTTTCCATGTCAGCAGGCCAGCGCTCAGTGTCTGTTCCGATCTTGCTAGCGAGCTTGTGGCTGCTCGGGCTGAGTGCCTGCACGCCCAGGGTCGAACTCGCAGCGTCCGAGCCGATCACCATCAACCTGAACGTCAAGATCGAGCATGAGGTCAGGGTTCGGGTCGAGAAGGATCTGGAAAATCTGTTTGATGAAGAAGACGATATATTCTGATTGTGGGACTGCTGTCTGTCAGTCTTCAGCCATTCTTGGAGAGCCTTATGAGTTTCACACGTTTATCAAAGCCACTCAGATTTCTTGCAGTTCTGCCTGCCATTGCCCTGTTGAGCCTGCAGGCCTGGGCGCTCGATCTGGAGGAGGCCAAGAATCAAGGCCTGATTGGCGAACAGCCCAACGGATATGTTGCAGCTGTCGTTAGCAGTCCGGAAGCCGAAGCGCTTGTGCAGGAAATCAATGCCAAGCGAGAGGATGCTTACGTTCGTGTAGCAGAGAAGAACAAGATTGACGTCAGCAAGGTAGGGGCCTTGGCGGGCAAGAAACTGATCGAAAAATCCGAGCCCGGACAATTCGTACGCTTGCCGAATGGGCAGTGGCAGAAGCTCTGAGCTTCAGCGATTTTTGCTCACACCAAATCCGTTGTCGTAGATTGAAAAGGCAGTGCTGGTTTCGACGAAGAACCGGCTGCCATTCCTGATGACCACGAGTCTGAGCAGGTCCTCTGCGGCAGGCATTGCATCAAGTTCCAGCTGCCATAGCTTGCCTGAGTCCGTGGTTTCGTCCTGCACTGGGTGCATGATGTTCGGCGGCTCCACAGCTGTCTTGCCGATCTGAACGAAAGCGGCATCTATCGCATGATTTGATGTTAACGACAGGCCGGGCCTCCCTTCTTCAAAGCGAATGGTGATGAGCAAATCACCATTCTCAAGTTCACACAAACCGCTTTCATAGCGGCAGTTCGAGTGCGCTACCAGAGGGTAACTCGCGTCTACCTTGGCTGGTGCCGGTTTTTCCGAGACCATGGCGTCAGTGCCCAGATAGGCCAGTATGGCCAGTATCGGTGCCACGATCATGGCAATGACGACATGCTTGTTGGTCATTAAGCTGAAAGCTGCATTCATGGCTGGTGTCTTGAGTCGAATCGCGCATGGAGGGCGCTGGAGAGGAGAGTGTATCGGTCCGCGCGGCTGAAGTGAAACCGCACGGACCGAGGGGTCGGGATGGTGCTAGTGAGCTACGGCTGCTGAAGCACCCTGTGGAACACGAATGTGCTCGACCAGTGCCACGACTTCAGCCGGTGGTTCAGCAGTGAATTTGCTCACGACCACGGCCACAACCAGATTGACGATGGCACCAATGCTGCCGAAGGCATTCGGTTCGATGCCAAAGAACCAGTTCGGCTGCATATCACCCAGGTACGCTGTGCTGGCGATGAACATGATGCCGGTATGCTGGAACACGTACAGCAGCGTGACACCGATACCCGCGATCATGCCGGCAATGGCACCTTCCTTGTTCATCCGCTTCATGAAGATGCCCATCATGAGGGCCGGGAAGATCGACGATGCCGCCAGACCAAAGGCCAGTGCCACTGTCCCGGCCGCGAAGTCCGGTGGGTTAAGCCCGAGGTACCCCGCTACGAGTATCG
>TARA_R100000306_G_scaffold62571_1_pt1 | contig 75841 bp, 62 predicted proteins | sample TARA_R100000306 | Tara Oceans TARA_R100000306 (sample SAMEA2620824) | marine metagenome | biome: marine biome (ENVO:00000447); feature: mesopelagic zone (ENVO:00000213); material: "saline water (ENVO:00002010), including plankton (ENVO:xxxxxxxx)" | depth 1000 m | reverse complement strand
TCCCGAGCCCGCGCAGCGCGCGAGGTCGAGGCCCGCACCGCCGGGCTAAATGGGAAAGGATGCGGTCGGGGCGAATCTGCTACCCGCTACCCAGACCGCTTCCCAAGAATCCGTAATCTATTACACGTTACCCCGGAGGTTGGACGATTACCGGCCTTCGCGCAGGCGGGCGATGCGGTCAGCCAGCGGTGGGTGGCTCATGAACAGTTTGGTGTAGACGTCACGCGCCTTGTTATTGATACCAAACGCAACCAGCTCATCCGGCAGATGCGTAGGCTGCCCCGCCTTCAGACGCTCCAGCGCCGCGATCATGTTCTGTCGGCCAGCCAGCGCTGCACCACCCGCATCAGCCCGGTATTCACGCTGACGGCTGAACCACATCACGATAACCGAGGCCAGGATACCCAGCACCAGCTGCGCAATGATGGACGTGATCCAGAACGCTGGACCGTGGCCCTGCTCTGTTTTGAACACCACGCGGTCTACAAAGTGACCGATGACGCGTGAGAAAAAGATGACGAATGTGTTTACGATGCCCTGAATCAGGGTGAGCGTCACCATATCACCGTTGGCCACATGGCTGACTTCATGCGCCAGCACGGCCTCTGCTTCCTGCTTGGTCATGGTGTTCAACAGACCCGCGCTGACCGCGACCAGCGAACTGTTTTTGGTCGCGCCGGTTGCGAAGGCATTGACTTCAGGAGAGGGAAAGATGGCAACTTCAGGCATGGCAATACCAGCACGCTTTGCCTGATCAGCAACCGTGTCCAGCAACCACTGCTCAGTAGCATTGCGCGCCTGGGTTATGACCTGTGCATTGGTAGAACGCTTGGCGACCCATTTGGACATTGCCAGTGAAATAAAGGAACCGCCAAAACCGATGACGGCGGAAAAAATTAACAGGGCGTTCAGATCCAGATCGCTGCCGCTCTCATCCAGGATCCGCTCCACGCCCAACAGACGCAGCACAATACTCAGCACCAACACGATGGCCAGGTTGGTCAGCAAAAACAGCGCAATACGCTTCATATACTCAATCCTCAGTCAACTGCAGAGTCAATAACCTTGTCGTAGAGCGGCGCTACCTTAGGCATCCCACTAAACAGATTGTGGAAATGCTTCTGTACTCGCGCCATGTTGATTACCGAAATGCCACTGGCAAATCCAAACCACACATACAATCCATTCAGGTCCCTGAACATTTCAGGAATATAATGGGGACCGGCGATGGTTCCTTCAAGATAGTGCTGATACAAAATTGGAATATCATCCAGTGTCACTTTGCCCACGAACAGCATTGGCAGTATCTCCGGCACACCGGAGTGAATACTGCTGCGAATGAAGTTCACATTTTCCACAAAACCTTTCAGGTATGACAGGTCTTTGGTGAACACCGAACCTCCGCGCAGCGTACCGCCCCTGAACACGCGCTGCGTGATTTTATAGCTATCTGCCGGCTTAAGTCCACGCTCGCAGAAATAGCGATATACTTCAATAAAATCAGCACCTTGTTCGGCCATATCAACTGCAACCACGCGATCGCTGACTTTTAATGCGCGGCGCGGATAGGAGCTGAATGTCAGCGTCTCCATGAGCACAGCCAGGCCTTCCTGACAGGCGGTGACGCGCGGCGACCCAACACTGAGCCAGCTTGCCCAGGGCTGCCTGCGGCCGTTGAGTGTCGTGCCGACATGTACCCAGCCCTCGTGGACCTCCAGCACCTGCAGGTCGATATCGGTAAAGCTGGCATCCTGATTGACCTTGATATAATCACCACCCGCTGCAGCATCAGACACGATGCCGTCACTGAGAATGACGCGGATATCGCCCGGCTGAAAGTAACTGCCCAGACGCTGCTGCAGGATCTCGACCGCTTCGGGCGCGCCGATATCTTTGTCGTAAGGACGGGTCAAGTGCTCGGCTGCCGGCAGGGAAAAAATATCGCAGAGTTTCTCGCCAAGCTGGCGCAAGGATTTCCGGTCACCTCGCAGGTGGTCCCGGGCAGAGCCATAAAGCTCACGACTGTAGCGCCCGAAGTCGACAGTGCCACGATGGCGCAGCAACTCGATGACCAGCAGGTACTGATCAACGGTGTCACACAGGATGCTGCCAAGTCCATCACGGCGACCCAGTTTGCGACGAACTTCGCGGCGCAGCTCAAGAAACCGGTCGCGAAGCAGTTCGGGTGAGAACCCCAGATCAATCCGTTGATAGTGGTCCGGATCCAGACGGGGCATTTCCGTGCCATTTGCGGCCAGGAATGTTTTTTCCAGCGACGATGACCACTTGATGGCATCCAGAATGCGAATAGGTTTTTGCAGCTCTATCAGTTGATCTGACAGCCGTTTAACCTGCGCCTGATATTCAGACAATGTCATCGTAGCAGCATGGCCTTGATGTTGGTGAACTCTCGAATGCCAAACGGACCCAGCTCGCGCCCGTACCCGGACGCCTTTATACCACCAAATGGCATGGCTGGCTCGGATTTTACGAAGTCATTGACAGCGCAGGCGCCCGCTTCCAGAGCCAGCGCAACACGGCGCCCCCGGGCGGCGTCACGGGTAAACACGGCAGAGCCCAGACCAAATGCAGACTGATTGGCCAGGGAGATGGCCTCGTTTTCATCGCGGGCCCGTATCAGTGCTGCCACGGGGCCGAACAGCTCCTCATCAAACGCCGGCATACCCGGTCGTACTTCACCGAGCACTGTTGGCCAGTAGGTGGCGCCCTCGGACTGTCCACCGGCGACCAGTACTGCACCCAGTCGAATCGTTTCCTTCACTTGCCTGCTCAACTCATCACAGAGATCCTGCTTGGCCTGCGGCCCGATATCCGTGTCTTCCAGCAAGGGATCACCAACACGCTTTTTGTTCATGGCCGCCGCCATTGCCGATGCAAACTCACCATACAGGCTGTCATGAACAATAAACCGTTTGGCGGCGATACAGCTCTGCCCGTTGTTCAACAGGCGACTGGTGACACACTTTTCCACGGCCAGATCAATATCGGCATCATCCAGCACCAGATAGGGGTCGCTGCCACCCAGTTCCAGAACTGTCTTCTTGAGGCACTGGCCCGCAGTCGCTGCTATTTTTCGACCCGCATTGGTGCTGCCAGTGAAAGTAACTGCCTTGATCAGCGGATGTTCGATCAGACGATCGGCGTCTTTGCTGGAGACCAGCAATGCACGGAACAGGTTCTCCGGCACATTGGCATCCCGGCAGATTGATTCGATTGCCATGGCACAGCCGGGCACATTGGAGGCATGTTTAAGAATGGCACCATTTCCCGCCATCAACGCCGGCGCCAGAAAACGGAACACCTGCCAGTACGGAAAGTTCCAGGGCATGATGGCGAGCACCAGCCCCAATGGTTGATAACAGATAATGCGTTCGGCATCGTCGTCGCCGGGGACGGTTTCAGACTGCAGCATGGCAGGACCGTTATCAGCATAATATTCACAGGCCCAGGCACATTTATCTACCTCGGCCCTGGCGCTCGCCAGCGTCTTGCCCATTTCCAGCGTGGCAGTGCGCGCCAGTGTGTCGCGCTGCGCCTTGAGCTGTTTCGCAAGTGAACGCAACACGGAGGCACGAGTCGACAGCTCAGTGGTCTGCCACAGTTTCTGCGCCTGATCCGCCGCTGCCAGAGTTGAGTCCAGTGCAGTGAGATCGAAGGCTTCATAGGTATCCAGCGTCTCACCAGAAAACGGATTGATACTGCTGATCTGTTTCATTGACTTCTCCCCCTGGATATTTACTTCTGGGCACGGATTCTGGCCTATCATTCAGGTGCAAGCATGCGCCGCGCATCGACATGCTGATCAAACTCCGCTTCGCTCATCAGTTCAAGCTCCACCACTGACTCCCTGAGACTGAGCCCGTGATCGTTGGCATGTTTGGCAGCGCGTGCAGCGTTTTCATAACCTATAACCGGGCTGAGCGCCGTTACCAGCATCAGGGAACGACTGACATACTGTGACAATTGCTCCTTGTTCGCCTTGATCCCGCTGACACAGTGCTCGTGAAAGCTGTGCTGAGCATCCGTCAACAGCTGCAGTGACTCCATCAGTGCATGAATGATAACCGGTTTGAATACATTTAACTGGAAGTGCCCCTGGCTTGCCGCCACCGTGACAGTGGCATGATTGCCCATCACGCGGCTGCAGACCATTGTCAGTGCCTCTGCCTGAGTCGGGTTGACCTTGCCGGGCATGATCGAGCTGCCAGGTTCATTGGCGGGAATGGTAATTTCAGCCAGACCACAGCGTGGCCCGCTGTTCATCAGGCGGATATCGCTGGCTATCTTGAAAAGCGCTGTGGCCAGCGTATTGGCCCGGCCATGCAGATCGACCAGCGCATCATGTGCAGCCAGGGCCATAAACTTGTTGCCGGCAGAAGCAAACTGGATGCCTGTCAGCTCGCTGATCTTCTCTGCCACCATGCTGGCCCACTCAGGATGGGTATTGAGTCCTGTACCCACGGCACTGCCACCGATCGCCAGCTGGCGCACGCCTGAACGTGCCTGGCTGAGCTGTTCCAGCGAGTAGTCCAGCTGCGCGACATAGGCTGAAAACTCCTGGCCCAGCGTGATCGGCGTGGCATCCATCAGATGGGTTCGCCCACTTTTCAGGACATCAGCAAAAACCTCGGCACGTTCGGCCAGTGAAGCTCTTAGCGTAGAAGTCGCATCAATCAGCGTCTCCAGTTGCTGGGCTGCGACCACATGCATGACCGTCGGGAACACATCGTTCGATGACTGTGACATGTTGACGTGATCATTGGGATGCAGCGGCGAGTAAGCCCCGCGCGCGTGTCCTGCCAGTTCATTGCCGCGATTGGCGATGACTTCATTAAGATTCATATTGGTCTGCGTGCCGCTGCCAGTCTGCCAGACACTTAATGGAAACTGGTCATCGTGTCGGCCCTGCAGAATCTCGTCGCAAACAGCAGCGATCAGCCTGGCCCTGTCTTCAGACAACCTGCCCAGCGCCTGGTTGCTGCTGGCAGCCGCCTTTTTGACCTGAGCAAAGGCATGAATGAATTGCCTGGGGAAGCGGTGATCTCCAATCGCAAAATTCTGCAGCGATCGTTGAGTCTGCGCCCCCCACAAGACCTGGTCTGAAACCTCGACAGGTCCGAGGCTGTCTCGTTCCTGTCGGGTTTTCATGATGTCATCAACTTGTTCACGACAAATGGCATGATACCGCCACTGGTGTAGTAACTGACCTCATCAGCAGTATCCAGTCTGCACAGCAGATCGACGCTGTCCACATGGTCGCCGCCACGACATACCTGCATGGTTACCGTCATGCCTGCTGAAATCTTCTCAAGGCCCACGAGGTTGATTGTCTCACTGCCGGTCAGTTTCAGTGACTTGCGTGTAATGCCTTCATGAAATTGAAGGGGCAGGACGCCCATACCGGCCAGGTTGGAACGGTGAATACGCTCGAAGCTTTCGGCAATTACGGCCTGAATGCCCAGCAGACGGGTACCTTTGGCCGCCCAGTCGCGGCTGGAACCTGTGCCGTATTCCTTGCCTGCTATCACTACCAGTGGTGTTTTCTGCTTCTGATAATGCATCGCCGCATCATAAATGCTCATTTCTTCGCCATCGGGCATCAGCAGGGTGTACCCACCCTCGACCCCGTCCAGCATTTCGTTCCTGATACGTACGTTCGCAAAGGTGCCACGCATCATCACTTCATGGTTACCACGTCGCGACCCATAGGAATTGAAATCTTCTGGGGCAACGCCTTTTTCTATCAGATACTTGCCTGCGGGCGTGGAGCGCCCGATTGAGCCCGCTGGTGAAATATGGTCAGTAGTGACCGAATCACCCAGCAATGCGATGATTCGAGCACTTTTGATGTCACCCGATACCGGCGCCATTTCCGGGCTGAAAAACGGCGGATTCTGTATGTAGGTCGAGTCGTCGTTCCAGTCGTAGGTATCACCTTCGGTAATTGGCATGGCGTTCCATGCCTGATTGCCGGTAAACACATCGGCATAGTCCTTGGTGAACATTTCACGACTCACCAGTGCGACGGCCTTTTTGATGGCATCAGTATCTGGCCATATGTCTCGCAGGTAGACTGGATTACCAGCTTTGTCTTCACCCAGCGCCTCAGTGGTCAGATCAATCTCGGTGGTACCTGCCAGCGCAAAGGCAACCACCAGCGGCGGCGATGCCAGCCAGTTGGCTCGCACTTTGGGATGGATGCGGCCCTCAAAGTTACGGTTACCAGACAGCACTGAGCAGACAGTCAGCTTGCCCTTGTCTATCGCCTCATCAATCTCCGGAGGCAGCGGACCGGAGTTCCCGATACAGGTCGTGCAACCATAACCCACAAGATTGAATCCCAGCTGGTCAAGCGCAGGCTGCAAACCGGCTTTTTCCAGGTAATGTGTGACCACTTTGGAACCCGGTGCCAGTGATGTTTTTACCCACGGCTTTACCGCCAGACCTTTCTCCAGTGCATTCCTGGCAAGCAATCCCGCTGCCATCATCACCGCTGGATTGGAGGTATTGGTGCAGGAAGTAATTGCTGCGATGACAACGTCACCATCCTGCAGGGTCCATTTGCCATGATCCATGGCGGCCACGGCCTTGTTGTGGTTGGGATACTGTTTACGCGTGGCCTCGTCCATGGCGCTCAATGCCACACGGTCCTGAGGGCGAACCGGACCTGCCAGGCTGGGTTCGACAGTCGCCAGATCCAGTTGCACTTCGCTGGAGTAAACGGCACTGGACTCGGACTGTCGCCACAGGCCCTGCTCCTCGCTGTAACGTCTGGTCAGCTCAATGACGTCTGTGTCGCGTCCACTCAATTCCATATAGCGCAGGGTCTCGTCATCGACGGCAAAAAAGCAGCACGTGGCGCCATATTCTGGAGACATATTGGCAATAGTGGCACGGTCGGCAAGGGTCAGGTCATCCAGACCGGGACCAAAGAACTCAACAAATTTGCCGACCACACCATGCTTACGCAGCATTTCTGCCACCGTCAACACCAGGTCAGTTGCCGTTACACCCTCTTTAAGCCGGCCCTCGAGTTTGACGCCAACCACTTCAGGAATTCGCATGGAGATCGGCTGGCCCAGCATGGCAGCCTCGGCTTCGATACCACCCACTCCCCAGCCAAGTACGGCCAGACCGTTGATCATGGTGGTATGGCTGTCGGTGCCGACCAGCGTGTCGGGATATGCGCGCAGCTTGCCTTCGCTGTCGGACGACCAGACACAACGGGCCAGGTACTCCAGATTGACCTGGTGACAGATACCTGTCCCCGGCGGCACCACCCTGAAATTGTCGAAAGCCTCCTGCCCCCAGCGGAGAAACTCATAACGTTCCCGATTGCGCTCCATTTCGATGCGCACGTTATCTTCGTAGGCGCTGCTCGATGCGAAACGGTCGACCATGACCGAGTGGTCAATGACCAGATCCACCGGGTTCAGTGGATTGACTTTCCTGGGGTCACCGCCCTCTTTGGCTACCGCATCCCGCATCGCCGCCAGATCAACAACCGCCGGCACACCCGTGAAGTCCTGCATCAGGACCCGCGCTGGCATGAAGGAAATTTCATGATCAGAACTACGCTTTTCAGTCCACTCCAGCAGCTCGCGCACGTCGCGATCCGTGGCGAAGCCCTTCTCTTTATGCCGCAACAGATTCTCCAGCAGAATCTTCAGTGTCACTGGCAGTTTGCTGACGCCTTTCAGACCAGCTTGTTCCAGCGCGGCAAGACTGAAATATTCATAAGTCTGACCGTTCACGGATAATTCGCGACGAGTATCAGGAATCGTGTCTCGAGCCGTCATTGCGCATTTCTCCTTTAATCCAGCATACACTTATGGCACGTAGATGTAATTGAAGTGCCTTTTCGGCAGTATAACCCAGCAAACAGGCCAGGGCGAACAGCTCCCCACTGGCATCCGGCAGGCGTTCACGTTAAGCTGATGAGCCAATGATTTGCCAGGAACGGCACGGTATTTTTCTTTAAATGTGGGCTAAATTCAGAGTTACTAACACAGTAGTTGCCATGCTCGGCGCGTTGGCATGTGTACCAACTGTCTCGCTGGCTCAAACCGGGCCTGATACCGGGACCGCCCAGGCAGCACAGCAGCAAACACCGCGGATTCAGGTTCTGGGGGTGGACGGTGCGCTGGCGGAAAATATCCGGGTGCATGTTGGCACGCCTGACATTAGCTGCGACGCCAGTCAGCGACGCCTGGACCGTTTACTGCCAGGAATCCGACGGGAGGTTCTGCGGGCCGCTCAGGCTCTGGGCTATTACCAGTCGCAGCGCCAGATCAGTTTTACGCCAGCAACTGACACCGAACCCGGCTGTTGGCAGCTTGTCGTCAATATCACGCCTGGCGCTCCGGTCACACTGGCAGAAATAGATGTGCAGATCACTGACCCTCAATACAGGGATCTGTTTTCCCCAGTGCTGCAAAACCTTCCATTGCGCACTGGAGATGTGCTGAATCACAGCGCCTACGAGCGACTGAAAGCCATGCTGAGCGGATACGCCGTAGAACGTGGCTTCTTTCAGGCGCGCTTCGACACTGCTGAGTTGCAGGTGGACGTGACCCAGAATCAGGCATTCGTGGATATCGACTTCAACCCCGGTGCCCGTTATCGGTTCGGCGAAATCGTACTGAACACACCCGATGCACTGTCCCAGCGATTCGTCGAACGCTTCCTGATTTTCGAACCAAACAGTGAGTACTCAAGCGAAGTGCTCATCCAGCAGCGCCAGAATTTTAATGACAGCCAATACTTTTCCAGGGTTTCGGTAACGCCTGAACTGGATAATGCACAGAATAACGCGGTGCCTGTGAGAGTCGACCTCGCCATGCGCCCGCGCAAGGCCTGGTCAGCAGGCGCAGGTGTCAACACTGATACTGGCCCCAGAATGCGCTTTTCCTATGAGGACCGATACTTCAACCGGCAGGGCCATCGATTGACGGGTGACCTGACCGTGTCCACCGCTCGACAGGAGCCAAGCCTGACATATGTCATCCCCTTACGGGATCCGGTGAATGACAGTCTGCGACTGTCTGGCGGTTTTCAGCGCGAGGAAACCGACAGCTACATCACCAACACCTATCGGGCGGGTGCCAGCTATCAGACCCTGGTTGGCAACTGGGTACAGAGCATCTTCGCCAACTACGAGCAGGAACGCTCGCAGTTGACCAATGTGCTGGACCGATCGCAGTTTAATGAACAGACCAACTCGCTGATCTCGGGCATCAGCTGGTCACGCACGCGCAGCAACGATCCCATCTATCCCAGCCGCGGCTGGCGTCTGTTCGGGCAGGTACGCGGGGCACATGAAGACCTGATTTCCGACATCACCTTCGTGCAGCTGACCAGCAGCGCCAAGTTCATCCGCGAGATTGGGCCGGGGCGTATTCTGCTGCGTGCGGAAGCAGCCACCACGGTCGCCGATGAACTGCTGGAACTGCCTATCTCTGCCCGATTCTTCACGGGTGGCGATACCAGCGTCCGCGGCTATGAATTCGGTGAACTGGGGGCGACCAACGATGACGGTGAGGTCGTCGGTGGTAAACACATGCTGGTTGGCAGTGTCGAGTATGACATACCAGTCATGGGTAACTGGTATGCCGCCGCGTTTTTTGACACGGGCAACTCGTTTTCGGATTTTGATGACATGCAGCTCAAGGAAAGCGCCGGACTTGGTATCCGCTGGCTGTCGCCAATTGGCCCGATCCGCGTTGATGTTGCCAAGGGTCTGGACAGAGGCGGCAGCTACCGCTTGCACATAACCATGGGGCCAGACCTGTAATGAGCGCTCAGAACACGTCTCCCCAATCACCTGCCAGACCGGAACGATCAGCTGGACGCCGACTTATTCGCTGGTTATGGCGGGTTCTGGCTGCTACGAGTCTTGTCATCGTGCTGGCTCTGGCAACAGTAACCGGCTTGCTGGGTACCGTGTCTGGCACTGAGTGGTTATTGACCAGGGCAACGAACCTGTTAAATACAGAGTCCCGTCAGTTTTCCTATGATCGCTCTCAGGGCACATTTCTGCGAGGCCTTAATCTTCAGGGCGTGCGCTGGATTGACGACAGCATGGACGTTCGTGCTGCCCAGTTGCACAGCCGCTGGAACCCGATGACCCTGCTCGAAGGCACTTTCAACCTGGAGTCGCTCAGGCTTACCGGGCTGCAGTTGACGCTTGCCGAGTCGGATGCGCCTCCAGAACCCGCCCCGCCGCTGGTGCTGGATGACATCCTCGACAGCTTCCTGCCGTTGCCGATTGCCATAGATATCTACAATGCCCGTTTTGATGGCATACGCATTCAGAGCGGGGACACCAGTGTGGCTATTAACCTGCTGGCTTTCAGCGCGCATCTGCAAGGCCGCCAGCTAAGCATCGACTCACTTGAGCTTGACAGCCCGCCTGCGCACCTTGAAGCGGCACTGAACCTGACACTGGAGCAGCCCTACCCTGTAGAGGCCACTGCTAAGTGGCACTACGACGAAGTGCTGCTGGAAAACACGCAGCCGCCGTCAGGTGAACTGACATTGACCGGCAACCTGGATCGACTGCAGCTTGAACATTCACTGCGCGGTATCGCCAGCGTCCTGAGTGAAGGTGAAGTGACACTGGAACTGGCGCGCTTTCTGAATGCCCAAGCAGAAGTCATCGATCCGCGCGTAGATCTGGAGCACACTCTGGAGCCCATGCAGGTACCCGGCATGGATAGTTACGACATCAGGGCACTGCGACTGCGCACTCAGGGAAGCCCTGATGATCTGGGCCTGTTCGCAGCGGCGCAGATAAATGCGGAAATTTCAGCCGATGTTGCATTGGAAGCTGACATGAATGTCCGTGCGTATCTGCGTGGCTCCACGCTCGACATTGATGAACTGGCCTTGCGCTCAACCAACGATGGCAGACTGCTGATCGCCGGCGAAGTTGACTGGTCACAGGGTGTGCAGGTGACGCTGGATTACAGCATTACCGATCCGACACCCACCAGCTATATCGCTTCGATTCCGGAATCCATCCGCCTAAGGGAGCTGGCAAGCCAGGGTAGTCTCTCGCTCTCCCAGGCTGAAAACGAATCCCTGCAGTTGCAATTCATGATGGCTGAGCTCAGTGCGAACCTGAACGATTTCGATCTGAATGGCAGCGGCGGGCTGCGTTTCGATGGGGATGAGTGGCATGTGCAGGACCTGGCGATCGCCACTGGGGAAAACTCACTTAGGCTTGATGCCAGAGTTGAGCCCGAGCAAAGCATCCGGGCCACGGCCACGGTCGACGCGCCTTCTCTGGCGGCGATCTATCCTGACCTGGATGGCAGGCTTCAGGTTGATGCGCAGGTGTCCGGCACCGTGTCCGAACCTGTGATAGAGCTGGACGCCAGTGCCAGCAATGTCCGCTATGGTGAATACCTGATTCCGGAAATGACAATAACGGGTCAGAACCGCGGCGGCATGAACGAGATTGAAATGCAGACCGGCAATATCCGGGTGCCAGTGGGTGAGTCGGTTGAAACAGTGGAATCGCTGCAGCTGCGACTGCGCGGCGCGCCGGACGCCCACAGCCTTCTGTTACTCGTCCAGAGCAGCCTTGGCAGTGCGCGCATAAATGCCGATGGCGGCACCATCAGCAACGGCTGGCAGGGCCGTCTGCTGAACAGTGAAATAAGCTCGGAGTTTGGCAGCTGGGCACAGCAACAATCGACCAGTATCGTTGCGCAATCTGAGCGTGTATCAATGGCAGAAACCTGCTGGGTCATGCGCGATACGCGGCTTTGTCTCGACGGCGAGCTCTCGGGCGGAGAACAGCTGGATGCCAACGCCCGGCTGGAAAACTATCCGCTGTCTGCTCTGAATCTGCCGGCCACAGAACGAAGCCTGCAGCAAATCGGCGGCATTGAACTACATGATGAGTCAGAAGCGGAACGCTACAGATTGCCATTCTCCCTGCCACCTGATCTGGCCCTGGCCGGCCGTGTCAACGTGTCAGCACAGGTGGCGGGCCTGATATCATCAATCGATCAGCTTGATATCCAGGCTGAAATCGATGCCAGTGGCGGCAGCTTCTATTTCATCGGGCAAACCGTTCCTGAAGATCTGGAAGGCGCTGATGCTGCCGCTGCGCTGGCAGAGCCAGAAGTAAGCCAGTTCCGATGGCCGGTATTGACAGGCAGTGCCCGCCTGCAGAACGGCGACTGGCAACTGGACAGTCTGTTGCGCTTTACTCAGGAAGATCCAGACAGCTCGGCGGTAATACAGGGCACGGCTACGACCAGCGTTGGGCTGGCAGCTGATCGCTCGCTCAGCGGTAATCTCCAGCTCGATTTCGACGATATTGCCTGGGCAGCCGCGCTGGCCCCGCAAATTTCAGAGGTTTCAGGTCAGCTTACCGGACGTATGAATCTTCAGGGCTCCATGGATGCACCGGTACTGGTTGGCGACATCGATCTGACAGGGGCCAGTGTCGCTGTGCCGATTCTGGGCATTCAGATAGCAGCCATCGACGCGACGCTGAGCAGTCGCGACAACAGTCTGGTGGAATTAAACGGATACGCTGAATCTGGTGCGGGCAGCCTGAATTTTGGTGGCCAGCTACGCAATCCGTTTGATGAACGGCGCGAATTTTCGCTTCAGGTCGCAGGCAGCAACTTTACTGTAGCCGACCTGCCGGACATACAGGCGGCCATCAGTCCGGAAATTCGATTGCAGGGCAACCTTGAAGGTATCGAGCTGAGCGGACAGCTGTTCATCCCCAGCGTAGATGCCCGCATCAATACCCTGCCAGAGTCGGCTGTTGACGTCTCCAGCGACACCATCGTCATCAACCAGCCCGCATCCGGCGAGCCCGTGCGCAACGCGGCGATCGCTGACACTGGCCTGCTCGGCAATACGCCGGTATCCGGTGAAATTACGATCACACTCGGAGACGACGTGCGCATCTCCGGTTTCGGACTGAATGCCCAGGTCAGCGGTGAACTGGACATCACTCAGCGTCCGAACGCGACACCATTGACTTACGGCGAACTGGAAGTGGTTCAGGGTAGCTTTGAAACTTACGGCAGAGTGCTCACCATCGAACAGGGCAAGCTGCTATTCATGGGCAGCTACGACAATCCGGCAATCGATATTCGCGCGGTCCGCCAGGTGGAAAACATGCGGGTGGGTGTGCAGATGAACGGCACCATACAGAATATTCGCAGCGACCTTTTCTCCACCCCGTCTCTGTCGGATGGCGACATCCTGGCTGTGATGATCACCGGTCGCCCCATGTCAGAAATTGGCACCGAACAGGACGGCAATGCACTGGTGGGCGCCGCGACATCGCTGGGTATCAATCAGACCCAGGGCATCGTTACACAGATTCAGGACCAGCTGGGACTGGACACACTGTCCATAGACAGTCGCGGTGACGTGTCTGACAGCAGTCTGATGCTTGGCAAGTACATCACTCCCCGCATTTTTGTTCGCTACGCGGTCGGTCTGTTCGAAACCGAGAGCAGCCTGGCGATCGAATATACTGTGAATGACCGCGTCAAACTGGAGGCAACCTCCGGCCAGAGTCAGAGCATCGATCTGACTTATACGGTCGAACAGTAGCAGCAGGGCGCCGCAATTCAGCAGCCACACTTTTGCTCGCCTATACTCAGGTTAAGGAAGCCTTAACCATGGAGTACTATCGATGAGAGAACTCACCTACGAAGAAGTAATGCGCGTTGGCGGAGGGTCAGAGGACAGCAATACATGCACCTGGGACGTTGTCGCCGGATACGTTGGCGCTACGATCCTGCCGACTCTTGTTAAACAGGAACTGGGAACATTTTTATGACAGCCCCCGCACAACGCGACACAGAATCAACAGATCAGCAAGCAAGGATGCGTAGTCGCAAAGAAATACGCTTCTGGTCGGTAATGGCCGCATTATCGTTCCTGCTCTCTCACAGTTACGATCAACACCCTGCACTGCTGGCGCTGTTCTTTGTCGTTCTACTGGCATGCCTGCTGCGAATCAACCTGCTACACTGGAAGTCGTTCAAACTCAGATAACGGGTCAATACGCCAACTAACGTGCGGGGGTCCATCGATGCTGACTGATAGTGTGACCGTGCAATGCCCCTATTGCTGGGAGACCATTGAAGTAGTGGTGGACTGCTCGGTAGAGGAGCAGGAATATACCGAGGACTGCAGCGTCTGTTGCCGACCCATCATACTGACAGTGATCACGGCGGACGGCGAACTGCAATCGATCGACGCCCGTTCGGAGGACGAATAAGGCGACAAGTGCAGCATGGACTTGCGCTACGACGCGCGATTACAATACGCGCCTTCAGTTTGAGCCGACCGCAGAAACAGCGGCGGTTGCCAATCGAAAGGAGCGCCACAGCGTGAAGGAAATCGTCCTGATCAACATTACTGGCCCGGACCGGCCAGGTCTGACTGCGGCCATTACTGGCATACTTTCGCGCTCCGACGTTAACATTCTCGACATTGGGCAGGCTGTGATTCACGACACTCTGTCCTTCGGCATACTTGTTGAGCTGGCAGACGAAACTGGCAAGGCTGATGTATTGAAGGATCTGCTCTTCAAAGCCTCCGAGCTGGACCAGCAGGTCAAGTTTACCCCCGTTAGCGCCGAAGACTACACGCAATGGGTGAGCGGTCAGGGCAAGGCACGGCACATCGTCACACTGCTGGCGCGTCGCATCACCGCCGAACACATCGCCCGGGTCAGCACGATTACCGCCCGCCACGGTCTAAACATTGATCACATCGACAGATTGTCAGGCCGCATTCCGGAAGGACTGCCTGCCGATCAGGGCAAAGGCTGCATAGAGTTTTCGGTGCGCGGCGAAGCCGAAGACCCTGATGCCTTGCGCGCAGAGTTTCTGGCGATCGCACAGGAACTCAATGTCGATATCGCCTTCCAGCAGGACAGCATTTTCCGACGCAATCGACGTCTGGTAGTGTTCGATATGGATTCAACACTGATTGACGCAGAGGTCATCGACGAGCTGGCGAAGGCCGCCGGAGTTGGTGAGCAGGTCGCCGAAATCACCGAGCGCGCCATGCGCGGCGAGCTGGACTTCCAGGCGAGCTTTAGAGAGCGTATGGCCCTGTTGAAGGGACTGCCAGAAACCACCCTGGAACAGATCGCAGGGCGGCTGCAACTCAATGAAGGCGCGGAAACGCTGATCAGCCAGCTCAGGCGACTGGGATACAAAACCGCCATCCTGTCAGGTGGTTTCCAGTATTTTGCCGAGAAACTTCAGCGCCGCCTGGGTATTGACTACATTTATGCCAACGCCCTGCCCATCAAGGATGGCCTGGTCACCGGCGAGGTACTGGAACCCATCGTCGACGGTCAGCGCAAAGCTGACCTGCTGCGAGAGCTGGCCGAGAGAGAGGGAATCAGTCTTGAACAGACTATTGCGGTAGGCGACGGTGCCAACGACCTGCCCATGCTGTCGATCGCTGGACTCGGTGTCGCATTCCGCGCCAAACCACTGGTCAAGCAGTCCGCCAAACAGGCCATTTCCAATCTGGGTCTGGATGGCATTCTCTATCTGCTGGGTTTCCGGGACAGAGATGGTATTTAACCACCACAATGATAATGATTATTATTTACAACACCTGATTTGATCCGTTATTATTGCTCTCCACTTTTACAGCAACTGTTACAGGAGAGACCGCAATGAGCCAAGTCAAGCCGCAAGCTGCGGCGTCAGACCCCACCCTGCCGGCAACCCTCAACTCAAAATCCCTGTTTCAGGGCCGCAAAACATTAAAAATTGAACACAATGGTGATCAGTACACGCTGCGTATCACAGCCAACGGAAAACTGATTTTGACCAAATAACTGCGTCTGTTCGAGTCCAGCCAGCCACCCTCTTCACTCCCCTCAGCACGGTAGCCAGCACGACTCTCTTTTTACCCAGGAGAGATGTGCCATGCATACGAAAAAATTCAACTACCTGCTATTGATAGGCTTCCCGGTTGCTGCGACGACATTCGCCGTCCAGGCCCACGCACAACAGAATTCAGATTCACCAACCGAAGTCCTTGTAACCGCGACCCACCTGGAACGCCGCCCGGAAGACATCGCCGGTACTGTCACCGTTATCAGCGAGGAACAGATCCGCGATATGGTGGCCAACAATCTGTCTGACGTCGTGCGCTATCAGCCCGGACTGGGGATGGATAGTGCCGCACGCGGCGGTGATGAAGGTTTCCGGATTCGGGGCATTGGCGGCAACCGCGTGCTCACCGTTATTGATGGTGTGCGCAGCAATGATATGTACGCCGCCGGGCCCGCATCCTATGGCAAGGACAGTTTTGAAGTCGATGACCTCAAGGCAATTGAGATCATACGTGGTCCGGCCTCGGTGCTGTACGGCGCGGATGCCCTGGGGGGTGTGGTTGTTCTGCGCACCCGGGATGCCAGTGATTACCTGGATAGCGGAGACACGCTTTACACTGCTGTCAGAGCATCGGCTGCCAGCGTTAACCGCCAGAGCCGGGTTGGTGCGACACTGGCTGGGCAGTCCGGAACACTAGGCAGTGTATTGCAGCTGACCCGTCGTGACTTTGAAGAACAGCAGGTAAAGGGCGAAGGGCAGTGGAACCCCCAGGATGGTGGGAGCCTGAATATCTTCTGGAAAACTGACTGGCAGCCTGCCGCACGACATCAGCTTGGGCTGGCGATTGATGCCAACGACGAAACCATAGATACGATTCTGGAAAACGAGCTGAGCAGCTCAGTCTTACTGTCGATGGGCGAAGATACCACCGAGCGTCGACGCATCAGCCTGAGCCATGACTGGCAAGTGGATTCGGCCCTGGCTGATTCAGTCAGTACCCACCTGCACTGGCAGCGCACGGATGCAGAGCAGTTTACGCGACAGCTGCGGACCAGTTTTGCATTCGTGAATCCACGCAACCCGGCGTCGTTTGCAGGCACCCAGGCCGAGCGACTGACGACATTCGGCTTCAATCAGGACACAGCCAGCGCCATGGTGCTGGCCGATAAATCCTGGTCATCTGCGGATATCGCGTTCGCGCTGGTCTATGGCGCAAGCGTCGAGCGAACAGACACGGAGCGTCCCCGCTACCGTGAAGACAGGCAACTCAGTACCGGCAACACCAGCCAGGCCATACCCAGTTATCCCATGGCGCCACCTGAAGTCTTTCCCAACAAAACTTTTCCGGACACAGAAACGCAGCGCAGCGGTATTTTTGCCCAGAATGAAGTATCTCTGATGGCCGGCCGTCTTACTGTAATTCCAGGGTTGCGCTATGACCAATATGAGATGACACCGCAACCAGACGCGCTATTTGTTGGCGCAGACATTATCACCAACGGTTCAGGCGAATTTCAGGTACGGGCTTTTGACCAGGACAAGGTGTCAGCCAATCTGGGTGTCATTTTTGATATCAATGACGGCTACTCGGTTTTTGCGCAATACGCGGAGGGTTTCCGGCCACCCAATTTTGACGAGGCCAACCAGGCCTTTGTAAATCTTGGCCACGGTTATGCAACTCTGCCTAACCCGGCCCTGTCAGCCGAAACCAGCGAGGGCTTTGAAGCAGGCCTTCGGGGCCGGCATGCGCGCGGTCAGTTCAGCGTTTCTGTGTTCGACAATCACTATGATGACTTTATAGAGAGCTCGCTGGCAGGCGTGAGCAACGGCGTCATGCTGTTCCAGTCCGACAATATCGGCAAGGCAAGAATCTACGGTGTTGAGGCGACCCTGGACTGGCAGGTCAATGATGCTCTGAGCTGGCGAAATGCGGTGTCGCTCAGCCGTGGCCGCGACCAGGTCAGCAATCGTGAACTCAACTCGGTTGACCCCATGACATGGGTGACAGGTCTGCGATTCCAGAGCAGCCCCCGCTGGTCGGCTGAAGCGATCGCCTCACTGACTGCCGAAAAAAATCATGTCGCCGAAGCTGGCCAGCTTACTGGCGATGCCTACCAGGTGCTGGATGTCGTCGGACACTATCAATTGTCCGGGAACGCGGACATTCGCGTTGGCGTCTTCAACGTTTTTGACGAGCAGTACGCCCCATGGAGCCGAATTCGTGGCCTGCAGGCCAGCGATAGCGAGGCGATCGCCAACAGTCAGGCGCCAGGCATCAATGCCCGGCTGTCTGTTGACTGGAAGTTCTGAATAACCCGTCTGATTTACGCATAAGGATACAGCAATGAATACGACTCAAAAGATCAAAAACATCATCCGCAGCTCAGTTTTCCCCCTGCTTCTGTCAGCGGCTGGAATTAGTGCGCAGGCTTCCACGGCAGAGGAAAGCCCCGACAGTTTTGGTGTAGTCATAATGGCCCATGGAGGACCACATTCCTGGAACGAGGGCGTGAGCGACATGCTGGCGCCGCTGGCCAGTCGATACAAACTGGAGCTGGCGTTCGGTATGGCAGATGCTTACTCACTGCAGGAGGCTATTGATCGGCTTGAGGCGCGGGGCGTCAGTGAAATCGGTGTGGTTCGCTTGTTTATCAGCGGCGAAAGCTGGCTGGAAAGAACCAGACAGATTCTGGGTTTGGAGGAAGGGGCACCGGCGCGCGTGAGCAGCGCCACCGAACACGGCAGTCATGACATGCACGCGCAGCATTCGTCGGCAGCCTCCGCACCAGCCGCGAACGATCATGGCGGCATGCGCATGGAATTCTGGCAGGTCGAAAGCGATGCACGGTTTGCGGTCAGCCTGGAAGGTCTGTCGGAAGCACCGGAAATGGATCAGGTGGTCCTGGCCCGCGCCCAAAACCTCAGTGTGGACCCACAGAACGAACACGTCCTGGTGCTGGCGCATGGACCCGGCGATGACGCTGAAAATGAGCGCTGGCTGGCGAATATACGCGAACGGTCGAGATTACTGGCCGACGCCGGCGGATTTCGGGATGTGCGCGTAGCAACACTGCGTGAAGACTGGCCAGAAAAGCGCGAAGCCGCCCAGCGGGAAGTGCGTGAGTATGTGCGCCTCGGCAACGAGGCCGGTCACCGTGTGATTGTTGTCCCGTATCGTGTGCACGGCTTTGGCCCTTACGCCCAGGCCCTGGAAGGCCTTGACTATGTCGCTGACGAAACCGGTCTGGTTCCTCACCCTGCCGTCGCACAATGGATCGAGCGTCAGATTAAGGACCTGCAGGCTCGATAAATGATCGCGCTGATTCAATGAACACATTCACTTTACAAGCATAAGTAACAGCGATACCGTATCGAGCAGACTCATATTAAAAACTCAGGAGATCTGTGATGAAGATGACCTTTCCGCTGACCCGATTATCCGCAGCAGTGGGTGTGTCATTGTCTGTGGTACTGGCCTCATCCTGGGCATTGGCCCAGGATGCTGACATTCCCGACCTGGAAGGCCTGTGGACCAATGCATCCCTCACCAACCTGCAGCGTCCGGACGGAGTTGACTCGCTGGTGGTCACGCCAGAGGAAGCAGCCCTGATCGTGGCGAACACATCAATCGCAGGGCTACCCGCCAATGAAGTTGACGCACCTGAGGCGAGTACACCGGGCACAGCACCGCCTGCCGGCAGTTTCGACTTCGGTCTGCGCGGCTATAACGACTTCTGGATTGACCCGGGTTCCAACCTGGCATTGGTGAAAGGTGAGTTCCGAACCTCCTATATTATCGACCCTGAGAACGGCCAGATCCCCAGACTGGAGAATCCTGCCGTGCAGATTCGCCGAAGTTTTGGTGCCCGATATGTGACTGGCCAGGGCAACGCCGATGGCCCTGAGGCCCTGCCGCTGGCCGAGCGCTGCTTTATTGGCTTTGGCAATACTGCCGGTCCAGGCATGATGGGCACGTTATATAACAGCACCTATCAGTTTGTGCAGACGGATGATTATGTGGTCATCCTGGTTGAAATGAACCACGATGCGCGCATCATACCGCTCTACGACAATGCTGAAGAGGCTCGCGCAAATGAGCGACCTGCAGAGCTGAACCAGTGGTTCGGCGATTCCCGGGGCTGGTATGAAGACGGCTGGCTGGTTGTAGAAACTACCAACATCAATCCGCAGCAGATGGCTGAGAGTTCGGTACCGATAACGCCGGCTGGTAAAATTACCGAGCGCTTCATGCGGTACTCCGACACGGAAATCGTCTACCAGTTCACTGTAGACGATGCCAACCTGTACAGTCAGCCATGGACAGCCGAGTTGAGTTATCACGCTACTGAAGGCCCCATGTACGAATATGCCTGCCATGAAGGCAATTACGCCCTGCCTGGCATTCTCGCTGGTGCTCGTCGAGCAGAAGCTGAAGCAGCGGCCAATCAATAATCAACGTATAATGTGCGACCATGAACCCATCCAGGCACATGGTCATTGACCTGAACATATATCCAGATGAATACCTGCGTCACTACCGTGGCAACGTGACGCAGGTCGTCTGCCGGGCACGCGACGGCCGCACTGTCCGCTTCCCCTCATCCCTTTTGCAGCGCCATGTGACACACGATGGGGTGCATGGCACATTCCGTCTGGAGTTTGACAACAACTTCAAACTGATTGCCTTTAATCGAGTTGATCCGTCGAGCTCTGTGTGACGGCTTATACTCGTGAATCCCTCTTCGCAATTGAACTGGCCGGTCCTCAGACATCTGCACTGGATGTGTAATGCGCCACAACTGATCACGCACCCGGCGGTGTTGCCAATGCAGTCCTGGCGCCCGTCAAACCTGACTTCAAAGCTGCTTCGCTGGCAGTCACAGCCGGAAGCAGCGCCGGCCTGGCTGCATGCGCGCGCACACTACCGCCTGGGCATCTATTTTGAAGATCTGTATGCAGGATTGATATCTGACTTGCTGGGCTGGCAGCTGCTGGCGCGCAATGTCGCTGTGCGCCAGAAAAGTCACACATTTGGCGAGCTTGACTTTGTGGTACAGAATCCATCAACAGGACTCGTTGAACACCATGAGATTGCCGTAAAATTTTATCTGGCTGTAAAGACAGCGGAGGGTTTAAGCTGGCACGGTCCCAACCCTGCAGATCGACTGGACATCAAGGTCAACCGCCTGCTGACACATCAACTGACACTCAGCGATCGGCCGGAAACCATCGCCACGTTGCGCCAGCTGGGCATCGCCGCCCCGGCAACCAAACGGGCCTTCATGCCAGGCTACCTGTTTTACCCGAGAAGGGATTATTTACAATCCAACCCCCCGATCTCCGCCATGCCTTTGAGATTCACTCTGCCTTTGGGGGCCGGGATCGACAGCGACCATCTTTCAGGGAGCTGGAGCTACGCAAATGAAATCAGTGAGACGGAATGCCAGCACTGGGTGCCGCTTAACAAGCCTCATTGGCTGGGCGACTGGCAGCAGGAGACTGAGGCCGATCCGGCGCTTGCAGCCGATTCAGTTCAGGCCGTGGAAATGACGGGTAAACCCAGGCTGTTTGCCAGGCTGGCGAGACAGCCGGACTCAGCCATGTGGACAGAGGTCGAGCGAATTTTTGTAGTGCCGTCGTCCTGGCCTGAAACTCAGGACTCGTCCAGAACAACCTTGAGCACCTGACCCACTTTCAACAGGTCACCAGCGAGACCATTTTCACTGCGCAATGCTTCGACACTGGTCCGGTAGCGGCTGGCGATGCGCCACAATGTCTCTCCGGCGCGCACGCGATGCTCGAGTTCCCGAACCACCGGCGCACTGGCCTGCATCATGACAGGCGCGTTACTGGCCGACTCACCAGGTATCATCAGGGTCTGTCCGATATGGATCAGGTCGCCGCTGATCGCATTGGCTGCTCGCAACTGGGCAACAGTGGTATCCATTCTTGAGGCAATCGCCACCAGCGTGTCACCACGTCGCACAGTGTATTCACGCTGCTGGCCCATGATGCCGGCAAGATACTGTTGGTAGGGTTCTGGAAAGACCGCAACATGATAATGTGGCGGGCGCCGCTCCCGGGTGGCGTCCAGTACTTTGTAGTCTTCCAGAGACAGCAATGTGCTCTCCAGCCAGCTGCGACAACGGGAGTTCGATGGGACGCGCAGGTCAAAGGCCATACCCGTCGGATGCACTGAGTCATTGTGGGCGTTGGCGGGCTGACGGGCAATTGGCCGCGTCATGCTGGTTACTGTCAGCTTTTCGCCACAGGCGTTGTGATATTGAGCACTGAGCCTTTCCAGCAGGGTTTTGACCTGCGGCTTCAGATAGGCGTAGGAAACATTGTGAATCACCATGTCACGATTGGCCGTCACTTTGACCAGTTGGCCACGATTGACCAGATCAGAGACATCGCGGGACGTATGAGCGAACCCGTAGCCGTGCATGACCGCATGGGAATGTTGAAGATCCATCGAGGAACGAGAGCCGCGCAGGCTGCTTTGTGCCAGACTCTCCGACGCGAACGCCAGAAAGGACACGACTGTCAAAGCTGCTGTCAGAAGTTTCATACCGTCTACCCCACCGCTAAGTCTACGGTTTATTGTTGTCAGACTTTGCAAAATTTCGAACCCTCGGCGCCGTATTCTCACGTGGTTTATTTAAAAAGTCCAGCACTGCAATGATTTTATTATTAAAAAATAGTTCTGAGCAGCTTTTCCAGGCTTCAGGTCATTCGCAATGGCCGGGCGACAGGCGTTATACTGCCAGCCTTAGTCTGACTCCATAGCAAAACAGTAACTGAACCGCACACCGAGCCGCGCGCCAGGTAAGCCGGGCAACAGTACCGACAAACCGGCGTGATGATCAATTTGCCACCCCTGTAGAGGCCAACCATGATCAACGCAAAGCCAGTCAACGTCAGAGATTTTTCACTCCGCGCAGCTTCCACTACAAAGGGCCTCATGGCACTACTCTGCGCAGCAACGCTCAGCAGCGGCGTGGCCGTCGCACAGACCGACACTGAGCAGCTTGACGTTGGCAGCGACCACATCGAGTTCCCTGTAAGCTGTGTCGACGCCAGTTCAGAAACGTTTAATCGTGGCGTTGCCCTGCTGCACTCATTCTGGTTCGCCGACGCGATCAACACCTTCAATCAGGTGTTGGCCCAGGATCCGGACTGCGATATTGCCTACTGGGGTATTGCACTTGCACACTGGGGCAACCCCTTCGCCGGACAGCGCAATGCCCAGCAACTGGCTCGCGGCAGCAGCACACTTGAGCAGGCCGGCCAGGCCGGCAGCGCCCGCGAGCAAGCCTATCTGGACGCCGTCAGTACATTGTTCTCTGATCACGATCCCGGCAACCAGCGCAACCGCACCCTGGCATACGAAGAAGCCATGGCAAATCTGGTCGCGGACTATCCGGACGATATGGAGGCAAAGATATTCTACGCCCTGTCAGTCAATCAAAATGCCTCAGCCAACGATCAGTCCTACAGCAAGCAATTGCAGGCTGCGGCCATCCTGGAGCCATTGTTTGAACAGCATCCTGAACATCCTGGCCTGGCACACTATATCATCCATGCGTATGACCACCCTCCTTTGGCAGAACGGGCACTGACCGCGGCAGAGCGCTACGCCTCGCTGGCACCAGACGCACCACATGCCCTGCACATGCCATCCCATACTTTTACGCGGGTCGGCAGATGGCAGGCTTCGGTTGATACAAACCTGCGCTCGGCAGCGGCAGCGCAAAACGACGGTGACCCGGGCTCTGAACTCCACGCGCTGGACTACCTGGCATACGCCTACCTGCAGATGGCCCAGGACACTGAGGCCGCAGTAGTGGTCGCGAGGGCCAATGAACTGCGCGCCGAGGTGGATATCACCGCCGTCGGAGCCACACAGGCAGGCGCCTTTGCCATTGCTGCCATTCCGGCGCGATATGCTCTGGAGCGTGAACAGTGGGAACAGGCTGCCGGGCTGGACATCGTCCCCGCTGAAACGCCCCATACTCAGGCCATGACGCATTTTGCACGCGTCATTGGCGCGGCCCGAAGTGGCCAGCCGGAGCAAGCAAGTGAAGACATTGCGATGCTTGAGGAGCTGCATGAACGGGCTCAGGCCCGTCAGGACAGCTACTGGCAGGAGCAGATAGCCATACAGCTGCAGGCTGCCCGTGCATGGATTCACTTCGCCAGTGACGAGCCTGTAGACGCCATCCACTTGATGGCAGCCGCCGCCGATCGCGAGGACAACACAGATAAAGCGGCGGTGACCCCTGGCCCGCTGGTCCCGACAAGAGAAATGCTGGCTGACATGCTGATGGCACATGACGATCCGGAGCAGGCGCTGGCTGCGTATCAGGCAACCCTGCAACGCGAACCCAATCGCTTCAGGGCCATCGCGGGAGCAGCAAAGGCGGCTGAGGCAATCGGCAACCAGCAACTGGCAACAGACTACTATCAGCAATTACTGGACATGGCCGGCGGGCAGATGAATAACCGGCCTGATTTACAGCGGGCAAGTGAGTTTGTGGGTAACTAGGTCGCAGGCGGGGATATCAGTGAAGTTGTTTTATTTGGCTATTATTTGGCCGGCCTGACCAACCCCGCGACCAGACACAGAGATTTTTTGTAAAAAAATCAGGCTGATGAACGTTGGCATGAACTCTGCAGGTCTTCTTGGGTCAAACCTGCCGACCAGTCGACGGTCGCAGGAGAAAAGCTTTCGATTACAGAATCGACCGATTGATCAATTGAGGATAAAGACTGTGTCCATGCCGGTACCACCTTTTAGACCCCTGCCGCTCTACGCCAAAGTCATTGCACTGGTACTGATTGCGGGTTTTGTCGTGATTGGCATCATTGGCATTCTTCTGCCGGTGATTCCTGGAGTGCTGTTCCTGTTTCTGGCAGCCCTGATGGCAACCCGGGTCTCCCGGCGGGCATCGGCTGCGGCGCATGCCAGTCCCTGGTTTCGCGAGCAGCTCAGGCAGTGGCGGGCATCCTCGCACTTGTCAGTTGGTCACAAGATCAAGTTGTCGCTGCTGATCGTGGCTCGAGCGTTCGTCGGCACCATTCGTGCGGGTCTGGGCCTGCTGCGCCGGGTGACGCGCTAGTTTCGGACGCGGATCAGCACCGCTCCCCGATTCTCCTGCCTGTAGTCCAGGATCGTACCCTGGCTCTGCAGATAATGCAGTTCGGCCTGAACAGCATCGCCGATACGTCCTCCGCCTACGATCAGGCGCAGGTATTCAGCATGAGAATGTTGCCAGACACGATCAAGTGCAGCGCGACATTTTTCCAGAGCCACAACCACGGTTTCCCGTTGATGGGCAATATCTTCAGTCTCAATAGACCCGTCCGAGCAGCTCCACAGCGGACTGTCACATTTGCTGCACAGCGGTTCTGAATCCCGGTCCACAATACTGCCAGGACTGTGGCTGTGCTGCATGCCACAGATGAGACAGCATCGCTGCCCTCGCTGTAGATATGAACCACTCATGGATCTGCTCCCCAACCCTGTTTACCGCCGCAGGTACAACCAAACCTGAATAAATCCGTCGGAATGGGAGGCTCCCATCCTGCAGGCGGGACATTATCCGCAAACTGTGGCCGAGTGCAATCAGCCTGCGTATACTGAAATCCTTTGCTGCGTTGCAGACCAAAGCCACGAACACAATAGGAGGCAACATGAAAAAAATCGGGATTTTTGTTTGCCAGCTTCTGCTGATTAGCCTTTTCGCGGGTTCGACATCAGCCAGCCCTGCAGGGTGGTCACCTCTGCTCGAAGCCGCCCCGCTGCTGAATATTCTCTCCACTCAGGATTCAGTGCGCGTTCTGCACCTGACCGGAGACTACGATGCGGCACACATACCGGGCGCGGTGAATGCTCCTTACGCGCGCTTTCGCGGGCCGGAAGACAATGCTGGCCAGCTGCCTCCCATGACCGAACTGACGACACTGGTTCAGGAGCTGGGTATCACGGCAGACACGCCGGTCGTGCTGGTGCATGCCGGCAATGGCCCCGTGGACATGGGCGCTGCAACCCGCGTTTACTGGACACTGAAGTCTCTGGGCGTTGAACAACTGGCGGTCCTCAACGGCGGCCTGGCGGCCTGGCAGGAAGCCGGTTTACCGGTCAGTAATGAACCCGCCACTGTCACTGCATCCAGTTTCCAGCCCGAATGGAACGACCAGTACCAGGCGACGACCATGCAAATTGAGCGAATGCTCAATGACAGCGGTACGCAAATCGTTGATGCCCGACCGGCCGCATATTTCCGCGGCGAGCAAAGCACTGCCGCTCGTGCTGGCACCCTGCCTGGTGCCGAGAATATCAGCTTCACACAGTTTTTCGCCGGCAGCCGCATGCAGGTTTCAACAGAATTGGCAGACACGCTGAGCGGCACACTGGATCGAAGCGCTGATTCCACCGTGACTTTCTGTAATACTGGCCACCTTGGCTCCATCAACTGGTTTGTGATCAGTGAGCTGGGCGGCTATGACAATACCAGGCTGTATGCCGAAAGCATCACGGAGTGGGCTCAGGATGCCAGCCGGCCCATGATGAACGAACCATAACTGGCCTGATTGAGCCTGCTTCCCTATACTCCGAAAGGGACCATACAATCAGGATGCGTTTATCGTGACCAACAACAAGACCCTGCTGGGCCATCCGCGCGGACTGGCCATACTGTTTCTCACCGAAATGTGGGAACGCTTTTCTTATTATGGAATGCGCGCTCTGCTGGTCATTTACCTGACCCAGCACTTCCTGTTCTCCGATGAACGCTCGACTGTGCTGTATGGCGCCTATACAGCACTGGTCTTTGTAATGACCATCATCGGCGGCATTCTTGCAGACCGCTACCTGGGCTCTCGCAAGGCCGTAACCTTTGGCGCATTGCTGCTGGTACTGGGACACACCGGTATGGCTTTCGAGGGCAGCGGTTCACGTCAGATCATGAGCTATCAGGGCAATGAGTATCAATTGACCCTGGATGGTCGTGGCGGCGATGCCAATCAGATCATCGTCTCCGAGTCGGGTGTCTCCCGCATCAGTTTTTCGGATGCTGGATCCATGATGCAGGTGGCAGAGCCCGACACAGTGGGTTTGCCAGCCACCATTGCCGTATCGGAATACACCACCCGGGTTGAAACCGAATCGCTTTACGTCAATATTCTTTACCTGTCACTGGCGCTCATCATAACCGGTGTCGGTTTTCTTAAAGCCAATATCTCCACCATGGTTGGCGACCTCTATGAACCCGGCGATCCGCGTCGCGACTCCGGTTTCACCATCTTTTACATGGGCATCAATCTTGGCTCGTTCCTGTCATCGATCACCTGTGGTTATCTCGGTATTGTCTATGGCTGGAAGTATGGCTTTGGACTGGCCGGCATTGGCATGCTGGCAGGCCTGCTGATATTTCTGCGCTACCAGCCCTGGCTGGAAGGCCGGGGAGAGCCGCCAAATGCTGACCGATTGCGAGACAAGGTTCTGGGCCCAATCAATCTGGAGTGGATGTGCTACCTGATCGGCATCGGCATTATTGCCATCTCGATGATCATTGTCATGAACTCACATCTGGTGGAAGAAGGCTACGTGGGACTTCTTGGCCTGATCATTCTGGTACTGATGGTGGCCTATGCCATCTGGGGATGCCGGGGCAACGAACGTGGCAAAATGTTTGCGGCGCTGTATTTCATTCTGGCGCAGATTCCATTCTGGGCACTGTTCGAGCAGGCTGGCTCATCACTCAACCTTTTCACTGACCGCCTGGTCGACCGCAGCATGTTTGGCATGACCGTGCCAGCACCGGTATTCCAGTCGCTGAACGCCGGCTTCATCATCATCTTCGCGCCATTGCTGGCGTGGCTGTGGGTCATACTGGCCCGCAGGAACCTTAATCCGTCAACGCCTGTCAAATTTGCGTTTGGCGTTTTCCTGGCAGGACTCGGGTTTCTGGCACTGGTCGGCGGCATGGAGCTTTCCGGCGATGCTGGCATGACGGCGGTGTACTTCATTTTCCTGATTTACTGGATTCACACCATGGGCGAACTGATGGTTTCTCCGGTAGGACTGTCGGTGGTGACCAAACTGGCTCCCGCTCGTGCTGTCGGCATGACCATGGGCGCCTGGTTCCTGTACAGCGGTCTTTCAAACTACCTTGCAGGCATTATTGCCGCCGGCACCGGCGCCGAGACTATCGGTGGCCAGCTGACCGATACCGTGGCTGCCAAAGCCAATTACGCTGAGGTCTATACCAGTGTAGGATATGTAGCTATGGCAATTTCGCTGGCAATGCTGCTGGTTGCCCCCATTATCAAGAAACTGATGCACGATGCCGAATGAGCCGTGCTGCCCGAAAAGATTCAGGAGTCAATTGTGAAAATACGTCAACTTGGTTTAGCGATGAGTATCAGCGCGGCAATGGCTGCCTGTTCCGACAACAGCAATACAACCACGGACCTCGTGGCAGAGCCTGAAGAAACCATTGATACCCAGGTCACACAGGCCGCCGCTACCGAGCAGGACAACCCCCTGTTCACCGAGAGTCAGTTGCCATACGGACTGCCGGCATTCGATGAGATTCGGGACGAACATTTTCTGCCGGCATTTGAGCGCGCCATGGCGCTGCATCTGGAAGAGATTGACATTATTGCCAGCAATCCTGACCCGGCCACTTTCGACAATACCATTCTGGCCATGGAACGCAGTGGCAGAGACCTGGATCGCGTTGCGCGGGTTTTCTTTAATGTGGCGGGTGCAGATACCAATCCGGATCGTCAGCAGATTCAACGTGAAGTGTCCCCCATGCTGTCAGCTCATGATGACACCATCGCGCTGAACAGCGAGCTTTTTGCACGCATCGACAGCCTGTACCAGCAAAGTAATTCACTGAACCTGGACCCGGTCTCCCAGCGTCTGCTGGAACGTTACCATACCCAGTTTGTCCGCTCAGGCGCGTTGTTGTCAGATGTTCAGAAAGAACGCCTGCGTGAGATCAACAGTGACCTCGCTACTTTAAGCACACAGTTCAGCCAGAATGTGCTGGCCGAGGTGAATGACTCCGCCGTGCTCGTGGATGACGTGGCGCTGCTGGATGGCCTTAGTGAAGCACAGATCGAGGCAGCTGCGGCAGCCGCCGAAGAGCGCGGCGAGATCGGGCAGTACCTGATCACATTGCAGAATACCAGCAATCAGCCCGTGCTGACTTCACTGACCAATCGCGAACTGCGCCAGCGTATTCATGATGCATCATTGCAGCGCGGCATTCGCGGCAATGAATTCGACACCCGCGATATCGTTGCGACTACGCTAAGACTGCGTGCTGAGCGGGCACAGATGCTTGGCTATGAAACCCATGCCGATTACATCCTGTCCGAGCAGACCGCAGGCTCTATTGCCGCAGTCAACGAAATGCTGAATGACATTGTGCCGGTGGCGGTAGCCAATGCGCGTCGCGAGGGCGAAGACATCCAGCAGATGATCAATGAGCTGGAGGCTGAGCCTTTTGAGCTTTCCGACTCGGACTGGTCGTACTACGCTGAAAAAGTCCGTGCCGAGCGCTACGCTTTCGACGAGTCAGAAGTGCGCCCCTATTTTGAACTGAATAGCGTACTCACCAATGGTGTATTCTTTGCCGCGGAACAGGTTTACGGCCTGACGTTCCAGCGTCGCGAAGACCTCTCTGGTTACCATCCCGATGTACAGGTATGGGAAGTATTCGACGCGGATGGCTCGCCGCTCGGACTGATGCTTGCCGACTTCTATGCACGGCCCAGCAAACGTGGTGGCGCGTGGATGAACAGCTACGACCTGCCGAGTGAGCTGACCGGCGGCTTTCCGGTTGTTGCCATGCACCAGAACATTCCAAAACCCCCGGCTGGCGACCCCACGCTGCTGACCTTTGATGAAGTGACCACCATGTTCCACGAGTTTGGTCATGTACTGCACGGCATCATGACCGATGTGGCCTACCCGTATTTTGCAGGCACGGCGGTGCCGCGCGACTTTGTGGAATTCCCATCACAGGTCAATGAAATGTGGGCGTCCTGGCCCGAGGTTCTCGCCAACTACGCGCGTCACTACGAGACAGGCGAGCAGATACCGCAGGAGCTGCTCGACAAGGTGATGGCAGCCGAGCAATTCAATCAGGGTTACTCGACCACCGAGTACATTGCGGCGTCTGTGCTGGACCAGGAACTGCATCAACTGAGCCTTGAGCAAATCCCCTCTGCAGACGAGCTCGTTGATTTTGAGTTGCAGGCTCTGGCAGAGAATGGACTCGACTACGGTCCTGTTCCGCCACGTTACCGCACTGCCTACTTCTCTCACATCATGGGTGGCTATTCGGCTGGCTATTACTCATATATCTGGTCTGAAGTACTGGATGCGGATGCCGTTGAGTGGTTCAAGGAGAACGGCGGCATGCTGCGCGCGAATGGTCAACAGTTCCGTGATCAACTGCTCGCGCGCGGTGGCAGCGCAGAAGCCATGCAGCTGTATCGCGATTTTGCAGGCCGTGAGCCCGACCCGGTGCACATGCTGCAACGACGTGGTCTGACGGAATAAACAGATAAACAGCAGGGACTCTGCTCCAGGAGACTGAACCATGACTTTTCTGCAGTGCACAGGCCGCCCCAGTCGGCCTGTGCGTTTTGCTGTGTGCCTGATGGCTGCGCTTGTCTGCAGCATGGTAATCAAGGCTAGCGTCGCCGCGGAGGCAATTGAGCATCCCTTTATCACTGCGCTGCATCAATCCTCAGGCTTCAGTGGTATAACGCTGATCCATCATGGCGAAGCAGATCAAGTCATCTCAGGCGCCGCCGATGCAGGTCAGTCAGTGACTGCCGGGACTTCGGTCCTGCCCGCGTCCACTTTCAAGATCTTCAGCACCATGGCTGCCCTTGAGACTGGCGTGGCCGAAGGTCCGGATACGCTGCTGCGCTGGGATGGCACCGTCCGCAGCCGACCCGAAACCAATCGCGATATGACGCTTCGTGAAGCCTTTGTTATCTCAGCGGTACCGCATTACCAGCAGATGGTGCAGTCTGTTGGCGGCACTCGCATGCAGACGATGCTGGATGCCGCAGAATACGGCAATCAGAGCATGGCGGGGGGACTGACAACGTTCTGGCTATCTGGAGAACTGCGCATCAGCCCACTGCAACAGATCGAGCTGCTGCAGCGGCTGCGCCACGACGATTTACCGTTCCGGTCGGAGGTGATGGCGGCAACACGTGACATCATGCGCATGGAACAGACGGCGGATTACGCGCTGTATGCCAAAACCGGGCTGACAACTGCCGATGACGGTGGTTACGTAGGCTGGTATGTGGGATGGGTAGAGCAGGAAAATGACATCTGGTACTTTGCCACACTGCTGCGCTCGTCTGGCGAGGATGACACACTGATTCCAGCGCGCATCGATATCACCCGGCGCGCGCTGCAATCAGTAGGTGCGCTGCCCTGACGGGACAGCGCATCCATCCATCAGGGTACCGGCGTTTTCAGGGCCTGATAGAAATTATCCACGCTTTCGCCTTCATTCTGCGGCGACTGTGTCATCAGTGAGACCACCGGTATCACGACCAGCGGCACCAGCGTAGTGAAATAGGCCGCCACATCATTCTCCAGTCCGAGGACAAAGGTGTTGGCTGCCCAGCCTGCCAGACCAAGTCCGTAACCGCTGGCAATGCCCCAGAACACACCCTGCTCGGTCGTCTTGCGCCAGTAGAAGATGAAACCGATTGCCAGGGCCGGCGGCACAACCATCGCAAAGCCAAGCAGCAGCAATTCAAGCACTGAGGTAATCGGCAGCACGCAGGCCAGCGCACCAGCGAATAATCCGTAGATGACGCTGGTAATGCGGTAGGACCGCAGCTTTCGCTTTGGTTCAAAGTCTTTGGAACCCGGAATCCAGTCATTCACGAACAGCGTGGCGCTGGACAACAGAATCGGGCCACCTGAGGAAATCAGCGCTGCCAGCACCGCCGCGAGCGCGATACCGCCTATGATGGGGCCGGTATCGGTGGCAATTCGTGTAATTGTGGCATAGCTGGTAATACCGCTGTCTGTGCCGTAACGTGCAACCGCCTCAATACCAATGATGGAGGCGAGTACCGGCATCAGCGCCGCCAGTACACCCGCCAGCAGGAAGGCGGGTATCAGCAGATTTTCACGTCGGGCTGAGCTGGAATAGTTCACATAAACCGAAGCGGCTGGCGTATGAATGACCGCAGAGAAGAACATGGCAATGACCGGGAACCAGCCAAGGCCCACGAAACTCCACCAGCTCGCAGCATTGGTATCCGGGTCTGCAGCCAGCGCCGCGTCCACTTTCTCTTTGATACCACTGATGCCGCCCAGCTCAGCGCCAGCCACCATGGCAACAGCCAGCAGACCAAAGGTCACCACCACCACGTGGATGACGTTGGTAGCCGATGCACCGCGCAGACCGGAAAGTGTGGTTGAACTTATGATGATCAGCGCACCGATCATGATCGCCAGTTCGCGATTGATGCCAAACACGGCGCTGATGATGATACCGATCAGGAGAGGTTCAAGGATGTTGATGATCAGGTATTCGGTCTGCACACAAAGGCTGGTTAAACGTCCGTTGCGCTGGCTGTCGTGACGTTTTACGAACAGCTCGCCAATCGTCGTCAGGCGCAGACGGCGGTAAGGCACCGCAAAAAAGATACCCACCAGAGCCAGCGCCAGAAAGGAATTGACGCCGTACCACATGTTCCAGACACCGGTGTTCATGGTGTCACCAGCAACACCATAGGTGCCCGCACCACCGATCCGGGTACCAGCGATGCCGGCGGCAATCAGCCACAGGCCCATGCCACCACCACCGATCGCCCAGTCATCTGAACTGCTGCTGCGTTTGGTCAGATACATGCCGACCAAGGTCACGACCACCAGATACGCGATGATGGTGATGCCTGCCATATCCATGATATTCCCCCCCGGGATTATTGTTTAAAATGATACCGGGGCGGGATTCTAGCCTGCGCGTCAGTACAGTACAACGCTGCGTATGGATTTACCCTCGTGCATCAGATCAAACGCCTCATTGATGCGCTCGAGCGGCATGGTGTGGGTAATCAGGTCGTCAATATTGATACGCCCTTCCATATACCAGTCGACGATAGTTGGCACGTCAGTGCGTCCGCGCGCACCGCCAAAGGCACTGCCGCGCCAGACCCGGCCTGTCACCAACTGGAAGGGACGCGTGGAGATTTCCTGCCCGGCGCCGGCGACACCGATAATGACTGACTCGCCCCAGCCCTTGTGGCAGGCTTCCAGCGCCTGCCGCATGGTGTTGACGTTGCCAATGCACTCAAAGGTGTAATCGGCACCACCATGGGTCAGATCGACGATAGCCTCAACCACATTGTCGACTTCCCTGGGATTGATGAAATCTGTCATGCCAAATTTTTTCGCCAGCTCGACTTTGGCCGGATTGATATCAACACCCACAATCTGCCGCGCGCCCACCATGCGCGCTGCCTGAATCACATTCAGCCCGATGCCGCCAAGGCCAAATACAACCACTCGCGAACCCGGTTCCACTTTGGCGTCAAACACTACGGCCCCCACGCCGGTTGTCACACCGCAGCCGATATAACAGATCTTGTCCAATGGCGCATCGCTGCGGATTTTCGCCAGAGCGATCTCGGGGAGCACGGTATAGTTGGAGAATGAGGAGCAGCCCATGTAATGCAGAATGGGTTTGCCATCCAGTGAGAAGCGGCTGGTACCATCAGGCATCACCCCTTTGCCCTGCGTGCCACGAATCGCCTGGCACAGATTCGTCTTGGGATGCAGACAGTACTCACACTCCCGGCATTCAGGGGTATAAAGCGGAATGACTGTGTCACCCTTTTTTAAGGATTTAACACCGGGCCCCACATCAACAACAATGCCGGCACCTTCATGACCCAGGATAGCCGGAAATGCACCCTCGGGGTCGTCGCCTGACAGAGTGAAGGCATCGGTATGGCAGACACCTGTCGCCTTGAGCTCCACCAGCACCTCGCCAGCCTTGGGCCCCTCAAGATCGACTTCCATAATTTCGAGTGGTTTTCCTGCTGCAAAAGCAACCGCTGCTCTGGTTTTCATGGTTCATTTCTCCCGTCGTGTTCGTTTTAAGATCGCGTATTCAGCCCAGATAGCGGGCGTGGAATCGCAGGTGCTCTTCTATAAAGCTGGCAATGAAATAATAGCTGTGATCATACCCCGTCTGATAACGCACCTGCACATCGGCATGCCCATCTGTTGCCGCGCTCAGATTGTCAGTCAGCAGCTGCTCTGGAAAAAAGTTGTCCTCCGTGCCCTGGTCCACCAGCAAAGGCAGTTTCAGACCACGTTTTTTGATCAGCTCCACACTGTCGTACTCAAGCCAATCGGCCTGCTCATCACCCAGGTAGGCAGAAAAAGCCTTATGCCCCCATGGGCACTGCGAAGGATTGACGATTGGCGCAAAGGCGGACACAGAACAGTAATTTTCGGGTTCCCGCACTGCCATGATGATGGCACCGTGGCCTCCCATGGAATGACCACAGATTGAACGCCGGGCACTGACTGGAAAGTGACCCTCGACCACTGCCGGCAATTCCTTTGTGATGTAGTCATACATCTTGTAGTGAGTCTGCCAGGGATACTGGGTGGCATTGACATAAAACCCCGCGCCCTTGCCAAGGTCGTAGCCCTCATCATCAGGGACGTCGTCTCCTCTCGGGCTGGTATCGGGAATGACCAGCGCCAGACCCAGCTCTGCTGCAACTCTCTGCGCGCCGGCTTTGGTGCTGAAGTTTTCGTCGTTGCAGGTCAGGCCTGACAGGAAATAGACAGCCGGCACTGCTTTCTTTTCACTGGCAGCAGGTAGAAACACTGAAAACTGCATTTTGCACTGCAGCGTCTCTGACCAGTGCGTCACTCTGATCTGCTGCCCGCCAAAAGCCTTTACCTTACTGACCTGATCGATTCCGGTTTCGTTTTTGCTGGACATACGGCGTGCGGCTCCCCTAAATTCATCAGACTATATTAAATATTCCCGTTTATCGCATCCTGACCAGTCTGCAATGCTGATAAGCTGCTGCAATACCCGAAGATAAACCAGGCCAAAGCCAGTCTCAACGTTACATTACGCATTACTGCGCAGATCAGGATCAACACAGACACCATAAAGGCAGGACCGCATGAGCCAACAGGGCAGTTACAAACCGTCGACCGCAATCGCTGTGGTCATTGCCAATATGGTGGGTACCGGTGTTTTCACCAGTCTTGGTTACCAGATCATCGACATTAAATCGACTTTCGCGCTGCTGATGCTCTGGCTGGTCGGTGGCATTGCCGCGCTTTGTGGCGCGCTTACCTATGCCGAACTGGCAAGCCGGTTACCGCGCTCAGGTGGTGAATACAACTTTCTCAGTCGCATTTATCACCCGGCGGTTGGCTTCGTATCTGGCTGGGTTTCGCTGACAGTCGGGTTTGCGGCCCCAACAGCACTGGCCGCCATGACATTCGCGGCCTACCTTGATTCGGCGCTGACTGCAGTGGAGCTGAACCGCATGCTGATTGCCGTGCTGCTGGTGATCATTGTGACCGTCACACATGGACGAAATCATCGCGCCAGCGGCGGCCTGCAAAACTGGTTTACGCTGATCAAGGTCGGACTGATACTGGGGTTTGTGACGTTGGTGACCCTGAGCGTCGACACTCCCCAGCCTTTAAGCCTGCTGCCCTCAGACAGCGACCTCGGTGTGCTGACCAGCAGTGCGTTCGCCGTGTCGCTGATCTACGTGAACTACGCCTATACTGGCTGGAATGCCGCTACCTACATCACCAGCGAAGTGGATGATCCGGCGCGTTCGGTGCCCAGAGTACTGATCCTGGGCACCGCCGTCGTCATCCTGTTATACCTGGCACTGAACGCAACATTTCTGTATGCCGTCCCCATGGAGCTTTTGGAGGGACGTCTGGAGATCGGGGTCATCGTAGCCCAGAACACCTTCGGACAGACTGGCGCGCTGATCATGGGTGCAGTGCTGTCTTTGCTGCTGATCTCCACTGTCAGCGCCATGTTGATGGCAGGCCCAAGAGTCCTGCAGGTCATGGGCGAGGACTTTCGGCTGTTCCGCTGGTTATCAGTGCGTCATGCTGACGGCGTGCCGCGCATCGCAATCTACTCCCAGGGTATTCTGACAGCGCTGTTTATACTGACCTCAACCTTTGAGTCGATTCTGGTGTTCTCCGGATTCATACTCGGATTGAGTTCGCTGGCGACGGTGCTGGGTGTATTTGTGCTGCGCTATCGTCACGGCATAGATCGCCAGCCGGGAGAACAGACCTACAGGACATGGCTCTACCCCTACCCTCCACTGATCTACAGCGGTATTGTCATCTGGACGCTGACATTCATAACCATCAATCGCCCTCAGGAGGCCGGGATTGCGCTCGCCGTGATCATTGGCGGTTGCCTGTGCTACTGGCTCACAGAGCGCGCTTCGCGACCGGGAGCGAATCTCAACTAACTGTCAATCCACTAACCAGTCGGAGTAATCATGCTAAAAATAAAGACTCTTCTGATACCGGTAGCTCTGACGCTGTTTGCGCTGCTGTCTGCCTGCTCCCAGGATAATGCCCCGCCGCCCCAGGCATCGTCGACAGACATGACTTCGGAGATGCAGCGGCTGCAGGCCCGGGCCGAGCGCGTTGAAATCATTCGCGATGACTTTGGTGTTGCTCACATCTACGGGGAAACCGATGCCGATGTGGTGTTTGGTTTTCTGTATGCCCAGGCCGAAGATGATTTCCCCCGGATTGAACGCAACTATACCTGGGCCATCGGCCGGCTGGCGGAGGTGGAAGGAGAGTCAGCGCTTTACAGCGACCTGCGCGCACAACTCTATATGAGCGAAGCCGAGGCACGGACCGCTTACGCGGAAGCGCCAGAGTGGTTGCAGGAACTTAGTGAGGCGTTTGCTGATGGTCTGAACTATTATCTGGCCAGCAATCCAGAGGTTGAACCTCTGTTACTGACCCGCTTTGAGCCATGGATGCCTTTCTATTTCTTCGAAGGCTCGATCGGTGGCGACATAGAGCAGATCCCGCTGGCAGGTATTGAGGCATTCTACTCATCGGCTGAGGAGCGCGTCAGCCAGCTGCCGACGACCACAGCACAGCTCGGCGATGATATGCGCGAGCTGTCACCAGTGCCCGCCGTCCCGCTGGCGCGCAGCATCTTTCAGGAGCCAGCCGGTTCCAATGGTATTGCTGTTACCGGCGATAAAAGTGCCAGTGGCAACGCGCTGCTGCTGATCAACCCGCACACCAGTTTTTTCTTCCGGGGTGAATACCACCTGGTCAGTGAAGAGGGTCTGAATGCCTACGGGGCCTCGACCTGGGGACAGTTCTTTATCTATCAGGGGTTTAATGAAACCACCGGCTGGATGCATACCAGCACCAGTGCCGACTTTATGGACGAGTTTGTCCATCAGGTCGTCAATGACAATGGCCAGTTAATGTATCGCTACGGCGACGAACTGCGACCTCTGGAGGTATCAGAAGTAACGCTGCGTTATCGCAGTGGCGAGCAGATGGCAGAGCGTACTTTCCCGGTGTACCGCACCCATCAGGGACCCATCACTCACCTGCACGACAACCAGTGGACCAGTACCCGTATCAACTGGAATCCAGTCGAGGCGCTGCGTCAGTCCTATCTGCGCATGAAAACAGATGATCTGGGAGAGTTCCTGGACATGATGGACATACGCACCAACTCCTCCAACAACACCGTGTTTGCCGACGCGGATGGCAACATCGCCTACTTCCATGGCAATTTCATGCCACGCCGTGATCCGCAGTTCGACTATGGTCAGCCGGTCGACGGCAGCAATCCGGCGACAGACTGGCAGGGCATGCATGAGGTAGACGAAACCGTAACGGTCATAAACCCTGACAGCGACTGGATTCAGAACACCAACTCCACACCATTTACTGCAGCCGGTCCGGACAGCCCCGTTCGTGAAAACTACCCAGCCTATATGGCACCGGATGCCGAAAATTTTCGAGGGGTACATGCTGCCGCGCTGTTGTCGCAGACACCGCCCCTTACACTGGAGTCATTAATTGATCTTGCCTACGACCCCACCATCATCGGCTTTAGCCTGCTGATTGATGGTCTGGTCTCGGCCTGGGACGATCAATCAGAGGAATGGCCCGCGCTGGCGCCCGCCATAGAAACACTTCGCGGCTGGGATCTGAATGTCAGCACCGGATCCGTTGCGATGACACTGGCGCACTTCTACGGCATGAATGCCGCGCAGGCTATCGATACGCCCGCCGGCCTGAGCCAGATGGAACAGATCAACTGGCTGGGGACCGGCAGTGAAGCTGAAGAACGTCTGCAGGTTTTCGCCGATACTCTGACACAACTGGAAAACAGTTTTGGCGACTGGCAGACGCCCTGGGGCGAGGTCAATCGTTACCAGCGCATCAGCGGTGCCATTGATCATCCCTACAGTGACGACGCTCCCAGCCTGCCAGTAGGTATGGCCTCATCGCGCTGGGGAGCACTGGCGTCATTTGGAGCCCGGGCGTTTCCCGGCACTGAACGCATTTACGGTACGGCCGGCAACAGCTTCATCGCCGTTGTTGAGTTTGGCGACCGGGTGCGCGCCAAATCCCTGTTGGCGGGCGGACAAAGCAATGACCCGAACTCCCCGCACTTCGACGATCAGGCACAGCGCTACGTAGACCGAGAGTTCAAGGATGTTGCTTTCTACCGTGAAGATGTGGAGCAACGCGCCCAGCGTAGCTACTCACCGGGCGAGTAATACATCACATTGGCTGCTTGACTTGATTGATGCAAAAGTCTGCCAGCAACCCGGCGGTCATACCGCCTGGGTTGCCTGGCCTGCCACAATATACCAGCCAACAAACATCGTGTTGATCAGAGCGCCGGGGACGTAGCTGCCAGTGTGCCGCCAGGCACAGGTAGAGATGGTCGATATGATGACCAGCAATGGCACAAACTGGATCATGACGATGGTATTTAATGGTTCAGCCGGCGTAAGCAGCAGTCCACGCGTAAACAGGCTGATGTACTGAGCCAACAGAAAAATCGCAAAACCGCCTGCCAGCACCATGGCATTGCTCAGGTACTGCTGGCGAACCGTATCACTGGAGACCGAAAGACCGCCGTGCAGGGCCCTGCCGAGCAGCAGGAAGAACACCAGCAGCGGCGGCAGGTAAATCAGCATGTTCTGGAACTGATCCAGACTCAACAGCTTAAGCCCGACAAACCAGAACCGGAAATCGATCAGGAAGAAATAGTCCGCGAGCAGTAGCGCCAAATATCCCACTCCCACGACCGCCAATGCAAATCTTGCCGCAGCAAACCAGGACACTGATTTAAAGCTGACCGCTTCCGCTTTGATCACCAGCCCAAGGGCGGTCGCCAGCAGCCCATTGAGTACAGCCCAGATAATGATCTGGTTGGTGATACTCTGGGGAAACCAGGAAGATGCTGGCAGCATTGAGGCAGCCATTGAGAATACCGGGTAGAACACAGCAACCGGGATAAATATGCTAAGGGCTGCCAATAACCACCACTTCCCATTGCGCTGGGTCCAGGCCATATTGATGGGGGCACCACTCAAACCCGCAAAAGCCGGGAATTGGATGAACTGCTTGATCGCCCCGCACAGCAGCACCACAAAACCAACAAATGCCAGTAAAGTGCCTATTTCCTTAAAGAACCAGATCTGTCCGGTCACACCCGCAGTCTGGGCGCCCGACAAGGTCAGCGCAAACCAGTCCACCGTATGCCCAATGGAAGCATGTGACAGATGATTGCCAGGATGCGTGACTGGCGGATTGTGCAGGACCCGCGCGGTGCCTGCCGGTACGCTGCCATACACGCGTCCTTCCTGAATGGTGTCATCTACGCCAAACATGGCCTGCAGTTTTTCACTGTCTGCCACATCACTGCCGCGCGGCACCTCCCACATCAGCGGCGCAAACTCATCAAACTGTGCAAAAACCACTGAGACATTGCGAGGCCACTCTGGAGTGCCAGGCAATGCACGCCCGCTGCCAGTACTGGAGCCCTGCAACACCATGGAGCGGTAGGCATCCGGCATGGCAGCCGCCGCCGCGAGCACTGTCCAGCCACCCATTGAGTGCCCTTCCAGTCCGATATTATCCGGATCAACAATATCCAGTGAACGCAGATAACGCAGAGCGGCCGGCCCGCCAAAACCATTGGAGAATGCCGGTGCATCCGAGTATCCGTGGCCACTCTGATCCAGAGCCAGTACGACATAGCCACGGCGCGCCAGCTCAATGGCGAAACCGGACTGCACTTCACGCGAGTTGATATAACCATGAACAGCCAGAACACCAGGTGCCGGACTTTCTGCTGAAGCGTTAGCCGGGATATACAACAGGGCACTAAGTGTCTGGCCATTGTCTCCGGTGAACCTGATATCCTCGATACGTGTCCCACCGGATGTCTGCACCCAATGGGCCAAGAGTGATCCGACCAATACCAGAACACACCCTGCGATCAGCGTGCGAGCTGCTGACTGTTTCATCTTTGACTCTCCGTTTTCAAGTGGCTAAGGCTTGTCTGGGGTTTTGCTTTCTGACGGGCCTTGTCGCTGTACATACGCGAATCGGCTGCCCCCAGCAACGCATCCGCACCCGTACCATCGACAGGACAGACTGCTGCCCCGATACTGACAACCACGTAGAACGTGCCACCCGGCACACGCAGCTCACTATTCAGCTTTTCTCGTAGTCGCTCGATTAACTGGTTCAGCGACTCGCGCGATTCCAGCTGCCTGGCAATGACCAGAAACTCGTCACCGCCGTAGCGGCCTGCAAAGTCAGACGTCCGCACGGCATCGCGGAGCCTGCCAGTAAACTCCACCAGCAGTGAGTCGCCAGAACTGTGACCATAGCGGTCATTAACCATTTTGAAATCATTGACGTCTATCAGAATGGCGGCGAACTGTTCGCCACTGCGGTGCACTTCCAGCAGCGTCTGATTGAGTTTTTCGTCAATGCACCGCCGGTTTGGCAAACCTGTCAGCGCATCCTCACGTGCCAGTTGCATGACCTGCTGACGGGAGCGGAAGTAGCATGCAATACTCAGACTGAATATCCACGCCACATGGAAATTGGCACCTGCAAAGACATACCACTGCGTGGCAGTAGACTCAGGCCCCGTCATCACACTTTCATTACCCGTCACAGCCAGCATTAATCGCCAGCCAATCGTGATGCTCATGCACACACCCGCAAAGGCTGCCATTGAGTTGGCGGCCATTTCCTGACGGTCGCTGGTATGCCAAATAAATGCGATCGCTGATATCAATTGAAATGCCAGCGTGAAGCCGTCATGAAACATATAGCGCAAACCCGGATCGAGCCTGAAAAACCAGGAGCCGGCAACAAAAATGGGGATCAATAACATCAGGTAGCGCCAGCGCCCGGGCGAGCCCAGGTTGCGGAAACGCAGCGTACCTTCCATAACCAGCAGATTGGCAGTCAGACTGGCAGTATTGCTGGTGAAGGGCCCCCAGCCATCCGACCAGCCGAGCAGGGCATTGAGCAATGTGAAGATGGCAGATGTGGTGTTGAGCAAGGTACCCAGCATCCAGAACACGACGCCCGGCATATCGCGATTGATACGCCAGATCAGGAACATAACAAAGAACGAGGTTATGCCCAACGCCAGAAACATCAGCGCCAGTGTCGCAAGGTCAAGCTGGATCATAGGAAGATGCCAATCTCCGCAAGGCAGTTGCCCGAACCCCGTCTGCAGGCGCTGCCAGTTTTATTGTTCTCAAGCTGTAATTTCGGGTACATCAACTGACCGGCAGCCTGATTATTGATTGATGTTAGCAGAATTGCACCGCATCAGACAGCTGGCGATACCATCGATTACATTTATATTATGAGATCAATTCGCCACCAAAACGCCGTGACTTCGTGGACAATGTCAGTCGTTCTTCATTTTCCCAGTATTCCGGCTGCCGCCCGACCAGCCCGCAATCCACTGGCCATAGAAGCGGTCAGCAAATAACCACCTGTCGGGGCATCCCAGTCCAGCATTTCACCGGCACAGAACAGGCCTGGATACTCGTTTAGCATGAGATCCTGGTTCAGCGCAGCGCCATGTACCCCGCCTGCTGTGCTGATCGCCTCATCAAGTGGGCGCATACCTTTGACCCTCAGACTCAGTTGCTTGGCTGCCAGCGCCATAGTGACAACATCCTGTTCTGCACTGCCAGTCACAAGTTCCCGCAACAACGCGGATTTCACACCATCCAGGCCGAGGCGTTTACGCAGATAGTTGCTGCGTGACATCTTGCCCTGTGGTTTATTCAACTTTTGGCGAATCTGCACCGTCGACAGATCAGGTAACAGATCCAGTGTCAGCGTGGAAACTCCGGATTTCGCCAGACTCTCCCTTATCGAAGCCGACAGGGCATAAATCAATCCGCCTTCCATACCATGCGTGGTCACCACAGCTTCGCCTCGCCTGCAGCTCGTTTTGGACCCGGCCACGCCGAGTGTCACAGTTTTTAGCGGCCTTCCTGCGAAGTGTTCACTAAACCACGGCGACCAGGAAATTTCCACGCCGCCATTGCTTGGCATGAAATCGGTCACCGGAACATTGTGGGCGGAAAGCACATCACGCCAGCGCCCGTCAGAACCAAGTCGCGACCAGCTGGCACCACCCAGGGCCAGCACGCATACGCGGGCGCGAATCTGCACCTGACCCGTCGACGTCTCAAAGTCATGAACCGTGCCATCAGCTGTTTGTCTCCAGCCGCACCAGCGGTGCCTGGTGCGAATTTCCACACCGGCACGCGCCAGTTGTCCCAGCCAGGCTCTAAGCAGTGGCGACGCCTTCATCTGGACGGGAAAGACGCGCCCGGAGCTGCCCACGAATGTGTCGATCCCCAGCTCTCGTGCCCACTCTGTCATTGACTGAGCATCAAAGTCCTCCAGCCACAGAGTGACATCGGCCGAACCAGTGAAACGAGAGATAAACTCTGCTTTGGGTTCGGCATGGGTAAGGTTCAGACCGCCAACGCCAGCCCGAAGCAGTTTGCGCCCCACTGCCGGCATGGCGTCGCACAGCACCACTGAGTAACCAGCTTCGATTAGCTGCTGGGCAGCCATCAGACCGGCAGGACCACCACCGACGACCAGAGCATCGGGCTTATTCTCAGGCACGACTCTGTTTTCAGGCACGCGCTGCGGCCCAGCGATCGGTGTAGTCAATCAATACACCGCTAATACCAGGCTCTGACAGGGCATGACCGGCGTCAGCAACGATGTGCAATTCTGAGTTGGGCAGCGCCCGATGCAGATCCCAGGCATTCTCGACTGGACAGATAACATCGTAGCGGCCATGCACTATCACTGTGGGTATATGCTGGATACTGGCAGCATGATTCAGCAGATAATTATCTTCGGTAAAGAAGCCTCTATTGATGAAATAATGGCATTCAATGCGTGCAAAGGCCTCGGCAAAACTGTCCTGACCAAATTTGGCGGCAGCGCCAGCATCAGGCAACAGCCGCAGGGTTGAGCCTTCCCAGCTTGACCAGGCTCTGGCTGCCTCACGGCGAACATTGGCATCGTCAGAGGTCAGACGCCGGTAATATGCCGTGACCATGTCATCGCGCTCATCCACCGGGATTGGTGCCTGATATTGCTCCCAAAGGTCGGGAAACAGCCGCGAGCACCCCTCCTGGTAAAACCACTCAATCTCTTTTTTGCGAAGCAGAAAAATGCCACGCAAGAACAGCTCCGTACAACGCTCCGCATGGGTAACGGCATAAGCCAGTGACAGGGTGGAGCCCCAGGAGCCGCCAAAAACTGCCCATTGATCGATTCCCAAATGGACCCGCAGACGCTCCATATCGGCAACCAGGTCCCAGGTTGTATTCTCCCGAAGTTCAGCAAACGGCGTGCTGCGCCCACAGCCACGCTGATCAAAGAGTACCACTCGCCATTTCTCAGGGTTGAAATAGCGTCGATAATCAGCGTTGATCCCGCCACCCGGACCTCCATGCAGAAACACCAAAGGCTTGCCTTCCGGGTTGCCGACCTGCTCGTAGTAAAGCGTGTGCAACGGCGACACGCGAAGCGTGCCAGTTTCATACGGCTCGATGGGCGGATAGAGTAGGTTCATTGTCGGCATACCTTATCTGTAATTATGAGTATTCAGCGGCTTGCTGAGTATTGTATGCTACCATCACTTACACATGGACTGCTGCTGAACTGATCAGCGAATACGCAGTCAGCTCAAGCACGACGCGCGATGCCAAAACAAAAAATAGCCTCATTGAGCCATTATATCGACCTGCTGCTGGATGCTGTCTGCCTGGTCGACGGTGACGGTTTTTTTGTTGATGTCAGCGCTGGCTGCGAACGCGTATTTGGTTATACGCGGGACGAATTGATCGGGCGTAACATTCGCGAGCTCATTCACCCGGATGACCTGCAGTCTACCATGGCGACCGCCGAGCGCGTTCGACAGGGGCATGCCGTTTCTTACTTCGAGAATCGCTACCTGCACAAAGACGGCAGCGTGGCACATATCATGTGGTCAGCCCGCTGGACGGAGCAGGAAAAACTGCGAGTTGCTGTCGCCCGTAACGTTACTCAGCGCAAGCATGCGGACGCAAAACAACATGCCATGTATGCAATATCCGAGGCAGTCCATGCTGCCGACAGTCTTGAGCAACTGACCGCAAACATCAGTCATGCGGTATCCAGTGTAATGCCCGGTTTGAAGCTGAGCATTGATACTCAGGGCGAAACCACCGAACTGTATAGCCCGACAGTCGACTGCACCCATGCCGGACCTCTCGACGCCAACAACCAGGCCTTGTTCGAATTCATCAATACCCAGATAGCCATCGCTGTCGAACGCCACCAGTTACTTGAAAAACTGAAATACCTGGCACTTTATGACGACTTGACGGGCCTGCCCAATCGCAGCCTGTTCAATGACAGACTGGCATCTGCCCTCAAACGCAAACAACGCAGCGGGGGGACATTGACGATCCTGTATATCGACCTGGACGGTTTCAAGGCAGTCAACGACACCTGGGGGCATGAAGCCGGTGATCGGGTCCTGAAGCAGGTGGCAGTCCGACTGCAGGACAGCGTTCGCAGCGTGGATACAGTCGCCCGCCTTGCCGGTGACGAGTTTGTGATCCTGCTGGAGGGCGACGGACCCGCGCATTCACCCTGGGTGGTTGCCGAAAAGATCGTCTGCAATGTCGAACAACCTATATACATTGCAGAAGCAGAACTGCGTGTGCTGCCCAGTATTGGACTGGCGAGTTACCCGACGGATGCACTGGATGCCACAGCCCTGTTGAGGCATGCTGATCATGCCATGTACAAGGCCAAGAAAACACGCGACCAGTATGTCCATCCGCCGGCCCCCGTCTGGAACTGAGTTTTTTCTAACACGTAGCCTTGAAGATATCAGCCGGTAGTGATTTGCTGTACAGCCAGCCCTGGGCGTAGCGGACCCCTCTTTCCCGCAGATAGGCAGCCTGCTTCTCCGTCTCGACCCCTTCTGCAACAACATCTAGCTGCAGCGTGTTGGCCATCTCAATCAAATGCAGGACGACGCGGCTGGTAGCTGCTTCCTTGTCAATTGCCTCAACAAACAGCCTGTCGATTTTCAGGCTGTCAAAAGGCATGGTTTCCAGGTAGGACAGACTGCTGTAGCCAGTGCCAAAATCGTCAATCGCGATACGAATACCCTGCTCGCGCATGGCTGCCAGCGCAACACGGGCTTTTTCAGGTTCGACCAGCATGCGTTCGGTAAGCTCAACAGTCAGCTGGCCTGGTCGTAAATTAAAGCGCCTGATCACGGACAACAGATGTTCTGATGTTGCAGGGAGCAGAATATCGCTGGCAGACAGATTGATACTTAAGGACATGGGTGGGTTGTCGCGCAGAAACCCACCCATGTCCTGCGCCGCCAGCTCCACAACCCGGCTTGTGATCAGATTGATAAGACCACTTTCCTCTGCCACCGGGATAAATATGTCCGGCTCTACCAGTTTGCCATCGCGCGTTCGCCATCTCAGAAGCGCCTCGGCTCCAAGCCATTCGCTGGTCTGCAGATCTACAATCGGCTGGTATTCAAGGAAAAACTCGTCGCGGCGCAGGCCCAAACGTATCTGCGTCGCCATCGACACCTGTTGCCGTGCCGCATACAGAAACGCCAGTGTCAGCACACCGGCCGCCAGCAGCGAAAATGGCAGCCAGCGCAGACTGATTTCGCGAACGCGTTCATCCAGATGAAACAATGGTTCAGCGGCCAGAGACCCGGTTTGACCGACCTGTTCAGACAGTAACACAGCTACAATATAACCACCGTCTACAAACGTGGCTTCCTGTTCATCGCCCAGACGCTCAATCCAGTCGGGATTGGCGTCACCAACGGAGGTTCGTATTTCACCATCAAGCGGGTTGAAAGTAGCAAAAACTGCGCCTTGAATATCTGTTGCAATATCCACCGCCTGGTTGCGGTGAGCCATCGCCACGAACCCGTCCCGGGCAATTGAGATATACGGCGTATCGTCCGGCAGAGGCATGGGTGAGCTCAGGCGTAGCGCTGTCCCAGTGGCAGTAATCGAATCCGGCTGACCCAGATTCATGGGTGGTTCGTGCAAGCCAAGTGATGAACACGGCATGAAATTGCCATCGACTACACCTGCAGCTTTCATGAATTCGCCGCGAAGGGCCAGCTGCCGCATTAGCTGCAGCATATCAGCTGAGCAGGGATCTGCAGCGCCCTCAGCGATGAGCATATCAATGGCTTCCTGCATTTGCTCTACAGCGCGATCAGAGCGCTGTACGACGACCTCGGCATAATCCCGGACCCGCTCCATTTCTATCTGCAGTCCCTGCTGACGCGCCAGATAAAGCGAAACCAGTGGCGGCCCGAGAGCCGTCATCAGCACAATCGTTGCTGTTACGAGGGTAAATCGGATACTGCGCATGCTGATCCCTGCATGTCTTGTTATGAACTGTTGACTCATACTATGGCAGTAAAGGCTGCTTGTCACTAGCTACAAGGTCACGTATCACTTTCAGGAATACAAACCCCATCAAACCGTTGTCAGCAATGATATTAGTTGTTAAATTCAGATCGATAACCACAAATCAAAGCGGTGAGTATTATGTTTGACAGAAACAAGGATAAAACCAACGAAAGAACGGAAGCCCCTGCTTCACCCGCAGCGCCAGCCGAAACCAGTAACACTGGCGCCAGCTATCGCAGCGCACCTGCTGCCTCCCCCTCATCGGCTTCCGGCAAGGCTGCCGTGCTGGGCGCGACCATCAAGGTTAAAGGAGACATCAGCGGCGACGAGAATCTGCTGATCGAAGGCCAGGTGGATGGTTCCGTAATGCTGGCCAATCACGAGTTGACCATCGGCAAAACCGGCCGACTGAATGCTGACCTCACCGCCAAGACCATACGAATCGATGGCGAAGTGAATGGCGACATCACTGGCAAGGACAAAGTGGTAGTCAGCAGCACGAGTCATATTAAAGGCAATATCGTCACGCCAAAGATGACGCTGGAAGAAGGAGCCCGCTTCAAGGGAACCATCGATATCGATCCCAGCCACGCCAACAGCAACACCAGTGCGGCGTCTCTGAAATCCTCAAGCACTTCGGACAAGCCTGCCTGATCGTGAACCTGGCCGAGCAACTCAACAGCGGACAGCCGGAAACGCTGCCGTCGCGACTGATGCCCGACATACTGGAGCGCCTGCAGTCTGTACCCAGACTGATGGTGCTGGACGTCGGGCTGGGCGTGCATGAAACGGTGGCTTTTTTTGGCGATCGCAGATGCCGGCTGCATTTTGCGGGCATACACGATGCACTGCACAGCCCGCCGCGAGTTGAACATCAGCGTCAACCCGGCCAGCTGGTCGACAAACAGGCCGAAGAAGCTGCCAGCTACGAGGCATGGCGACAGCATTTTGCGCAATCAATGAACTACCCGCCAGACACCCGCTTTGATGTCTGTCTGTTCTGGGACCTGTTCAATTACCTTGACGATATTGCCATCAAGGCCTTTGCCGATGTGCTGTCGCCCTACCTCTCGGATCAGACCATGGCACATGCCTATCTGCTTCTCAAAGCGGATAACGGGTTTAGCAGCCGCGAATACGGCATCAAGTCTGCCGGGGAAATAGCAATTCGAGCTGGCGCTCACAACAGCCTGGACTATTTTCCAAGGCCACAGGCTCGTGTCACCAGCATGATTTCTGACTTCTCAGTCAATCACAGCGTGCTGCGCCGTGATGGACTGTTGGAAGTATCACTGCGCAGCAAGACAGGGACAGCGCGCTAAGCGCCATCTGACGAGCTGATTACTCGTCGTCGTGAATCAGGCGGCCACCGACCCAGGTCTGAAATACATCAGTCTTCCAGATTTCCTGTGGTGCCACTTCGAACACATCCTGATCCACCAGAATAAAATCGGCCTTCTTGCCTGGCTCCAGCGTGCCCAATACATCTTCCTGGTGCGCCGCATAGGCCGCATCCAGCGTAAAACTGAGCAATGCCTCTTCATGCGTCATGCGCTCTTCAGGAAACCAGCCGCCGGGTGGCTGATTATCCTGATCCTGGCGGGTAATGGCGGCATGCAGACCAAAAAACGGATTGGCCGATTCGACAGGAAAGTCAGATCCATTTGCGATAATGACGCCGGTGTCCAGGAGCTTGCGCCATGCGTAGGCACCGTGAATACGCACCTCGCCAATGCGATCCTGCGCCATGTTCTTGTCGCTGGTGGCATGTGTTGCCTGCATTGAAGGAATCACACCGAGTTCATTGAATCGCAGGATGTCCTCAAAGCGCAGAATCTGTGCGTGCTCTATGCGATGTCGCTGCTCCTCGGTACCGGTACCACGAATCAGCGCTTCAAAGTTGTCCATGACAATACGGTTGGCACCATCGCCAATCGCATGCACATTGACCTGAAAGTCTGCAGACATCGCCTGGTTCATCAATTGGGTCAGACGCTCAGGGGTATGCAGCAGCAAACCACGATGTCCGGGTTGATCGCTGTAATCGTCGTCAAGGTAAGCACCCCGGCTGCCCAGCGCGCCATCAGCAGAAATCTTCACACTTCGTACCACCAGAGTGTTGTCGTCACTGATGAAATGTCCTTCCGCCAGGCGCTCTGCAAACGCGCTGTCAGTGGCGGCAAGCATTACATAAACACGAATCGGAAGCGGCCCCTCCTCCACTAGTTCGCGATAGGCCTGCAATGTCGAGCTGCCGACGCCTGCATCGTGTACACTGGTCAAGCCCTGGGCTGCCAGGGTCTGCATAGACAGTCGCAGTGCAGCTTTTTGATCCTCGATACTGGGCTGCGGAATATGCTGCGTGATCAGGCGCATGGCGGTATCAACAAAGGTACCTGTGGCACGCCCTTCCGAGTCACGAATGATCATGCCGCCGTCGGGATCCGGCGTTGATGCGTCGATTCCTGCCAGCTCCATCGCTGCCCTGTTGGCCCAGCCCGCATGCCCGTCGACACGACTGAACCACATTGGTGTATCAGAATCGGCGGCTGCCAGTGAATCGGCGCTGGGGAAGCTGTTGCTGTCCCACAGCACCTGATTCCAGCCACGCCCCTGAATCCACTGCAGATCCGGGTTGGCCTGCTGGAAAGCAATGACACGCTCCACAGCTTCCTGCTCTGAACGGGTACCAGTCATATCAACGCGCAGCAGGCTCAAGCCATAGTTAAGCACGTGGCCGTGGGCATCAATCAGGCCTGGCAGCAGCGTGCGGCCCTGCCCGTCAAGCGCCGTTACTTCTTCCAACTCCGGCAACTCATCACCGGCCATCAACAGTCGGTCCACCGTATCCCCGGTAAACTGGATGCCGGTAAATTGCACCAGTTCACGTTCGCTGTTCATGGTGTAGCCATTAACATTGGTCAGCACGGTTGTCTGGGCGGCCAACAAAGATGAGCCCATTGCTGCCACCACACCGGCCAGCAATAACCACCCCTTTTTTGAAGACATTCGCGATGACGCTGCAGCAAACGCAGTTGGGCGGGAAGACAGTGTCATCGGCTTGGCAGAACGAACAAGTCGGGCTAGTGTGTTGGATAAAGACATAATGAGTTCCGTAAGAGCTTGTGTATGCAGATGTGGCTGGCTCAGCGCACCACTAAACGTGTACGGAGTCTAACCAGAAACCGGTGTTTTGACTATAATGTCGCGCAGCAGAAAACATCCGACCAATAACAATGAGAATGTCACCATGATATTGAATCCCTTCGCATTGCCCGCCATGGGCCGTTTTATGAACATCCGCAACGCCGCTCTATCCGCACTGCTGACACTGTCTGTTGCTTCGCCTGCAACTGCCCAGGCAGCTGAATTGACGCTGGTACGTTTTGGCGAGCCAGGTGCCGAAAAACCCGGCCTGGTGGATGATCAGGGGCGAATTCGGGACCTGTCAGCTCATATCAGCGAGCTGACGCCCGCGCAGCTGAGCGACGAAAGCCTGCAGCGTCTGGCGGCGATATCAGTTGACTCTCTACCGATGGTTTCCGGCAACCCGCGACTGGCCGCCCCCATGACGGGCGTAGGCAAGATTGTCGCGATCGGGTTCAACTATGTCGACCATGCCGAAGAAATGGCTGTCGACCTGCCAGAAGAACCTCTGGTGTTCATGAAAGCAGTGACCGCGCTCAGCAACCCCTTCGATGACATCATCACGCCACGTGCGGCCACCAAGCTGGACTATGAGGCCGAACTGGTTGTTGTGATTGGCAAACGTGCCCAGTATGTCAGCCAGGAAGATGCGCTTGGCTACGTGGCAGGCTATACCACTGGCAACGATGTATCGGAGCGGGCGTTTCAACGCGAACGCGCTGGTCAGTTCGTCAAGGGCAAAAGCGCGGACTCATTTGCACCCTTTGGCCCCTATCTGGTGACACGTGACTCGATAGACGATGTGCAAAACCTGCGCATCTGGTCCGAAATCAATGGTGAAATGCGCCAGGATGGCAACACCAGCCAGATGGTGTTTGGGGTTGCGCATATTGTCAGTTATCTGAGTCAGTTCATGACACTGATGCCTGGCGATCTGATCTACACTGGCACACCCGAAGGCGTCGGTGACGGCATGACTCCTCCCCAGTACCTGCAGCCTGGGGACATTGTGCGTATCGGTATTGATGGCATTGGCGAGCTGCGCCAGACAGTGGTGCCGGCCCCCTGACATGACACCGGGCATAGACGCAGCCAGCAAGGCCGGAATCGAGTACAGGATCCATGAGTACACTCATGACCCGGCGCACGCTTCTTACGGCCTTGAGGCGGCCGAAAAAATGCAGGTCGCTCCCGAGCAAGTCTTTAAAACGCTAGTTGCCGCCCTGGACGCAAAGGAATTGCTGGTAGCCGTGATTCCAGTTTCGACCAGCCTGAATATGAAACTGCTGGCAAAGGCCGCTGGGGGCAAAAAGGCTGCAATGGCAGACGTCAGTGCCGTACAGCGCAGCACCGGCTACGTGCTGGGTGGCGTCAGCCCACTGGGACAGAAAAAGCGGCTGCGCACCTTCATAGACACCAGCGCAACTGACTTTGCGACCATCTTTGTCAGCGCAGGCAAGCGTGGCCTGGAGATAGAGCTGAGTCCGAACGACCTGAAAACACTGACAGCTGCCCAGTTTGCAGCGCTGTCAGCCTGAACTGCCTGTCAACATCGGTACATACTGGCCCTGCAGTGTTTTCAACCACTGCCCAAACAGGCGCTCTGACGGCGAGTTCAAATAAGCAAGATAATCGTGGCAGCACAGATTGAGTAACTGCCGGTCCGCTGCCAGTCTTTCCACAGCGAGCCAGTCATTCCATGCCAGCGACAGCGACCAGCCTTCGTCGTGAATGTCACAGTTGGGCAATCGATAATGCAGTGCGGGTCGTGACTTGATGCGCGGATCATCGGTGTATTCCCGAACCAGTTTTTCGTCTACATGGGCGAATACGGGCAACATGTCCAGTGCCCGGTTGCGGGTTGGATTGAATTCAAGATAGTCACGCATCAGCTGTTCAAGATCAGGCTGGTAGTCCGGCGCCAGCACCAGGCGCACATAATCGACCGGGAAGGGGTCGATGTAAGGTGTCACCCGACGCGCCATGTCCACCTGGCATCGAACCTGCAGCCAGTCGAACAGGCAAAAGAACGCCTTCAGAATGGAAGCAATATAGTCCGCAGTGCTCTCTGGCACTTCCATGTTCAGATGCATGCCGAACGCGTTCGACCAGCGGTCAGAGGTCCCTTTGGCGCCATGCTTCCTGATACGCGATATCAGGCTTTCCACCTGCTGCAAGCGCGCCATTGGCAGAGGCGGACTGACCAGCTCTACAGGCACAACAGTCTCCGCAACACTGGCCATCAGTTCCTCCAGCGATTGCACCAGCTCACCCATCATGCCTGGCTCAATGGCCTGCCGCCCCATACTCTTGAGCAACCCAAAATCCAGTTCCACCTGCCAGTCTCCCGCCGGGTCGCCCACAACCTCCCGGTCATAGCGTCCGCTTTCGCGCACATCGACGGCCATGCCCTGATCATGCAGGAACTCTGAGACAAGCTTTGCAAGCCGGTCGACAGTGATATCACTCATCTCAAGCTCAACGCCAAGGCGTCGCTCGTTACCCTCAGCATTGCGGGTAACGTCCGGCATCTGGACTGGCTGCACCTCACTCATTGCCGCGAGACTCCGGCGTCGTGGGCTCAACAGATCCCTGTTGCCCAGGCGGGCCACCGTCAGGCTCAGGTCGGATTCTTTGATACACCCAGGCTCGCCCGCCGTCTTCAAGGGTCACAACGAAGCGTCGATAACGCTGACCCAGACGTTCATAGCGATCCAGGCGCCGCAGCTGACGCTCATTAACGGTCAGCACCAGACCGCTGACACTGGCCGACTCATCTTCGACAATATCCAGGCCAACACGACGATAACCGGATAGCGCGCCGGGACGGCCGGTGACCCTGGAACCGGTCACAAGCATCCTGACTGCCGGATTACGCAGCGTTCCGAAAACGAAAAGCCGGGCTTTGCCGTTCTCGTCAAATCCGTAACTGGCCTGCTCCAGCTCAAGTTGCATGGCCTGTGGCACCTCAAAATTCGCGGGATTCAGATACACATGCCACCAGAGAACGGCTGGCACTGCAAGTAGCAATGCCAGCAGCAGTGAACGAGAGAGTGTCAGGCGGGGCCAGCGCAAGAGTCCTCCTGTCTAATTCGCTTACTCGCCAGCCGGGCCGTTCAGAGCATCAACGATGTTCGCCTTGAACTCTTCCCGAAAGCCATTACCACTGGCGGGTGAGACCTGTGCCATGATCACAGCAATCATATTGTTGACAGGATCAATCCAGAAACGGGTGCCAGCTGATCCATCCCACCAGTACTCACCGGTGCTGACGGGGTGATTGTAGGCAGCTGGGTCCATGGCAACCGCAAAGCCGCCCAGCGACCATCCCGAGCCAAGCCAGTACCCGCCACTACCGATTGGCAGAAGCGCATCAGGAATGGCATTTTCCGATACCAGACGCCGTGTCTGTTCGCTGAACAATGCCTCACCATCGGGTCGCGTGTTGGTCAGTAAGGCATGGGAGAACGACAGGAAATCTGCTGTGCTGGAAACCAGGCCCACACCACTGCTGGTCAAGGTCCGGCGCTCGGTGACGGGAATGTCCTCCATCTCTATGGCCCTTAACTGTCCTGCGTCATCCGGCCGATACACGGTTGCCAGTCTTGAGGCGCGTTGTTCATCGACGTAAAACACGGTATCAGTCATACCCAGCGGCTGAAAAAGCTGCTCCTCCAGGTAGACATCAACGGGCTGCCCGGTCACCACCTCAATCACGCGCCCCAGTACTTCAGCATGCAGACCGTAACGAAACTGGGTGCCCGGATCCTCAAACAGCGGCAGAGCCGCTGCATTGTCAACTACCTGCGCCAGTGTCTGGTCATAGCTGTGGACATTATTGGCGCGATAGAGTGAGCTGCTGCGACTGCCCAGGCCTGAGGTGTGCGTCAGCAACTGGGCCAGTGTAATATCGCCCACCCTGGCCCGCACTGCGCTGGGGTCTGGATTGGCAGAATCGATCAGCACGGGTTGATCGGCGAAGGCAGGCAGGTACTGGCTGACAGGGTCATTGACGTCCAGCAGCCCCTGATCATGCAACAGCAGGATAGCCACCGCTGTCACTGGTCGAGTCATTGAATAAGTGCGAAACAGCGCATCCAGCGGCATCTCATCGCGGCTTTCCATGTCGCGCCAGCCCACCGCCTCGGCGTACACGAGCTTGTCATCCTTCATGATCGCGGCAACAGCGCCAGCAATGTCATTAGTCTCCACGCGCGCACGCAGGTCATCTGTTACAGACTGCAGGGCCTGATCAGACAAGCCGACCGAGGCAGGTGAGGCGGTGTCAAATCGATCCGACCAGGGCAAAGACGACCCGGCACCTTGCGACAGCGCGGTGCCGGCAGACAACATCATCAGCACACCTACTGAAACCGCCTTGAAACCCGTTTGCATCTGAATACTCTCCCGTCATATTGATGATGACAGGCAGTCTACATTCAACCTCCACTCAAGGCACCCACAATCTGTATGCGACCACCATCCGGCACGGGCACAGTCAGATCATGAACCAGCGTTTCGCCGACGAACATGGCAATGTGCCGGCGGATACGCTGATGTTCGTCTACCACTCTGAATCTCAGGCCCGGGAATTTCGATTCCAGCGCATCCAGAACGCCTGCCAGTGTCACGGTGTTGACCGGCAGGCTCAAGACCAGGTGACGCTGAGCACCGGTATAGTCATCCAGCTGACTGGGCAAGGTGACTGTGATGTCCATTACTCAGCCCGCTCAGCCACTTCTACTGAATAAATCTGTGGCAGATCCATGGCCAGCCCCTGCCAGGAGTCGCCACCATCAAAGCTGCCCCAGATCTGGCCGTTGGTGGTCCCCAGATATACGCCCGTCTGATCATGTGAATCTACTGCCATACACTGACGTTTGACCGTCCACCAGGCCTGAGAAGCGGGAAAGCCTTGGTCCAGCCGCTGCCAGCTCATGCCGCCATCGTGACTGCGATACACCGCAGGCTTGCCCTGAGGGCTGGTGCGTGGCCACTGTCCCGAGCCATCCATCGGGAAAACCCAGATGGTGTCCGGATCACGTGGATGCACCAGCATGGGAAAGCCGATATCACCGACCTCGGCGGGCATGTTTTTGCCGATACGCAGCCAGGTATCGCCCTTGTCACGATCCATGCGATAGATACCACAGTGGTTCTGATGGTACAGACGGTTTGAGTAGACAGGATGCATTACCACACAGTGTGGATCGTGACCGTACTCATATTCGCTGCCATCTTCTTTAGGTGGATAAAAATCCGTGGCAACGCCTTTGTTAAGGGGCCGCCAGGTACCACCTTCATCATGGCTTTCAAAGATGCCACCGCTGGACATGCCAATCAGCAGGTGTCGCGCGTCAGCCGAGTCCACTATAACTGAATGCAGTTTCGGACCATCCGGTGTGCCGTCCTTGTCACCGCCGCGCCAGTCCACAAATTCAGCCAGGTGGTTCAGCCCAACCACCTCCTGCCAGCTCATTCCGCCATCATCGGACCGGAACAGGCCCTGGGGAGAGGTGCCGGCATACCACACATCAGGCTGACTGGCGTGTCCCGGCGTCAACCAGAAGACATGATCCACGGCCCGCGCTATTGACCCTACTGGGGTAAACGCCGGCGGCTGCGTCGACTCCTGCCAGGTCTTGCCTGCATCTGTGGACACAAATACAGACGGCCCCAGATGCCCACTGCCCACGGCCATGAGCTGATAACCCGGCCGGCGCGGATCCTCCACGTAGTGGCTGACCACCGCCCCCAGATGCAGAGGCCCGGTCAATTGTCGCAGCTGCCTGTCCCTGCCCAGCGTCAGGCGCCACGCCCCCTTTTTTGTACCGATCAGCAGTGTTGTTGCTGCCTGCTCCCTGTTTTTATTCATGTCTGATGTCCTTTGCCGCGCTGAAATTGAAGGATTCCAAACGATCAGTCGTTACAGTTTGACCGCTTTCGACACAGATTGAAGAAAAAATTGACTCTGTCAAAAAACATGGTTTATGCTTCGAGCGATCGATCGCACAGATTTTGATTGCAAAACTTTTTGTTTCAAAACATAGTGTTACAAAAAGAAACAAACTGATCATTCTGTGGAGATTGGTAACACTTCTCGAGCAGTACCTGCCGTGGGAAGTGTGACAATTCAGATCCGCCAGACGCATAACAACAACAAACAGAAACTGCAAAAGCAACAACGTGAAGAGGGCTGACAAAGGCCCCTGTAGGCACTGGCTATTTCTATGGCCGGGAGTGATAGAGCCGAGCATTGCTATTACCTCAAGCAAACGGGGTACTGCGTTCCAGTTCTTATCTGTTTGTGTGTCCGTTACACGTTTACAGGTGGAAACTTAACTGCAGTAAATAATAAGTACTAAGGGGGGGAAACCCGATGAAACTGAAAGAACTGTACCGGTGTATAGCATGCGCCTCACTGGTGGCACCAACCCTGGTGTTCGCACAGCAGGGCTCCGAGCCGGCAATTGAAGAAGTCGTAGTTACCGGTTCCTTGATCCGTGGCACGCCCGTTGATGCCGCACTTCCCGTAGAAGTTTACTCTCAGGACGATCTGGCTCTGTCCGGCTCGCCTTCTGCACTGGACTTCGCCAAGAGCCTGAGTATCTCCGGTGCTACCACTGGTGAATCCTACTACTTCGGTGGTGCTGGCCTGACTGGTAGCGTCCAGTACAACCTGCGCGGTATCGGCTCCGACAAAACACTGTCACTCTTCAACGGCCGCCGCGTCACCCAGAACACCTCTGTTATTCCATCAATCGCCCTGCAGCGCACCGAAATCCTGAAGGACGGCGCGGCTGTAACTTACGGTGCGGACGCCACAGGTGGTGTTGTTAACTTTATCAGCCGCGACAGCTTTGAAGGCATTGAAATCCAGTCTTCCTACAAAGCGATCGACGGCTCTGATGGCGACTGGAATGTCGGCATCGTAGGTGGCTTCAGTGGCGACGTGACTGACGTTGTCTGGGCTGCTTCCTGGGATCACCGCTCTCTGCTGAATGCCGACGAGCGTCCTTTCACCGATCTGCCTTACGGCGTCAACCCGGCTCCCTGGTCAACACTGACTAACCTGGCTGGCTGGCTGCCACGTGGCACCTTGCCGAGCTCGCAGGTTTATAACCCTGCCTCCTCCAATGGTGCAGGCGACTGGGGCAACCCGGTTGGCGGCGTGATTTCTGACTTCACCCAGGAGTCCTGTGAAGCCGTCGGCGGCGTATACGTCAACAGCTTTACCTGTGCCTACAACTACATTCCTTACTACAACGTAGTATCAGAGAATGATATTTATCGCCTGTTTGGCCAAGTAACTACACAGGTTACTGACCAAATGGAGTTCTATGCACGCGCAGCCTACTCCATGGTGGACACACCAGCTCAGTACGGCTCTCCCTCGCAGCCCGTAATTCGCGGACCTGCCATTCACGGCGGCGCGACCTACCAGCTGTACGTACCGAAGAACAACCCGTTTGTGCAGGATTTTGCAACTCGTACCGGTTACATCAATAACCCTGCGTGGGCGGTAACCCAGGGCTTTACGCCCATCACTTACCGTGCGTTTGCTCACGGTGGTCTGGACACATTCGCGGAAGATGGCAAGTACTCCACACCCAGCAAAATCCGCAACAAGTTCACCCACCTGGTTGCCGGTTTTGAAGGTGAGTTCGACAACGGCATCACTTACGACATCGCTACCACTTACAACCAGTCCAACCTGTACGCCGACAGCCCCGACATGATGCTGTACAACGTTCAGGAAGCATTGAACGGTTTTGGCGGCCCAAACTGTAACGTACCCGACCTGAACCCGAACCGTTTCGGCACTCAGAACGATGCGCTGGCAGGATCTGCTGGCTGTAGCTGGTACAATCCCTTCGCGTCCAACTTTGCCAGTCAGCCCGTGTATGGCCTGGCCAACCCAAGCTATGTACCGGGTGCAGAGAACCCGGACGAGCTGATCGAGTGGCTGTTCAACCCACGCGCTACTCGCGACGTAAACTGGAACCTGACCTTTGACGCCGTATTCAGCGGCGAGACACCACTGGAACTGCCAGGCGGTATCGTAGGCTGGGCGGCTGGTGCACAGTTCCGTACCACCGAGAACCAGGAAATCGTAACAGACCCGCTGTATAACGGCTCACGTCCGTGTCAGAACCCGGCCACAGACGGCCAGGTACCTCGTGATCCTTCCGACCCGCTGTACAATGGCTGTACGCCCGACGAACCCGGTCCGTTCCAGTTCTTCTCAACCAACCCGGCTGACTTCAGCACTCAGGATCAGACTTCCGTATTCGGTGAATTGAGCCTGCCTGTGCTGGATAACGTGTTCCTGTCAGCAGCTGCGCGTTACGAAGAGTTCTCTGGCGGCCTGGATTCAACGGTTTACAAGGTCTCTGGCCAGTGGAACATCACTGACAACATGTCAGTTCGTGGTTCTTATGGTACCAACTACCAGGCACCAGGAGCCGATATCATTCCAGGTGAATTTGCCAGCGGCACTGCCAGCTACACCGTCGCCGGTGGTAACTGGCGTGGTGCACAGACCGTAACCCGCTCTGACATCGTTCCAGAAGAAGCCACTGTCTGGAGTTCAGGCTTCATCTGGCAATCTGAAGGCTTCACAGCTGGCAGCGACTTCCGTTTCATCATTGACTACTTCAATATTGAAACGGAAAACGAGCTGGGCCTGCTGGCTTCAGTTAACCAGATCGCGTCCTCAGTGTTCAGCATTTCGCCAAGCGGCTCAGGTGCTGTACCGACTAATGGTAGCGCGCTGGCTGACTGTTCACACCCGCTGGTTGGTCGTGTGACCTTCAACGGCCAGTGTGTGCAGGGCGTAACAACTGCCGCTGACTTCTCCGAAATCCGTACAGATTTTGGTAACGGTCCTGGCCAGCTGACAGCTGGTTTCGACATCCAGACCACCTACGGCTTCCCGGCGTTCTCAGGCGACGTTACACTGAGTGCGACTGCCACCAAAATCAACAAGTTCCAGTACACTGAAACAACTCTGGACGGCTTCTTGATTGAACCAGGTGCAGATCGACTGGGCTTCCTGAACTTCGCAACTGTTGCAAACGCTGTTTCCGAATGGCGCGGCAACCTGACGGCGAACTATGCTCAGGGCGACCATAACTTCCGCCTGCAGGCTCTGTACATCAAAGGCGTGAAGGATGACCGTTACTTCAACGCTGACGGCAGCCGCGTTGGTGATGCTGCTCTGACACCGGCTGGTCGCCAGATTGGCAGCACTGCTGCATACGGCCCAAGCCTGTACGGTGTATACGGTGAAGACTGGATCTCTGTAGATTTCCACTACACCCTGGACCTGCTGGACTGGGATGCAACCCTGTCAGCTTCTGTTGAGAACATCGCGGACGAAATGCCGCCAGCGTCTCGCCAGGAACTGGGTTACGACCCACGTATCGGCAACCCGCTGGGCCGCACCTTCCAGGTTGGTGTGACCAAGCGCTTCTAATGAGTACTGCCCTCACGGGCAGTCTTGTTGGATAAAAAAAAGCCCCGCTCGTGAGAGTGGGGCTTTTTTGTTATTGAAGTCAGCGTTCTCCTGCTTTTTCGACTACTATTGGATTAGACGATTTAAAAACTCGGACTTGATTCGGCGCAACACAGCAAGGAGACGCAACATGACACTACCCCGTCATTTACTAAGCAGCCTGCTGCTGTTGGCAGCTCTATCGCTGACCGCATTGAGTCATGCCCAGGCGCCCGCCGATACTGCGCCCGCCACGGACAATCCGCCCCAACGCCCGGTGTTTGTATCGCGAGACCCTGATGAGCTCAGGGAACGTGCCGTAAACTTTCTTATGTCTGCCTCAGCGGGGGAGTCAGGCACTTCAAGAGGCAGTTCGGTGCCAACTCGCGGAGGTACTTTGTTCGTCCAGCAGCTGGCTTATGACCTTGCCGGCATGACCAGCAGCGAAATTGCTAGTCTGGCTTATGAAGTCTCTGATATCCGCGAGTTTTTCCAAGCGCAGCAGGCGGCCGACTAAGTAGTACCCCAAGCTGTCAGCCAACAGGCTGCCTCAGTTCTCGGTAGCAGTAGCCGGCTCCAGCGTCTCATCCAGCTCATCCAGTTCATTAAAGCGGATCATCTCGCTCAGCTCATCAATATAGGCCTCACCGCGCTCCGAGTAACGATCCAGATCGCCAACCAGTTCCAGGCCGCTGACCAGCCGGTCGTTCTCGCGCAATGCTTCACGGCGTCGACGCAGCTCCAGGTAGGCCTCGTGACTGTTGAGGTTGTGGATGTAACGCTGCACCGAATGCAGTGGCGAATCAAAGGCAGCCACCTCATGCTGGGCACCGGCTGGCCTGTCTTCCGGCACCAGACCGCAGCCAGCCACAAAACACCAGTGTCCAAAATAGTTGTTTCCTTCAACAGCAAAGCGGGAACCACCCCAGGCGCTTTCGTTGGCTGCCTGGGCCAGGGCCAGTGACGGGGGCACGATGTCCACTCTGCGAATCAGCACTTCCCAGTCTTCGTCGGAGGCCAGGTCAAACTCGGTTATTTCGTATTCCTCAGCGAGTTGCTGCAGCCACATTCGCTGCCAGAACATCAATGAACCTCGTCGCTCACTGAGCGCCAGCAGACGCTCTCGTTGTTCCAGAATCTGTTGATTACGAAGCGTGACCAGCGGCAAAAAGTACTCAAAGAACATCTGCTTGCGCTGTTCGGTATCGGTGTACATGGAAAAATCGGGCGGCGCCGGAATGGCCGCCGAGGGCAGTGTGCGCCAGCCGGTGACAATCAGGACGACGGCCGCGACTGTCAGCACCAGTGCATTAACACGACGCTCGTTACTCGGCACAACGACGCCTGAGCTCTGCTGAGGTTCTGCGCTTGCTTTATGCCCGTGTTCGTTCTGGTCGCTCATATGATCCACAATAGTCCGATTGCTCCCTACTACTGAACATACGCATCAGCATACCCGGTCGGATCGTTACAAGTCCATGCCACTGCAACGCTTGCTGTCAATCCGGTCACAGCGTATATTCGTTTTAACGAATATTCAGAGAAACGAATGTGGCCGCACAATATTCCGCACCCTCGGCACTCGACTTTTTCAAGGCCGTCGCCGATGAAACACGACTGCTGAGCCTGCTGATGATCGAGCAGGCCGGTGAACTGTGCGTCTGTGAGCTGATGGCAGCACTGGAGCTACCGCAACCCAAAATTTCGAGACACCTGGCGCAGCTACGCAAAACCGGTCTCGTCAGCGATCGGCGAGACGGGCAGTGGGTGTACTACCGTCTTCATCCGGCCCTGGCTGACTGGATGAAAGCCACACTGTCAAACGCCAGACATCATGCCCGCGGCACTATCGCCAGACCCATACAACGCCTGCAGGCAATGGATCGGCGCACAGCCTCTCTATCCTGCGCCTCCACCCGCCCGCTACCGACCACAGGAAGCAACTCATGAGTATCAAGATTGGTATCAACGGCTTTGGACGCATCGGCCGTCTCGCCACCCGAGTATTACTTGAACATCCTCAGGCGAGCATCGTGCAAATAAATGACCCGGGCGGTGATACCGTAACCCTGGCGCACCTGCTGCAATTTGACTCGGTGCACGGTCGCTATACACATGACTGCCAGGCAAATGGCGACACAATTCTTGTCAAGGATCAGCGCATCAAGGTCAGCCATAACACCGCCATTGCAGACACCGACTGGTCGGGCTGTGATCTGGTAATTGAAGCCTCGGGCCGGATGAAAACCAGATCCGTTTTGCAGGCCTACCTGGATCAGGGTGTAAAGCGGGTGGTGGTCTCGGCCCCTGTCAAAGAGGACGGTGTGCTGAACATCGTAATGGGGGTCAATGACGATCTGTACGATCCCGCCCGGCACCCCATTGTCACGGCAGCGTCCTGCACCACCAACTGCCTGGCACCGGTGGTCAAAGTGATTCATGAAAGCCTGGGTATCAAACATGGTTCAATGACCACCATTCACAGCATCACCAACACCCAGACCATTCTGGATGCGCCACACAAGGATTTGCGACGGGCGCGCGCCTGCGGCGAAAGCCTGATCCCGACGACAACAGGATCGGCGACAGCGATCACTCACATTTTTCCCGAGCTAAAAGGCAGGCTGAACGGCCATGCGATTCGGGTGCCGCTGGCCAATGCCTCGCTGACCGACTGTGTGTTTGAAGTTGACAAACCGACCACCGCAGAAGCGGTCAATGCCCTCCTTAAACAGGCGGCAGAAACGGATCTGCAAGGAATTCTGGGATACGAGGAACGTCCCCTCGTTTCCATCGATTACCGTACCGATCCACGCTCAAGCATCATCGATGCACTCAGCACGATGGTCGTGAATGACACCCAGGTCAAAATCTACGCCTGGTATGACAACGAGTGGGGTTATGCCAATCGCACAGCGGAACTGGCGCTAAAGATCGGAACGCTGGACCAACAGAACGGATAACTTCCCACGGCGATGCTCAAATCTCTTTCACCCGACGTTCGCCAGTATCTGATTGTCACCGGCAACTACTGGGCGTTTACACTGACCGACGGCGCACTGCGCATGCTGGTGGTGCTGCACTTTTATCAGCTGGGTTACTCGCCGCTGGAAATCGCTCTGCTGTTTCTGTTCTACGAGATTTTTGGTGTAGTCACCAATCTGGTGGGTGGCTGGCTGGGCGCCCGCGCGGGCCTGAATCGCACCATGAATATCGGGCTGTTCCTGCAGATTGTGGCATTGGGCATGTTGCTGGTGCCAGCCAGCATGCTGACGGTTGCCTGGGTCATGACCGCCCAGGCGCTATCTGGTATCGCCAAGGACCTTAACAAAATGAGCGCCAAAAGCGCTATCAAGCTGCTGGTACCTGCCGAGGCTCACGGCACCCTGTTCCACTGGGTCGCTTTGCTGACGGGCTCCAAAAACGCCCTGAAAGGTGCCGGCTTTTTCCTTGGTGGCGTGCTGTTGGCCTGGCTGGGCTTCCAGGGCGCTGTTGGAGCAATGGCCGGCGCACTGCTATTGATCTGGTGCCTAAGCCTGATGTTATTAAGGGATGATCTTGGCCGCAGCAGTGCCAAACCGCGTTTTCGTGATGTTTTTTCAAAAAGCCGGGCCGTCAATGTCCTGTCGGCAGCCAGGTTGTGTCTGTTCGCGGCGCGCGATGTCTGGTTTGTCGTTGCCCTGCCGGTTTATCTGTCGCAGGCACTGGACTGGTCTTCAAGTCAGACCGGCGGCTTTATGGCGTCGTGGATTATCGCCTATGGCCTGGTTCAGGGACTGACACCCCGCTTCATCCATCAAGATCAGAGTCGCCCTGTTTCCGGCCGCGCTGCCGTGGGTTGGGCAGTCGCGCTCACGCTGATACCCGCGTTGATTGCATTCGGGCTGACACAGGACTGGCCCGATGGCCCGGTATTGATTGGTGGCCTGCTGATATTCGGTGTGTTGTTTGCGGTCAACTCCTCACTGCACAGCTATCTGATCGTCAGCTACGCAGACCGGGAGAATGTCTCAATGGACGTGGGCTTCTACTACATGTCCAATGCCATGGGCAGGTTATTGGGCACTGTGCTGTCTGGCTGGGTATTTCAGGCCTATGGTCTGGGTGCCTGCCTGCTAATTTCCAGCGTCCTGTTATTGCTCGCCAGCCTGATATCGGTCGCGCTGCCGCGATAATTGCTCTATAATGCGCGCCCTTCGCCCAACCCATTAGTCAAAGCAGCTTCTCTTCATGTTTGGAACGCCACCATAAGTCACCAGCTACACCTGGTAGCCCACTGATCACAATGTCGCTGCATCACACCCAGATGTGACCGCGCGGCCTGCCTGTTGTCGCGCATACAACAGTCCAACAGGCGTGACACACTATCACCATTTACACACCCCATCATCTCTAAGCTCACGCTGGGCCGGGGTAAATTTTTGCAACGGAATAACTATGCTTCTATATTCAACCCGCAAGGACTGGTTTGGAAACGTCCGTGGCGACCTGCTCGCTGGTATTGTTGTCGCTTTGGCACTGATTCCCGAGGCGATTGCCTTCTCCATCATCGCCGGTGTCGACCCGCGAGTGGGCCTGTATGCCTCGTTCGCTATCGCAGTAATAACAGCCATCGTCGGCGGACGGCCTGGCATGATATCCGCTGCCACCGGTGCCATGGCACTGCTGATGGTGACGCTGGTCAAGGAACACGGCCTGCAGTATCTGCTGGTCGCGACGCTGCTGACCGGGGTGATACAGATCGTCGCCGGTTATCTTAAGCTGGGCAACCTGATGAGCTTCGTGTCTAGATCAGTGGTCACCGGCTTCGTCAATGCCCTGGCAATTCTGATCTTTATGGCGCAGTTGCCAGAACTGACCAATGTTACCTGGCATGTGTATGCCATGACCGCTGCCGGTCTGGGCATCATTTATCTGTTCCCTTATCTGCCGGTGGTTGGCCGCACCATACCCTCACCACTGGTATGCATACTTTTGCTGACAGCCATTGCAGTCTTTTACGGCATTGACGTGCGCACTGTGGGTGACATGGGTGAGCTGCCTGCCACCCTGCCAGTTTTCCTGCTGCCGGATGTACCCTGGACGCTGGATACCCTGATGATCGTTTTGCCCTACTCTGTTTCACTGGCAGTGGTTGGCCTGCTGGAATCGCTGATGACAGCCACCATTGTCGACGATCTGACCGACACACCCAGCGACAAGAACCGCGAGTGTAAAGGCCAGGGCATCGCAAATATTGGCGCTGGACTTCTGGGCGGTATGGCTGGCTGTGCGATGATCGGCCAGTCGGTGATCAATGTGAAATCCGGCGGGCGCGGACGACTTTCGACGCTGTGCGCCGGTGTGTTTCTGCTGATCATGGTGGTGTTTCTGGGTCCCTGGCTGTCGATGATCCCCATGGCCGCTTTGGTGGCGGTGATGATCATGGTCTCAATCGGCACATTCAGCTGGAGTTCCATTATCAACATCAAACACCACCCCAAATCGACCACGCTGGTAATGCTGGTAACCGTGGTTGTGGTGGTTGCCACCCATAACCTGGCCTATGGCGTGCTGGCCGGCGTGCTGCTCGCATCACTGTTTTTCGCCAACAAGGTCAGCCACTTCATGTATGTGGTATCGGAGCTTGATGCGGAAACGCAGACTCGCCATTACACGGTAGTCGGCCAGGTGTTTTTCAACTCGGCTGATCGTTTTGCCAGCAACTTCAATTTTAAGGAAGTTCTGAATAAAGTAGTGATAGACTTGAGTCGTGCACACTTTTGGGACATCTCGGCCGTCGCCGCGCTGGACAAAGTAGTCATCAAGTTCCGCCGCGAAGGCGCCGATGTGCAGGTAATTGGTCTGAATGAGGCCAGCGCCACCATAGTCGATCGCTTCGGCGTACACGACAAACCCGAAGAAATAGAAAAAGTACTGGGGGGACACTAATGACGGAACGAACCACCGTATTGGCCTGTATCGACGGCTCTTCATTTACCGGCGCGGTGATCGATTATTCCGCGTGGGTAGCCTATACCGTTAACGCCCCCCTGCGCCTGCTGAACAACATTGAGCGGGGCCGCATGCCCTCTTCCGACCTCAGTGGCAGCATTGGTCTCGGCGCCCGCGAGGAGCTGCTTGATGAGCTGGTGGAGCTGGAGTCAAGGCGCAGCAAGATTCTGATGGAGCAGGGTCGTATCATGCTGACTCACGCTACCGAACGCGCCTGTGATTTTGGTGTCGCCGGCATTGAGTCACTGCAGCAGCATGGTGACCTGACCGACTCGCTGATCGACATGGAGCATGAGATTCGCGTCCTTGTTGTGGGTATCCGCGGCGAAGATCATGAGGACCGCGAGAAAGGCATCGGGGCTCAGCTGGAAACCATCATCCGCGCCCTGCACCGCCCAATCCTGGTGGTCAACCGCCCCTTCACACAAGCACCACAGCGCATGATGCTGGCCTATGATGGCAGCGAAGCGTCCCGCAAAGCGCTGAACATGATTATCTCCAGTCCGCTGTATCAGGAAATGGAATGCCATGTGGTGCACGTCAACAATAACGCTGAAGAAGCTCAGGCACTGCTCGCACAGGCCAGCTCTGAATTAGAGGCTGCTGGCTTGCAGGCAACGACAGAAACGCTGACGGGTGATGTTGTACCCGCCTTGCTCGAATACCAGCACGATCATCAGATTGAGCTGACTGTCATGGGTGCATTCGGTCACAACCGTCTGCGTGAATTACTGTTTGGCAGTCTCACAGCCAAGATGCTGGTGCAATCGAAGGTTCCGTTGCTGTTGCTGCGCTGAGCAGGCCTCTGAACCCTAAAGTACCCACGGTTGGCCGGCGCCAACAAAAAAAGCCCCACTTCTTCAAGCGGGGCTTTTTTGTTTCTACACTGACGCTGCCACAATTAACGGCAACGCAGTCGGCCGGAGCCGGTTATTACTCGTCTTGCGCTTCCTGGAACTCCACATGCACTTCCAGCTCAATGTCGTCACCGACACCGAAAGTTACCATGTTATCCAGACCGAAGTCTGAACGCTTGAATTCAGCAGACGCCTCAAAACCCAGGGTGTAACGGCGGGTCAGGAAGTTACGGCCACCACCATTAAAATCAACGGTCATGGTGACAGGTGCAGTATTACCCAGCAGCGTCAGGTCACCCTCAAATACGAAAGTGTCTTCGTCGACAGCTTCAACAAATCGGGTGGTTCGGTAGATGGCCTGTGGGAAGGCTGCCACGTTAAACCAGTCTTCGCCACGAAGATCTTCGGCAAACTCCGGATTGTTCACATCAATAGATTCGGTATTGATGATGACTTCCAGGCTGGAGTTTTCAACGTTCTCCGGATCGAAGTCCAGGGTTGCATCAAAGTCATTAAAACGACCGATATAGCTGGAAAAGCCCAGGTGGTTGATCTTCCACAACAAAGACGCGTGAGTCTTGTCCAGTGTGTAGGCACCACCACGCAGCTCAGCTACTTCAGTATTGAAGTCTGGCGTGATCAGACGGTCACAACCCGCCAGCGCAGCCGCGCTGACAACCGCCAGCGCGAGGGTTCGACATTTAACAATTGGTTTATTGATCATTACGTTTACCTTGTTCTAATAATGCCGATTGGTCACTGCATTTCTGCGTAGACATCAACTTCAACAGTCACATCGTTCGGAACCGCTGAGGTGTTGGCAAAATAGCCCTGACCAACACCAAAAGCCAGTCGCTGTACAACCACTTCGCTGGTCAGATTGAAACGATTGCCATCAACCGTCAGATCGAACGGGAAGGTCAGCGGGTGTGTCTGATCGCGAATTGTCAGCATGCCGTCGGCCACGAATGAATTCATGGACTCGAGACGGCATGAGGTAGCCTCAAAGCGTGCCGTCGGGAAGCGGTCCACATCAAACAGTTCTATGTCCATCATGTAGCTGTAGGTCTCTTCGTCATCGATGGCCATATCAATAATCGGAATGGTCACTTCAAACTTGCAGTCACCCGGATTCAACGGGTCGATCTCGAATACCGCATCGACGTTCTTGAACTCGCCCTGATAAGGCGTGTCAGAATACGAGTACTTGAAAATAACGCTGGACGCGTCTTGATCAATCACCCAGGTTTGGGCCTGCGCAGCCATACCAGCTGTCAGCATGAGCGGCGCCAGCGCCGCCCGGAAAAACTTAGTTCGCATAATCAATACAACTCCAAAGCTTGCAAATTAGGGCAGCGCGTAAGCCACCAGTTCGGACGGTTGTCCCTGACCGCTTACGACCATGGCAATGTACTGCTTGCCATTGTGCTCGTAAGTAAAGGGCTGACCAGTCTGAGTGCCGGGCATTTCGATCTCGGCAACAATCTCGCCGGTCTGTTTGTCGTGGGCACGCAGGTAGGGGCCACCGCCAGTGCCTTCACCGGCGAACAGCAGGGTTTTGGTCAGCAGCAGACCGGAGCGTGTTTCCACACCGGTTCGCGGCAGATCCACGCCTTCCAGGGCGGGGTTATCAGCAATAATTGATGGTGTATCAGCATTCGCGACCATCCACTCGTGCTCGCCTTCTACCATATCAATCGCGGTGATGCGGCCATACGGCGGCTTGACGATTGGCAGGCCCATCGCACGTGGTACACGCACGCCCAGCGCCATACTGTAGTCGATGTCGGAATTTTCATCTTTGGCCACCGACAACACAGCTACCACGGTGCGTGAGGGCACGTAGAGCATGCCCGTCTCAGGGTCCATCGCCGCACCTTCCCAGTTAGCACCACCAGTTGCTGATGGCAGACTCAGTGTGCCCTGCGTACCATCTTCAGCACCACGCACTGACGGCGGTGAGTACAGGTTGGTACCCAGGCGGAAAGGCTGGATGGCTTCCAGGGCTGCGGCGCGAAGTTCCGGCGTGTAGTCAATCAGGTCGTCTTCAGTGATGCCCTGACGGTCGAAGCCAGCTGGTTTGGTCGGGAACGGCTGCGTGGCAGCATACCACTCTCCAGGAACGTCACCAGCTGGAACAGGCAGATCTTCGATTGGCCAGATTGGCTCGCCAGTCTCACGATCGAAGGTGTAGACGTACGCCTGTTTGGTAACCTGCATGACGATTTTGCGGCCATTGGGCAGATCTGCAAGGATCGGGGCAGCCGGGTTATCCCAGTCCCAGATGTCGTGACGAATGATCTGGTAGTGCCACTGGCGCTCACCGGTTTCGATGTCAACTGCCACCAGGCTGGTGCCAAACAGGTTGTCGCCCGGGCGGTCACCGCCGTAACGGTCACCAGTGGGTGCCTCTACTGGCAGATAGACATGACCCAGCTCCGGATCGCCAGACATCGGAGCCCACACGCCAGTGTTGCCGGTGTAGTCGGCACTTCCGTCCAGCCAGGTGTCATAGCCAAATTCGCCCGGACGTGGAATCGTGTGGAATGTCCACAGATGCTCGCCAGTGCGGACATCGTAAGCGCGCACATCACCTTTGACGTTGGCCATTGATGGTGGACGCATGGACACAGCCATGGCCGGACCAACCACTACCACATTGTTCATGACAAATGGGGGCATGGATGAGCCAATGTCGATGTCTTCGCGACCCGGTCCAAGACGCAGGCCTTCCTGCATGTCGATGATGCCGTTATCGCCAAATTCGGGATCGAGGGTACCGGTTTCGGCATCCAGAGATACCAGGTAGAAGCCGGGCGTAATAACAAGAAGACGGCTCTCGTCACCGTCGCGCCAGATAGCCAGACCCCGGCCGGAGCCTTTACGTGGGGCATTGTCGTAGCGTTCCTGGCTGTCAATTGATTCCCACTGCCACAGCACTTCGCCAGAGGTGGCGTCGATGGCCACTACGTCACGCTGAGAGCCAATGGTCGTGTACAGGACACCATCGACTTCCAGCGGCGTAAATGTCGCGTTGTATTCAGGGTTGTCACCGAAATCGCCGGTAGGCAGGCGCCAGGCAATCTCCAGATCACCGACGTTATCTGCATTGATCTGATCCAGCGGAGAATAACGCTGGGCAGCCATGTTTCCGTTGTAGTCCGGCCAGTCACCCTGTGACACGTCAGTGCCATGCTGTGACCATGCGGTGGATGCGCACATGAGGGAACCGACACTCAAAGCGAGCGCCGACAACACGCGTTTCGTTTTTATCATTCTTAACTCCCTGAATTCAGGTTGTATTTCTTGAAACTCCTGGCCAGAACCCACCCATCTGCCGCCACCTTCAGGCAGCTGACAGCACATCAAGAGGAGATTTGGCCAAGTATGGGTTGTGCCAAGAATAAGTCATACACCGGCTGCAAGCAAGCCGTGGAGCCCCCATGTAACCTATTGACACGATGTTTGGCAGGCTTGCTGCGACCAGCCCCAGTCGCGCGATCAGGCCGCTTCAAACATTCTTCTATTTTGTCAGATGTCCGGTACCGCTTGCCGCCAGAGCAGCGAACTGACGTATCTCCTCCTTGAGCTCCTCGTGATCCTTCAGCCCGGTTATCCACTCCTCGGGTATTTCGCTGCTGCCCGCGGCCAGCAACAGTCCCAGCACCAGCCCGCGATGGACACTGTCGCCACCAATTTCGGCATTGGCTCGCAAAGTGCTGATCAGTCCGCAGTCGTGATCCTTCCCAAGTTTCGCCATCAGTGGCAGTGCCTGCTCAACATAGCAGGCCGTGGCAAAGTATTCTGTACTTTTGGTATCCGCAGCTTCTTTGAGAAAACTCATGTGCAGGCGCCAGGCTTCATCATCCGGGATATTTCCCGGGCCGTCATGATCCCGGTAAGTCTTGAACAGATCATCGCCAGAAATCGCTGGCGACGGGACCTGCGCCAACAGGTCCTTAAAAACTTCCTGGGGATCGCTGCCATTCACCAGTCGCAGCAATGCCGGTACAAGTACGCCAAGACCACTGCTTACCATTTCCGAGCGGTGCGTCAGTTGCTGGTGAGTAATTGCCATGCCCATGGCGATGAACTGATTATCCGGATTTAGCAGAGATAGCGCCAATGGCCTTATCAACCCGCCGACGCTATCGATCGACCAGACCTGACGCTGCTGCTCAGCACAATTCTCAGGCGCGATACCCAGGCTGTAATTCTCGAACCAGCGGCGCAGATAGATTTCGGTATATGGGTCTGAATTGTCACGCGGCGTTGTCATGTAACTGACAAAATCTTCCAGAAAGCCGTCCTGGCTATACCCGCCACGAGAGATGACCGAGCGCATCAGCATCCGCAGCAGTCCGGCACCAAGGGTTGAATCACCTGCCTGCAAGCCATGGTGGTAGTGAATCCGCTCTTCGAGTGATGTTGTCTCATTGCCATGCTCACCCTCCCGATCGTCCAGTTTGAAGTGGAAATCACTGTAGCTGGTGCGATAGAACCTGGCGTGGTCATGAAGAATGTCGAAATCTCGATTGCAGGCCTTTGCCTTCTTGACGTTCGGCTGATAGCTGCTGCCCACCATGAAGGAGTCCGGATGTGGGTGCGGCGCCGGATAATACTGATCTATTCCGCCAGGGAATTGCTCACGGAGGTGATCTGTTGAATAGAACCAGTGCACCGGCATTGCCAGTGCGTCGCCGATAAACGCGCCCCACAATGCATTCTCGATACGGCTGGCAATCGAATCACTCATGGTTCTGCTCCTTCGCTGTTCAGGTTCAATACCCAGTATACGCGCCATAAATATCAGCGGTTTGCGTGTTCGCTATGAGAACCCTAGACTGCACATACAGACAGCCATTGCAACTATGTTCTGCGGCTGACCTTGGGGTTTGCCGCGACATTCCAGGCTGCACATCCGACATTCCACCTTCTCAGGAGGACTGTATGATTAACCTGTATAGCTGGAACACACCCAATGGCCAGAAGGCCTCCATCATGCTTGAGGAGCTTAATCTCGATTACCGCGTCACCGCTGTGAATATCGGCAAGGGTGAACAGCATGATCCGGAATTTCGACGCGTCAGCCCCAACGGCAAAATCCCGGCCATGACCGATACCGAGCATGAGGACGCCATGGGCGAGCCCAAACGGATCTTCGAGTCCGGCAACATACTGATTTATCTGGCCGAGAAAACCGGCAGACTGCTCCCATCACGCTGGCAGGACCGAACCGAGGTGCTGGCGTGGCTGTTCTTTCAGGTCGGGCACCTTGGCCCCATGGTTGGTCAGTGGCACTGGTTTGACGAAGGCGCCCCCGCGCAAAGTGAGCTGGCCATCAAACGTTATCGTGAGGAATCCCTGCACCTGCTGGAAGTGTTGAACGGGCGACTGGGTTTTGTGCCTTACCTGGGTGGCAGTGACTACAGTATTGCCGATATTGCCAATTACACCTGGGCGAAGTCGGCAGTAGAGCAACTGCACGACGAGGAGCCTGAAGCGATAGCGGCGCTGCAATCATTGCATGACTGGTTAAGGCGCGTCGGGTCGAGACCTGCGGTGGTGCGTGGCATGTCGGTTCCGACCGCGGAGCAAAAAAAAGAATCCGGAATGGCAGACCCCAAGGCAGGTCCGGCAGGTGGTGGTACGGTGCTGCCGTGAGTCAGGGCCCATTCAGCCGTCGAGCTGCGGCGGCGCACCGACAAGTTTGCGCTGCCGCTTAGCTTCATACATGCGCCCATCTGCGACGGCCATCAGCTGATCCATGGAGTCGCCATCCTTTGGATATAACGCGGCACCAATACTGACGCCAATATCCAGCATATTCCCGGCAACTTCCAGCGGTCGGTCACATACACGGGTCAGGCGACTGATGAAGACCTCAACACTTTTCCAATCGTGGACACCTGAGAGCATGACGGCAAACTCATCGCCGCCAATACGTGCCGCGAGATCGGATTGTCGGACCATGCTCTGAATACGACTGGCAATTTCCTGTATTGCGACATCGCCGTAGAAATGACCAAAGGAATCATTGACTGCCTTTAAGCCGTCCACGTCCAGCATCAACATCGCGAGCTTGTGTGACTCCCGTTTTGCCAGTGCAATCGCATTACCTCCGTGCTCCATGAAACGGGAACGATTGGGGATACCGGTCAGGAAATCAGTGCTGGCTTTTTTATAAAGTTTATCCTGACCCTGCTGATCGGCATTGTACATGGCTGCTGCAATCAGGTCGGACATCAATTGCAGGACGGCGATATCTCGATCGCTGAAGGCGTGCGGGGTTGGAGACATTACCTTGACAACACCCAGAGCCTGATGATCGCGCAGCAGTGGCGCAACGATCATGGAGCGCAGCCCAACCGAACGACAGGCCGCCCTGTCGACACGCTGGTCAGTTTCGCTATCGTCGCAATGCAGTACCTGCCGGCTTTTCACGCAGGTACCGGAAAGGCTGGCATCCATATCCAATACCAGGCCAAGCATATGCGACGCAGCGCCTGAAACGGCACGATAGATCATCTGCCGGCCCTCAACGAGCTCGATGGCGCCGGCATTGGCACCGGTCAGCCGCTGCGTCGTTTCCAGTACCAGCGACATCACTGAGTTCAGGTCGAGACCGTAGCGAGTGATATCGTGCTGAGCTCGAATGATTGCAAGCAGCTGTGACGAATCCGGCGTTGCAGCTAGTCTGCTCATGTAAGTGCCTCGCGATGCCGTCCGTAAAAAGACGTTTCTATTGTTTAGACAACTTAACATATTGAGAGTTCTAAGAAAGTTACGGACCCCAGGGTGAATTCGACTTCATGCGGCTGCTGTGCTGAAATTGTCGGAACACTAAGACCCTGAAAACCAGAAACAGCCCACAGACCATTAAATTCAAAACTCGTCAAATAGGCCGGACCATGATCACAGACGATGTACATACCCAATATTTGCAAAAAGCAATTTCACTGGCTGTTAAATCCGTGCACGAAGGCGGTGGGCCATTTGGCGCGGTGATTGTGCGTGAGGGGAAAATCATTGCCGAGGCGTGGAACCAGGTAACACTGAATCATGATCCGTCCGCTCACGCGGAAGTGGCTGCGATACGGAAAGCTGGCATTGCGCTGGGTTACCCGCATATCAAAGACTGCATTCTTTACAGCAGCTGCGAACCCTGCCCGATGTGTCTGGCTGCCACAATGTGGGCTCGTATTCCCAAGGTTTTTTTTGCTGCGTCGCACGACGAAGCAGCGAGAGCTGGCTTTGCGGACACGCATATAGCGGAGCAGCTTTATGGGCAGCCGCGGCCAGTGGCGCTGGAAAAAGGTTTTTTAACGCAAGTGAACGTGGCGTCGGCGACGCTACCATTTGATACGTGGCTGGCGAGAGCGGATCGGGTAGAATATTGAGATTATCGATCAAGATGTAGTTTGTCTTTCTCGTGCCCATTAGCGGCAGGACACTGGGAGTTGGTGTCTGATTTTCAGATCGGGCCTAAGCGCTCGATTTCCGGCCCCAGCCAAGCCAGTAAGCAGCGTACAACAACATCGCCACTATCCAGCCCGGCATTGCCTGGAAAACATCGTCGCTGTAACCCATGCTTCGCCATCCTACTACCGTGAGGGTTGCTGTCATCATCATCGCGATTCCGACACTGGCAGGCAGGGGTAAGCTAAATATTCTGATCAGCAGCACGGACCCCAATCCTGCGCCGAGCACACTCCAGGCAATCAGCACCAGGGCAAACACCCCCTCCGGCGCGTACAGGGCGATCAATAGCGCGAATGTGGTGATGGAGAATGTGGCCAGCTTTGAAGCCAGATAAGATTCACGCCATTTCGGCTGCATGTCCTGGGTTATCGCACCACTGCAAACAATAATCTGTGAATCGGCGGTGCTGACTGTCGCGGCGAATAGTCCCGCCAACGCGAATCCCACAAAAATTTGGGGTAACAACTCCATGGTCAGCAGCGGCAAAGCAAGCTCGGTAGGTTCCTGCAGCCCCCGGGCGATCTCCAGCGCGCCGATATCCGGAATGATCACGCGGCTATACAAGCCGACGCCCACCGATGCTATGAAAAATGGCACAAACCACGAAAAATAATAAACCCGCGCCGAGCGAATTTCAGCCACGCTATTGATCGCCATTAATCGCGTCATCAGATGCGGTTGGCCGATCACACTGAAACCTGCAAAAAAGAAACCAATCACGAATGGCGCTATGCCAAAGGACAGATTATCGGGAAACAGCCGTATCAGGCTGGGATCAATTTCAACCAGCTTATCCCTCAGGGCCTGAATACCCCCGATTTCCATGTAGCCAGCCACCAGCAGGCTCACCATGGCGATCAGCATGACCGCGCTTTGCGCCACATCGGTCCAGATATCGGCGCGAATGCCGCCTGCGTAGGAATAGATGACCACAATAGCTGCGCCGATCAATACTCCAACGTACATCTCCCACTCAAACAATGCATGCAGCGCCGTGCTACCTGCCTTGAGCTGCCCCGCCGCATAGATACCGAGAAACACGAAAGTCAGCAGGCCCGCCGCGGCAATGAGCCATCGGTCAGTATGGTTTTTTCGGGTGCCAATCAAGGCCGGTATTGTATTTACATCCAGATTGTCAGACTGCTGCCGCACCCGGGGGTGAACAAAAATCCAGGCCAGCAGATCGCCAAAAATCCAGCCGACCATCATCCAGATCGATTCGATGCCGATGCGGTAAGTGTAAGCAATCATGCCAATAAACATGAATCCGCTATTATTGGTGCCGACCGTGCTGAGCGCCGTCAGCAGCGGATGTACGCCGCGGCTGGCCAACAGGTAGTCACTCGGTGTTTTTTTCTTGCGAATCCATGCCATCGCGCCGGCAGCGGTCATCAGCAACATAAAAAACACGAAGGAAATAGCGGCAACTTTCATGCGATCTCCATGCTTGGGCTCAGTGTCGGATTTTCACCGCAGAAGCCACCTCGGCATTGAATCGTTACGAAATACCCTAGCACTGGAAAGCCGAAAGAGGAAGAAAACAATTTTTGTTTGGCGGGGGGCGATTTGTCAGGATAGCTTGGGGGTAGAGCGCCACTGAAGAACAGGTTGAACCAGGAGCCGCAAACAAAAAAGGCCCGCATAAACGGACCTTTTGTTGTTTGGCGCACCCGGAGAGATTATTCGGCCCATCCATGGGCCTCACCCTCCGGGCTCGCTTCGCTCGTGCAAAATTGCTCCAGGCAATTTTGTCGAACTGGGGAGTTCTCACCCGACGGACGACTGATAAATAAAAAGGGGACCTGAAATCAGATCCCCTTTTTATTTATTGGCGCACCCGGAGAGATTCGAACTCCCGACCAAGTGGTTCG
>TARA_R100000306_G_scaffold7103_3_pt1 | contig 75844 bp, 68 predicted proteins | sample TARA_R100000306 | Tara Oceans TARA_R100000306 (sample SAMEA2620824) | marine metagenome | biome: marine biome (ENVO:00000447); feature: mesopelagic zone (ENVO:00000213); material: "saline water (ENVO:00002010), including plankton (ENVO:xxxxxxxx)" | depth 1000 m | reverse complement strand
GAATGGGTTGTCATTCCGAATGAGGCACGAAGAGGAATCCCATAATCATGTAGCTCATGATGAGATTTCTCGCTGCTTGCCTAACTGGTGAGGCAAACGCTCGAAATGACTCTAAACAAAGGAGTTTACTTAATATAAACCGTTTTCCTGTTTACAAACTCCCGAATGCCGTGTTTGCTTAATTCTCTGCCATAACCACTTGCTTTCACGCCACCAAAAGGCAATCTAGGGTCACTTTTAACCAGTTCATTGATAAAAACAGCGCCCTCATTCAATCGAAAAGCCTGTTCTTCAGCAGTCTTTACATCTTTGGTAAAAATTGAAACGCCCAATCCGAATTTAGAATCGTTTGATAATTCGATAGCTTCATCAAGATCTTTAAATGTGGTAATAGAGAGCGCCGGACCAAAAGTTTCTTCCTTAAATACAGTCATTTTTGAGGTCACTCCAGAAAGAATTGTAGGTTCAAAATAGGCGTTTTGACGCTTTCCGCCCAATAATAAAGTAGCACCTTGCTCAATCGACTTATTCACCTGTTCTTCTAAATCTTCTGCCAAATCTTCGCGGGCTAATGTTCCAATAAACGTTTCTTCATCCATCGGGTCACCACTTTTCAGTTCCCGTACCTTTTGCACCAACCGTTCTGTAAATTCCTCTTCAATGCGCTCATCCAACAATAGGCGCTTCCCTGCGATACAACTCTGACCAGTATTTTGGTAACGTGCCTGCACGCAGGTCTCAAGGGTTGCCTCCATATCACAATCGGCCATCACAATCAGCGCATTGTTCCCACCAAGTTCAAGTACCGATTTTTTAATGTTACGTCCAGCAATTTCGGCAACTGCTCCACCTGCTGGGCCACTACCCGTTAAGGTAACGGCTTTCACGATAGGATTTTCGAGCACTTCTTCTACTTTATCACTTCCAATAAGTAAGGTAGAAAAGCAATGATCTGGAAATCCAGCGCGTTTAAAAACTTTTTCAATATTTAGGGCACTACCAAAAACATTCGACGCATGTTTCAGCACAGCGATGTTACCCGCCATCAGTGCAGGGGCTGCAAACCTGAACACCTGCCAGAATGGATAGTTCCACGGCATCACGGCCAATACCACACCCAGGGGCTCATAGCTGGTATAACTTTTTTGGGCATCAGTTTCTATTATTTCATCTGCGAGCTGAGTCGCAGATTCTTCGGCATAATACTCACAAACCCATGCGCACTTTTCAACTTCTGCAATAGCTTGTGCGATAGGTTTCCCCATTTCTTGGGTCATAAGTTCTGCGTATTCCTGTTTGTTCTTTTTTAGTTCGGCCGCAGCAGCTAACATTAATTTTTTTCGTTCTGAAAAGCTCGTTTCGCGCCATGATTGAAAGCGTTTGGATGCTTTTTCTAGTATTTCTGAAAGTTCTGCTTTGTTGTGGGTTTTATACGATGCTAATTCTGTACCAGAATAGGGATTTATAGAAGTCACGTTGGCCATGGTTTTTCTTTTAAAAGTACAGAAGACGCTGTAATTCTAGAAGCGATTAAGACTACTTTAACGCGTGTACTGTTGAAAAGGCGTTTATAACTTCGAAGCTTACGAGTGGTTTCAGACTTACAATTCAAGTACATTTAAGCAAACAAGGAATTATGAACTCACGAGATATCGCGCTACTCGAACTGCGCCCCGAAATTGCTTCAGCCAAGCTAGTTCCTGACATGTCTTCGGAAGAATATTTTCAAAACAAGACACTTCGCCCTGTCGCTAAGCTTCAAAACGACCTGCTGTTAGTGGTTTTCCAGAATTATTGTAGAAAACATAAAAACGTATTTTATGATCTTTCCGTAGAAAAAAAACTAGATTATATCGAGAATGCCATTCATAAGGATATGAAATTCCGAAACAGTCTTAAGGGAATGATCATTGGCCAATTTACCATCGAAGAATACGAAATCTATATCCAAAATTCGTCTGCACTCAACAAACGAATGATGAATATTGTTAAAGAACGGTTAAAAAGCAATGTGATGCTTTTAGAGCAATCGGTAATTTCTGTAGCCTAAAAAGTGTGTGAATTCCATCTAGTATTCTGATAGCGAACAATTTGAAAAACCCTTTGTTTTTAGGCGACTCAGAGACTTTTTTTGTAAGATGTTAAGCTTTGTTTAAAGTGTACAAATTCTATTTTTAAAACGAAATGGAGTTCTACATTTGTTCCAAACAAATTGAAATCTTATGAAAAAAATTACCCTTACTTTATGTTTGGCTTTGGCCGGACTTATACTACATGCACAAGAAGATACTTCTCAAGCTTATGACCAATATAACAAATGGTCTATCGAACTTTCTGGAGGTCTTCACAAACCTACAACCCCTTACGCCGATGGTTATTTCATCAGAGGAGCGAGTCCGTTTCAAGGATCGTTGGGTGTACGGTATATGTTTAACGAAAAATTCGGTATTCGTACCGTTTTAGGTTATACTAATATTGATGAAGACAATGGCGAAGGTAGTTTACCGTTTGAATCAACATATTACAGAGGTACGCTCGAAGGTGTTGTAAACATGGGGAATGTTCTTGACTTTTCAGATTGGACCGATACCTTTGGTCTACTTATCCATGCAGGAGCTGGTTATTCAAGACTCGATTTTAAAGCTCCCAATGACAACTTAGACGCAGAAAATTTAGCTAATATTTCCGTAGGAATTACACCCCAAATAAAAATTAGTGAACGTGTGGCTTTTAATGTTGATGTAACCATGCTCGGAAATGTTGGCCTACAACGCACATGGGATGGTACCGCTCCTATCGTAGAGGCGAACAGAAAGTTTGACGACGGACTACTTTACAATTTCTCTGCAGGACTTACAGTATATCTTGGTAAAAACGACCGCCACGCAGATTGGTTTTCTATGGAAGATGCACGTGAATCGAAAATTGAAGAACTTGAAAACAGATTGGCTAAGATTGAAACCGACCTCATCGATACCGATCAAGATGGAGTGCCAGATTACCTAGACCGTGAGCCTAATACCATGTCTGGTGTTGCAGTGAATACCAAAGGAATTGCAGTAGACAAAAATGAAAATGGTATTCCAGACGAGATAGAATCGTCTTTAGACCAGCGTTATGTTAACGAAGAAGATTACGTAAGAAACACCGGTGGTGGATTAGACGTAAAAAGTTTGTTAGACAAAGGGTACGTGAATGTATATTTCAGATTTAACAGTACGACGCCAGAGACGTATTCTTTAGAAGCCATTAACTATTTGGCAACTTACATGAAGGAAAATCCTTCTGCAAATGCAGAATTAATAGGATATGCCGATGAAATTGGTGACCCTACTTATAACAAGAATTTATCTGAAAAAAGAGCCGCTAAGGTGAAAGAAATCTTAGTAGCTTCGGGAATTTCTGGAAACAGATTGACCGTGACAGGTAATGGTGAAGATACATCAGTTGAAAAGGGATCTGCACCAGCGAGACAGTTGGTTCGTAGAGTGACCTTCAAATTGAAATAATCATCACGACGAAGTGTTAATGCAAAGGTCCTTTCGCCAAATGGTGGAAGGGCTTTTTTTTATGAAATGGTCGAAACCCCGTTCAAATCGGTGGTAAGTACTTCGCTCATATAATCGAAGAACGGTCGTAGCAGTTCAAAATGATGTACTACGGTTTCAGCAAAATCTGGCGCCAATACCTCAGCATCTGTAAAACTGTGGGTTACTACAAAGTTTTTTAAGCGTATCAAATCGATATTGGGATCGTCTTTGCTGAAACCTTGGGGCGCCGTCTTTACCGGGTCCCAAGCGTCGAAAGTGCCTTCGTACGCTTTTTTGAAGGGTGGGTGGGCCAATATTTTTCGAATTTCAGAAGCATCCATTTCAAATTCTTTTCTGATTCGCAGCAGATCAGCCGGCTCCGGACCAAAAAATCCGCCTGCCACAACACTCTTATCTCCTGGTTCTATACGTAAATAATAGCCACCGCGCCGATGTGCTCCTGCCCTACTAAAACTGACGCTCCGGTGCACATTATACGGGGTTTTATCTTTACTGAAACGAATATCTCGATTAATTCGAAACACTTTTACCTTGGCAATCTCGTCTGTTCTGTTCAAGCCTGCTTCTACAGTTGCATAAAAGTTCTTCAATTCTTTTTCACTCGCCTTATAGGTAGCACGATTCGCATCCATCCAATCTTTATGGTTGTTTTGCGCTAAATCTTGTAGAAATTTTAGGGATGCTTGTGGTATGGAAGTGCTCATGATTTCATCTTGAAAATTAAAGATACCTTAAATTTCCTATATTTATATGAAATAACCTTAAACCAACTTCTATGTCTCACTCAAAACCCAATGCCCTATTTTGGATCATTGCCATCGTTTTCGGACTTTTATGGAACGCTTATGGCGTGTATCTGTTTGTTTTTGAAACATTTTTGGCTACGCCCGAACTCTTTGCTGAAATGTATACCCCAGAACAACTTGAATTAAAAGATAACCTTCCAGGCTGGTATACTGTAGTGTATGGAATTGCAACTATTGGCGGACTTCTGGGTGCATTGTGCATGGTGCTTCGGAAGCGTTGCGCGATTCCTTTATTCGGAATTTCCCTGCTAGCAATTTTAGTGAATATGTGCTACGGTTGGCTTTTTACGAATGCTGCCGAAGTGTACGATCCGTTTATCGCTTATGGAATGCCACTCATAGTAATCATAATCGGTATCCTGCTGTATTTTTATAGCAAAGGTGCTGCCCAAAAGGGCTGGTTAACATAAAAACCAATAACACTTCGTTAATTAAATCAACTCGTTATGAATAAACCGAACAAAGCTTTTTGGATCATCGCAGTGCTCGCCTTACTATGGAACCTGATGGGCGTATATCAATTTTATCTAGGTAGTTTCGCCTTAGAGCGTATTCGCGATTCAGTTTCTGCAGAAGAATTTACTATTATGGAGTCACTCCCGTCTTGGTATGCTATTGTTTTTGGCATTGCTGTGTTTACTGGTGTGCTAGGGTGTTTCTTACTGCTAGCCAGAAAAAAGCTAGCGGTACCCTTATTTGGCATTTCGTTGCTCACCGTTTTAGTAATCGAATTTTATTGGTTGTTCGCAACAGATATAATGGAAGTTTCTGGTCTTGTTGCTGCCGTAATGCCGTTGATTGTAATCGCAATCTCAATCTTTATGTATTTTTATAGTAAAGGAGCTGCCCAGAAAAATTGGTTATATTAGACAGTTGTTCGTGCGATACAATTACAACAGTACTCATTTAAAAGAAAACTATGACGAAACCACCTATATCCTTTTGGATTTTTGCAATATTTGGACTACTCTGGAATATATTTGCCATCTATTTTGTCGCTTATGAGTTAGATAACTTAGATAGTGGTATCACTGAAAAAGAGTTGGCTATTATTAACGGGTTACCCACCTGGTATGTGGTTTTATTTGTGATTGCACTCATTTCAGAAGTATTTGGTTGTTTTTTACTTATTATTAGAAAAAAATTGGCTACTACCCTATTTGCTGTTTCGCTTATAACGGGATTGTTTATAGAATTTTATTGGTTGTTTGCAACCAATATCGTTACCGTTTCATGGGTATTAGCGTATGGCCTGCCTATATTGGCAATTGTTGTAGCCGTTGTTCTGTATGTATTTAGTAAGTGGGCTGCTAGAAAAAAATGGATTCTATAACTTTTTGTTGTGATCAATTCTTTACTGTAAAGAGTTGCCTACAACCACTTCTTTCGCTTAAAGTAATACAGCAGCCCAAAGAACACAACTATCATGGCTCCCCATAAATAGAAATACCCATATTTCATTTGGAGTTCAGGGATGTATTCAAAGTTCATTCCGTAGATACCTGCCATAAAGGTAAGCGGTATAAAGATGGATGCCATAATGGTAAGCACCTTCATCACTTCGTTCATTTTATTGCTTATGGTGGTCATATACATGTCCATGAGGCCCCAAATCATTTCCCGGTAGATATCAACACTTTCAGAAACTTGGATGATATGGTCGTATAAATCTCGAATATAATTTTGGGTGCGTTCTTCAATAATTGCCGTATCTGTTTTTTCAAGTCTATTAATTACTTCTCGAAGTGGCACAACGGCTCTTCTAATACGCAATATCTCCTTTTTCAGGGTTTGGATATCTTGTGTGATATCTTCTTCCACTTTGTCTTCAAAAAGCTGGTCTTCTATAAATTCTATCTTCGCACTCAATGTTTCAATCACACTAAAATAATTATCTACAATAGCATCTAACAGCGCAAACATGAGGTAATCGGCCCCTTTATTGCGAACGCGACCCTTTGCATTTTCCAATCGGTCTCGAAGTCCGTCCCACACATCACCATCTGCCTCCTGAAACGTAGTAACGTAGTCTTTCCCCACCACCATGCTCACGTGTTCGTTAATAAACTCCCCTTCATCAGTGTAGTGCAACATCTTGAAGACGATAAAAAGATAGTCTTCGTATTCGTCCATTTTTGGCCGCTGATTGGTGCTAACAATATCTTCTTGTATCAATGGGTGCAAGTTGTAGTATTCTCCCAATCGCTCAATTTCGCGGGTGTTGTTTAAACCATTTACATTAATCCAAGTAATGTGTTCGGAAGTTTCAAAACCAAAAGCGTCTTCAATATTTTCAGAATCTACACGTCGGTAATGCTCTTTAGAATAATCAATGATTTCAACTTTAGTTCCTGTATCGCTTTTGCTACCAGTATAGGTAACCGTTCCGGGAGCCTCATTGTGAATAATAGGTCGTTTAACGATAGGAACTTTAAAGCCCCTTTTTTTGCGTCTTGCCGTCATGCGTGAGATTAGTTTATTTAAAGGTAGGAAAACTAATCTATTTTTATAATTTTAAATCTTAATTGAATCATAAAGCGTGCATAGAAGCTATCCCTTCGACCCTCTGTTGAAACATCATATTATCATTGCTCTCGGACTCGCACTTTGGGTTTTTCTATTTTTAGTACTCACCGAACCGTTAGATACTGACGTTTTCAGTACGACAGAGAAACTGACCTATCTCCCATTGTATGGCATAGCGGCTGCGCTAACCTACTTACTCATAGTGCCGCTTCAATACGCCTTGCTGAAGTGGTATCAGCAACGATGGACGTTATTGGCTGAAATTTTATTTCTGACGTCTATGATACTTATTGGGTTTCTTTTGGCACGATTCGTTTATCTTTATTTTATTGTCCCTGATGAACCCAACCCGTATACACTTGCATATTTCGGCGTCTCCATCTACCTACCTGCCATCGCAACCATACTACCCATGTTGGCAATAGGCCGATGGGCATTTGGTCGGTATTTTGAAAAGAAGCTAGACGACCAAAAAATTGAAATCCCAGGTGAAGGAACCTACGAAGGATTGCGATTGTCACTCACTGATCTTATTTCAGTAAAAGCAGACGATAACTACGTAGAAGTTTGCTATTTGGATAACGGCAGCTTAAAAAAGAACCTGATCCGAAATAAACTCTCCACCATCGAAACGCTCATTCCAGAATTACTTCGTACCCATAGATCATATCTTATCAATCCATACCATTTTCAACAATTCAAAATGAACAGTGGAAAACTGCAAATCATTTTAGGCACAGAAATAACAATACCCGTTTCTAAAACCTATGCCGAACGCGTAAAAAGTAATTTTGTTTAATCGTTTTCTACCACAATAAACGCATGCTTCAAAATATTGGTTAAAATTTCACCACAAGGAACTGTGATTTCGCCCCAAAGCACCATATATATTGGTCTAACATACTTTTTCGATTTAGGTTTGTGATATCAAACAAGCAATCATTCCGTAGCATTCGGAACTAAAAACCTAAACTATGAAATCTCTTTTCACCCTCGTTTTACTATTATTTGTACACTCGTTTGCATTCGCACAGACTAATACTTGCGACTGTAAGAAAGACCTCGATTTCCTCGTTAAGAAAATGAAGAAAACTCCAGGGTACAAACATCAAATTAAAAAGAAAAAGGAAACCGAGTTCGATGCACTTTATGAAGAGTTAGCTTCACAAATGACTTCGGAAATTTCAGTAGAAGAATGCTTCCGTCTGTTATCAAAACAAATGGACATTGTAAAAGATTACCACTCTGGAGTTACGTTGCACACAACGTATTTCAGCAAAGACAATCTTGAGAGTGCTGAAAAGATTACCGAATTTAAAAATTCAGATTTCTACAAAAGCTTCCCCAGAATTGATACAGATATCACTGCCTTAAGAAATCGTCTACAAGCTATGCCAGACGATGCTTTTGAAGGTGTTTATAACATGAAAGGGGCATTGGTAATAGGAATTACTAAAACCGAAACCAATAACGAATACATAGGGGTGGTGCTTGAAAGTGAATTACCTACATGGGAAGCCGGTCAGATTCACTTTTACGCTACAAAAAACGAATATGGAAAATATGATATCTACAACTATCACGTAGACACCTTTAACCTGCGTTTGGTAAAAAACCTAACCTTCGAGAACGGTCGCATTTGGAGTTATAAAAAAGCATTCAACGATTACAATCACGAGCTTTATGCCGGAGAAGAAGGAAACTGGATTTTCCAAGAACTAAATGATAGCGTACACTACATCCGTATCTCGCATTTTTCTGGTAGCCGCTCCAACCGAAAGGCCCAAAAACAATTTTATTCAGAATTAGAAGGCAAAAACCCTACACAGAACCTAATTCTCGATCTGCGTAGTAATGGAGGCGGTAGTTTTGAAGTATCTGACCCATTTTTAAGCCTTTTTAAAGAAATGTATGGTACGATTTATATCATTACCAATGGCTATACGGCGAGCAATGCAGAGCAGTTTACTGCCAAGTTGATAGCGCAAGGAAATACCATCCACGTAGGACAAACAACGTTTGGTATTATTGCCTACGGAAGTGATAAAGAATGGCCAACATCGCCTTCTGGGAAGTTTACGTTTAAAGTTATGGACATGGACTTTCACAACGATTATTTTAAATACGAAGGAAAAGGCATCGAACCTGCAATAAAGCTAGACTTCAGCAGCGATTGGGTGGAGCAAACGGTGCAACGTATCGTGGCGAACCAAGCAAATTAAACTACAACTAAAAATGAACCCCAGTTCACTTAGGCTGGGGTTCTTCAATAATTATTCATTCCTATCGAACTTATGGCGCGACTGAAGCGTTTTTTCAACATCACGAATATGGAATCCTTTTGCTTGCAACAACAGCATAAAGTGGAACATCAAATCGGCACTTTCATTTAAAAAAGCCAAATCGTTATCGTCTTTGGCTTCAATAACTACCTCTACGGCCTCTTCTCCTACCTTCTGTGCTATTTTATTGATGCCTCTTCTGAAAAGCGATGCAACATAACTTTTTTCGTGTTCACCATCATTGCGTCTGTCTTCGATCACATTTTCAAGATATGAAAGGAAACCAAAATTCGATTGGTTCTTTTCGTTCCAACAGGTATCGCTACCGGTGTGACACGCTGGACCCTCCGGATGTGCCTGAATGAGCAAGGTATCGTTGTCGCAGTCTGTTTTTAAAGACACTAGGTTTAAATAATTTCCAGTTTCTTCACCCTTCGTCCACAATCGGTTTTTGCTACGGCTAAAAAAGGTCACTTTTCCAGTCGATTCAGTTTTGTCTACAGCCTCTTGGTTCATAAACCCGAGCATCAATACATTTTTGGTCATGGCATCCTGTACAATTGCAGGTACCAGTTTGTTTTCGTATTTGTTGAAATCTATTTCCATGTTTATAGTTTAGTATGTTGGCTAGCTCCGTACCGGAATGCCTTGTTTTTTTAATTCTTCTTTTAATGTTGAAATTTCTATTTCCTTAAAATGGAAAACACTTGCCGCCAATGCAGCATCTGCCTTTCCATTCGTAAAGGTACTCACAAAATGGGGGATGGCACCCGCACCTCCTGAAGCAATGATGGGAATATTCACCAACGTGGAAAGGTGCGCCAAGGCCGCGTCTGCAAAGCCATTCTTGGTTCCGTCGTGGTCCATCGAGGTAAATAAAATTTCACCTGCTCCCCGCTCAGCTACTTCTACGGCCCAGTTAAAAAGGTTCAATTCAGTAGGTACCTTCCCGCCTACCAAATGCACCATCCATTGGCCATCAATTTGTTTTGCATCAATGGCAACTACGATACATTGTGTTCCAAATTTGGCAACGAGGTCATTGATAAGCTGCGGATTGCGAATGGCGGCCGAATTGATTGCTACTTTATCGGCTCCGTTTCTAAGCAAGCGCTCCACATCTGCCACCGAATTGATTCCACCTCCTACGGTAAATGGAATATTGATAGTTTCAGCCACACGCAGTACCAATTCTGAAAGCGTCCGACGCTTTTCTTCCGTTGCTGAAATATCTAAAAACACCAGCTCATCTGCGCCATTTTCAGAATAGAACTTGGCTAAATCTACAGGATCACCCGCATCGCGAAGGTTGATGAAATTCACGCCTTTCACAGTGCGACCGTTTTTGATGTCCAGACAGGGTATGATTCGTTTAGTAAGCATTCAGTATAAATTTTTCTAGTTGTTCTAAGCTGATTCTGTTTTCATAAATCGCTTTTCCAATAATAACGCCTTCACAGCCCAGCGCTTGCAGTTTCGGGAGTTCACCAAATTCTGAAATCCCCCCAGAAGCGATTAAGTGCAGCTTGTTATTGTCGCCTTCCCGACATTCGGCTAAAATCTTTTTATACAAATCGAAGGCGGGTCCTTCTAACATTCCGTCTTTACTAATGTCTGTGCAAATTACGTATTGTACACCTTTCTCTTGGTATTTTTTGATAAACGGTAAAAGGGCTTCGTCGCTCTCTTCTAACCAACCACCTACGGCAATCTTTTCATCTTTGGCGTCAGCCCCGAGAATAATCTTTTCGGAACCGTATTTAGAAATCCATTCTGTAAAAAGCGACGGGTCTTTTACAGCAATACTTCCACCAGTAATCTGTTGCGCGCCGCTTTCAAAAGCAATTCTTACATCAGTATCAGATTTCAGTCCGCCACCAAAGTCAATTGCTAAAGAAGTTTTAGACGCCAGTTGCTCCAAGACACCATAATTAACTATATGCTTGCTTTTCGCACCATCTAGGTCTACCACGTGCAGGTGCGTAATTCCGTGTGCTTCAAATTGTTTGGCAACTTCTAACGGACGTTCATTATAAATCTTTTTTGTGTCGTAATCGCCTTTGGTGAGGCGTACACATTTGCCGTCTATAATATCTATTGCGGGTATGATTCTCATGGTTTTAGGGCTAGTTTAATAAAGTTATGTAAAAGGCGTTCTCCCGCACTGCTACTTTTTTCTGGGTGAAATTGGACACCAAAAAAATTATCTTTCTGCAAAGCAGCCGAATACGGTAGGTGATACTCCGTTTGGGCAACAGTAGCTGCGCAAAGCTGTGCGTAATAACTATGCACGGTGTACATATACTCTTTTTCTGAAATATTCGTAAAAAGCGGTCCTTTCAGGTTTTCGATGGTGTTCCAACCTATCTGCGGAACTTTTACGGAAACAGGAAACTTTGTGACCTCCACATCAAATATTCCCAATCCTTTGGTGTATCCTTCTTCCGAAGCAGTACACATTAACTGCATACCCAAGCAAATGCCCAATACGGGTTGGCGAAGTGTAGGTATGATAGTGTCTAATCCTGAGCTACGGAGTTTTGTCATGGCACTGCTCGCTTCACCTACGCCAGGAAAAATCACGCAAGCTGCGTTTTGTATCTCGTTGGCGTTTTGGGTTAAAACAGCTTCATAACCCAAACGCTGCAAGGCAAATTGGATGCTTTTTATATTCCCAGCTCCATAATCTATGATTGCGATATTTTTCATAACATTCCTTTTGTACTGGGTAATATCATTTTTTCGGCATCTCTTTTTACGGCTGCTTTTATTGCTTTGGCAAATGCTTTAAAAATTGATTCAATCTTGTGGTGCTCGTTCGTCCCTTCTGCTTTTATATTCAAATTGGCTTTGGCACCGTCTGTAAAACTCTTAAAAAAGTGATAGAACATCTCTGTGGGCATTTTTCCGATCATTTCACGCTTAAAATCGGCATCCCACACTAACCAGTTCCGACCGCCAAAATCGATGGAAACCTGCGCCAAGCAATCATCCATCGGCAAGCAGAATCCATAGCGTTCAATTCCCAACTTGTTTCCCAATGCCTTAGCAAAAACTTCACCCAAAGCAATCGCTGTATCCTCTATGGTGTGGTGCTCATCTACTTCCAAATCTCCCGCGACATCAATGGTTAGGTCCATTTGTCCGTGGCGGGCTATCTGTTCCAGCATATGGTCAAAAAAGGCGATTCCTGTTGAAATTTTCGCATTTCCAGTTCCATCTAGATTCAACGTTATAGAGATATCCGTTTCGTTTGTTTTTCTTTCCAGACTGGCTTCCCGTGTCTGTAATTTCAAAAACTCATATATTTTTTTCCATGAATTGGTTTCTAGGGCAATACAATTGTCTAGATCGCCTTGCGATACAGTAATTTCTGAGGTACCAAGTTCAGTGTTATCGTCTATAAAGATTCCTTTGCAGCCGAGGTTTTTAGCCAACTCCATGTCGGTAAGCCGATCTCCTATCACAAACGAATTCGCCAAGTCGTAATCGCCTTGCATGTATTCGGTAAGCATGCCTGTGCCCGGTTTCCGTGTGGGAGCATTGTCTTTTGGAAAAGTGCGGTCTAAGAACACTTTTGAAAAAACGACGCCTTCATTTTCAAAACTCTTCATGATAAAATTGTGAACGGGCCAGAACGTTTCCTCCGGAAAAGCAGCTGTACCCAAACCATCTTGGTTGCTCACCATGACCAATTCAAAATCGAGTTCGTTAGCGATTTTACTGAGGTAGGTGAACACCTTAGGATAAAAAATCATTTTTTCGAACGCATCAATCTGTTCGTCGGCAGTTTCTTTAATCATGGTGCCGTCACGATCTATAAATAATACTTTCTTCATTGCTCAAGTTGTGTTAGTGCGGTTAGTAATGCTTCTACTTCTCTCTCTGTTCCCACAGTAATTCGCAGTGTGTTTTCGCAAAGCGGTTGGTTGCTTCGGTTTCGTACTACAATGGTATGCTGTAAAAGCTGTTGGTATCTTTTGGTAGCATCATCTACTTTAACAAGTAAAAAATTGGCTTCGGAAGGATATACCTTTTTAACAAAATTATATTGAAGTAATTGTTTAAATAATCCCTTCTTAACTTCTTTAATTCTGCTTATTTCATTTTTTATTTTTATTGTATCTTGAATTCGTTCCAGTGCGTATTCTTGCGTTAACACATTTACATTATACGGAGGTTTTATTTTGTTGAGAATTTCAATAATCGCTGCGGAAGCATAGCAAATTCCCAGCCTAATTCCGGCCATACCATACGCTTTCGACAACGTTTGGGTCACCACTAAATTTGGAAATTTGTCAAGTTCTTTTAACCAGCTATCTGTTGCTGAAAAATCGATATACGCTTCATCTATTACTACAATACCGTTAAATTTTTCAAGTAATTCCAAGATAGTATCCCGATTGAAAATATTTCCTGTCGGATTGTTCGGGGCGCAAATAAATAACAATTTTGAACGCTCATCCTGTTTCCGAAGAATCGCATCAACATCAAGCTCAAAATTTTCAGTAAGCAGCACTTCCCTATTTTCAACGGCATTGATACCCGCCAAAACCCCATACATACCATAGGTTGGCGGCAAGGTTATCACGTTGTCAATATTGGGTTCACAAAACGCACGGTACAGCAAATCAAGCACCTCGTCGCTCCCGTTTCCGAGCAATAGCTGCCCCGGTTGTACGTTTCGCTGCGCGGCCAATACTTGTTTCAACTTGGTTTGTTGCGGATCTGGATACCGATTTACGGCAGTTTCAAACGGATTCTCATTAGCATCCAGAAATACCATCGGCTCTCCCACTGTTTTAAACTCATCGCGCGCACTGCTATACGGCTTCAAATTTTTCACATTTTGCCGTAGCAATCGATTTAAATTGAAATTCTTACTCATTGCCAATCGATTTTAAACGTAGTGAAACAGCATTTTTGTGTGCCTGCAAGCCCTCTGCCGCTGCCATGGTTTCAATCGCAGGACCGATGGCCTGAATACCGGCTTCGGAAATTTTCTGAAAAGTGATACTTTTCATGAAACTATCTAGATTTACACCGCTGTACTGTTTTGCAAATCCGTTAGTGGGCAGGGTGTGGTTCGTACCCGAGGCATAATCGCCCGCACTTTCAGGAGTGTAATTCCCAATAAACACAGACCCTGCATTTTGGACGTTCTCAACAAAATACGCTTCATCTTCGGTAGCAATGATTAAATGTTCTGGCGCATACGAATTGATAAGCGCTAAGGCAGTCTCGTTACTATCAACCAAAATCAGTTTTGAATTTTCCATAGCAAGCGTTGCAATTTCTTTTCTTGGTAACAATGTGAGTTGTTTTTTGATTTCAACAGCAACCTCATCCAACATTTTTTCTGAGGTACTTACCAATACCACCTGACTGTCGGCCCCGTGTTCTGCCTGACTCAACAAATCTGAAGCCACAAAGGCAGGAACGGCAGTCTCATCTGCAAAAACGAGCAGCTCACTTGGTCCGGCAGGCATATCGATAGCCACTCCAAATGTAGTCGCATATTGCTTCGCGGCCGTCACAAATTGATTTCCGGGTCCGAATATTTTATACACGGCTGGTACCGATGCTGTACCGAGCGTCATGGCCGCAATGGCCTGAACACCGCCTACTTTAAAGATCTTGGTCACTCCACACAGTTTAGCGGTGTATAAAATCGCCGGATCAATTTTCCCTTCTTTGTTCGGTGGCGTACACAATACGATTTCAGTACAACCCGCCAATTGCGCAGGTACCGCCAGCATTAAGATAGTAGAAAACAACGGGGCGGTTCCGCCAGGGATATAGAGCCCTACTTTTTGTATCGCACGTTTTTCCTGCCAGCAAATCACTCCTGGAGTTGTTTCAATGCGTTCTGTTGCTGTTTTTTGTAAATTATGAAATGTTTCAATGTTCTTTTTTGCTAATTGAATCGCAGCTGTTAGTTCTTTCGAAATAGTCGCAGCGTTCATTTCTTCTTCGGAAACTTTAAAAGTTTTAAGCGACGTCCCATCAAAAAGCTGGGTGTATTTTTGTATTGCAGTATCGCCTTTCTTTTGTACTTCCTCAAACACTTCAGATACTAGCGAATCCATATCGGCTCGTTCGTTTGCAGGGCGCTCAAGGAGATTGAGCCATGTGTCGGGCAACGGATTTATTATTTTTTTCAAAATCACTTTTTTTTAAAATTTATAAAAGATGCTTACAGCACCATTTTTTCTATCGGACAGACAAGAATTCCTTCGGCACCGGCTTCCTTTAACTGGTCGATGACTTCCCAGAAAACTTCTTGGTCTACCACAGAGTGAATACTGCTCCACCCCGCTTCGGCTAATGGTAAAATTGTAGGACTTTTCATCCCGGGAAGAATGGCAGTAATGGCGTCTAATTGCTCGTTGGGTGCATTTAACAACACATAACGGCTGTCGCGCCCTTTCAGCACAGCACGAATTCTAAATTGAAGTTTCTGAAGCAAGTTTTTTGTTTCTTCGGAAATTGCAGGTGAAATGGCCAATACGGCTTCACTTTTCATCATCACCTCTACTTCTTTTAGGTTGTTCTTAAACAAGGTGCTGCCACTACTTACAATATCACAAATAGCATCTGCTAACCCGATGTTGGGCGCAATTTCTACACTACCGTTAATGATATGCAGTTCGGCCTTCACGCCTTGTTCTTCCAAGTAATTTCTAGTGGTCTCAGGATATGATGTGGCGATTCTTTTTCCGTTCAGGTCTGTAATATCAGTATACTTCGAAGATTTCGGAACAGCCAGGGAGACACGGCATTTTGAAAACCCGAGTTTTTCAGCAACCGAAATACCATTTCCCTTTTCAACTAAAACGTTTTCACCAATAATGGCGCAATCTACTACACCATCTTTCAGGTATTTCGGAATGTCGCCATTCCGCAGGTAATAAATCTCTAGCGGGAAATTCTTCGCGGCTGCCTTAAGTTGCTCACGGCCATTATCTATTGAAATCCCGCAGTCTTTTAACAACTGCAGGGAGTCTTCGTTTAAACGACCTGATTTTTGTACAGCAATTTTTAATTTTTTCATTTTTTTGATTGTGTTTTTTTAAATAAAATTTTCTTTTTCTCTAGCAAATGCGCATAAAAAAACCCGTTTGATTGCTCAAACGGGTTCTGAATATCAGTAACTAATTACATCAATACCAAATCACCTCGCGTGAGCGTGGAACAAGATATGGTGATGATGTAAAAAAGTGTATGTCATAATTGAACTTCAAAAGTAGAAAAAATAATGTTTACAGCATTGTGAAAAACATCTTAATTTTTTCTGAGAGGCTTCCATTTATTTTTATAGCTTTGAGAGTAGAACAGCTAAATCTGCCAACACCTTTTTTTTCAAGGGGTTACAAATAAATGAAGAACTTTGTTATCGCATTTTGCGTCTTTTTGGTATGGTCCTTTTTTGGGCTTTGGCTGTATTATTGGCTACAAGACGATAACGCACATCTGCAGAGCAGCAATATTCAACTTACAAACAACCAAAATACTTCAGATACACTCGCGTTGCCAAACCTATCAGAAATTGAAGGGGACAACGCAAAAACCAACGACACATTAAACCCTATCGTAGATCTGATGACTGGCAATTCGCTTCGCGCGCTCACCACAGATGGGGATATTTTGTTCAATTACGAGGAAGCATTTGTGATTACAAAAAATTCGCCCCTTGTTTTTATTCCGCAGGAAGCCAAAGATTTTAAATACAAGCTCAATAATTATTTTGTGGAACATCCCAATACCGAACTGCATATTATTTCAAAATACAGTGCCGAAGAAAACACAGTGAGTCCGAATATGGGGGTACAGCGTGCAAAACAATTGAAGGAAATTTTAGTAGAAATTGGCATCCCCAGTACACATTTGGTCATAAAACCACATATCACGCCTATAGCGTTTAACGAAAACGAAACTTACAACAATGCTTTTTCGTTTTTGTTTGAACCGCTGAATCAGGCACGCTTGGCAGCGATAAAAAATGAAATTCCCGATACCAAGGTTATTTATCCTAGGTTTTCCACCTCGGGCATTCTAAATAGCCCTGAACTTGAAAAGCTATTGGAAGAAGTGAAACTAGCGCTAGACAATAATCCAAATGTTTCTGTAGAAGTTATCGGGCATACAGACAACGTCGGGAATGCGCAAGATAATTACCATCGCGGACTCGAATTTTCACGACAGGTACGTTGGTATTTGGTGGCCAAAGGTCGCATTAGTCGACATCGAATAAAAGCATCCTCTAAAGGAGAAAGTGAAGCCATCGCTAGTAATAATACTGAAAAAGGCCGTAATTTGAACCAACGCATTGAAATACGTTTTATAGAATAACTATGCAGCTGCTAACCGATTTTTTAAACCAATTACCCAACTTCTTTGGCATCTTCCTACTGATGCTCAGCAGTTTCCTTATCGGCTATTTTGCTGCCACAGGAATGCAGCGCAATAAATTCAGAAAGATCATTGAACGCCTTAAACGTGAAGTTAACGCCCTGAAAGTCCCTCCGAAAAAAGAAGTGCGCGATATTGATACCATCTTTACTGAAATAGAGCCGAAAATCATCGAGGTGATGAAAAAACAGCATGAAAAGTTTGCCGAAGATGATGCCGAATTGGCCAAAGTGGAAGAAAGCAATTTTGCTGAAAAGAACAGGGATCGCTACCTCCAAGAAATTTCTACTACTGAAGTTGAAGAAGAAGACGATGATAAAGAATTAGACTTTGATAATTTTGGCTATGCCGATGCAAATGACAAAGACGATCTTACCCAAATTAACGGCATTGGCCCCTACATTGAGCAAAAACTAAACGACATCGGCATTTACACTTTTGAGCAACTAAGCAAACTCTCAAAAAAAGATATTGAGATAATTACCGAAATGATCGACTTTTTCCCAGACCGTATCGATAGAGATAATTGGGTGGGCCAGGCAAAAGCGCTACACTTTAACGTATAACCTATGCAATTAGCCACCTTAGATTGGATTTTAATCGGCTCATTCTTTGCCATCTTCCTCATTATCGGAATCTTGGTAGCCAAGCGTTCCGGAAAAAACACTCAAGAATTTTTTCTTTCAGGACGAAACATGCCATGGTGGCTGTTGGGAATCTCGATGGTGGCCACCACATTTTCTGCAGATACGCCGAATCTGGTTACCGATATCGTACGCCAAAATGGAGTCTCAGGAAACTGGGTATGGTGGACCTTCCTAATCACAGGGATGCTCACTGTGTTTGTGTATGCAAAATTATGGCGGCGTAGCAAGGTGTTAACCGACCTTCAATTTTACGAAATGCGCTACAGCGGAAAAGCAGCTGCTTTTTTACGCGGTTTCAGGGCATTGTACCTCGGGGTGTTCTTTAATGTAATGATCATGGCATCGGTTTGCCTTGCAGCAATAAAAATCGGGGGTATTTTATTCAATCTCGAACCATGGGAATGTGTACTCTATGCTTCCTTGATTACTGTTGCGTATAGTTCGTTTGGTGGACTGCGAGGTGTGATATTTACAGATTTCTTACAGTTTATCGTCGCGATGGTCGGCTCGGTTTGGGCTGCGTATTACATCATTAACATGCCAGAAATTGGTGGGTTAGACAAATTACTCACGCACGAAAATGTGGCAGACAAACTCAATTTTTTACCAGACTTTAACGATACCAACTCCCTACTGGTCTTGCTTATCATACCCATTGCCGTACAATGGTGGAGCGTTTGGTATCCAGGTGCAGAGCCTGGTGGTGGCGGTTATATCGCCCAACGTATGTTGTCTGCCAAAGATGAAAAAAATGCCATTGGAGCTACCCTCCTATTTAATGTGGCGCATTATGCGCTGCGCCCTTGGCCATGGATTCTAATCGCCTTAGCATCGTTGGTATTGTATCCAAATCTTGCAGATATTGGCAATGAGTTTCCCAACGCCGTATTGGGACATGACTTGGGATACCCCGCCATGTTAACCAATCTACCCTCTGGTTTGTTAGGATTGGTAGTTGCTTCGCTCATTGCAGCTTTTATGAGCACCATCTCAACACACCTAAACTGGGGGTCTTCGTATATTTCGCTCGACTTTTATAAACGATTTGTAAAACCAACCGCTTCAGAAAAAGAATTGGTAGGCGTAGGTAGAATTTCTACTGTGGTTTTAATGGCACTTTCAGCATTATTGGCGCTCGCTCTGAGTAGTGCCTTAAGCACCTTTGCAATTCTTTTACAGATTGGTGCAGGTACAGGTCTCATCTTTATCCTTCGATGGTTCTGGTGGCGCGTAAATGCCTATAGTGAAATCACCGGGATGCTAGTCTCATTTGTCATGGCGCTCTTTTTTGAGTTTACCGAATTTGGCCTCGAAGATTATGAAAAGTTAGTATTGGGCGTAGCTATTACTACGATTGCCTGGATTGTAGTTACTTTAGTTACAAGACCCACCAGCACCAAAACCTTGGCAAGTTTTTACAATGCAGTGACACCCTATGGCAACGGCTGGAAGCCTTTCAAAAAAATTGCCTCACAACAAAACATACCGTTGCAGCAAACCAACGATGTATTTACCATAGATTTAGCTTCCATGCTCTTGGGGATAGTATTTGTATACACTTCGCTGTTTGCTACAGGATACTTGATCTACGGAAATATGACAGGTGCAGCCATATTAATTGCCATTGCAGCGGTTTCGGCCTTTACTATTTTCAGTCTATGGAAAAAGCGAAAGACTTCTAAAATCTAACATTTCAATGAAAAAAATCATACATACAGAAGCTGCTCCGGCACCTATCGGACCTTACAACCAAGCGGTAATGCACAACCACATGCTCTATACCTCTGGACAGATTGCATTAGACCCAAAAACAGGCGAGTTGGTTACGGGTGACATTCAAGCTGAAACCAAAAAAGTCATGGAAAACATGAAAGCAGTTTTAAAAGCAGCTGGGATGACCTTTGAGAATGTACTCAAAACCTCCATTTTTATAAGCGATATGGGCAATTTTGCAGCCATTAATGAAGTCTACGCCACCTATTTTGATGAAGCTACTGCTCCTGCCAGAGAAACTGTAGAAGTCGCCAACCTCCCCAAATATGTGAATGTGGAAATTTCGATGATTGCTTCGTTGTGATATGTTGTATTGTGTAATTATCAATGTCAGAAAATAATTTCAGCAATTATTATGAACAATGCTATTTAATTCTCTCGATTTTGCGATTTTTCTCCCAATAGTTTTTGTACTCTATTGGTTCGTCACGAACAAAATCCTGAGGTTACAAAATTTTCTGATAGTAGTAGCGAGTTACTTTTTCTATGGTTGGTGGGATTGGCGGTTTTTGGTATTAATCATCTTTAGTACACTTGTCGACTATTTTGTAGGCATAAGGTTGGCTGATGAAGAGAACCGTCTGAACAGAAAATTGCTGCTTTGGACTAGTATTTTTGTAAATATTGGATTTTTAGGTTTTTTCAAATATTATAATTTCTTTATTGATAATTTCGTTTCTGCTTTTTCCTTTTTTGGAATGAAAATTAATGCAGACTCCCTTAATGTCATTCTTCCTGTTGGTATTAGTTTTTACACTTTTCAAACATTAAGTTACACCATCGATGTTTATAAGAAGAAGCTCGCTCCGACCAATGATATTATTGCATTTTCCGCTTTTGTAAGCTTCTTCCCCCAACTCGTTGCCGGGCCTATAGAAAGAGCTACAAACCTACTACCCCAATTTTATAAAAAGAGAATATTTGACTATAATAAGGCCGTTGATGGGATGCGTCAAATTCTTTGGGGTCTATTTAAGAAGATTGTTATTGCCGATAATTGCGCAAGATATGCTAATGAGATTTTCAACAATTCTGCTGACTTTAGTGGAAGTACGTTGCTTATGGGTGCCCTCTTTTTTACATTTCAAATTTATGGTGATTTCTCAGGTTATTCAGACATTGCGATTGGAACGTCTCGATTGTTCGGATTTAACCTTAAACAAAATTTTGCTTTTCCTTATTTTTCAAGAGATATAGCAGAGTTTTGGAGAAGATGGCACATATCGCTCTCAACCTGGTTTAGAGATTACCTATATATCCCTTTAGGTGGTAGTCGTGGAGGGATGTTAATGAAAGTAAGAAATGTATTTATCATTTTTATTGTGAGTGGGTTCTGGCATGGTGCCAATTGGACTTTTATAGTTTGGGGAGCATTAAATGCGATCTATTTCTTACCATTATTATTAACCAATAAAAATAGAAGCAATTTAGACGTTGTAGCAAAAGGAAGGTTTTTGCCGAACCCAAAACAATTACTCAAAATAATATTAACCTTCGGATTAACGGTTTTTGCTTGGATATTTTTTAGGGCTGAAAGTGTAACACATGCTTTTCATTATATAAAAACAATATTCTCGTCTTCTATTTTTTCAATCCCCGAAATTCGTCCGAGTGACACACTACTTTTAATTTGTATTTTTCTTTTTATTGAATGGATTGGAAGAAGAAATCAATATGCGATAGAAAATTTTTCAAATATCAAATCTAGACCTTTACGTTGGTTCGGTTATCTTACGTTAGTGCTAACAATTTATTTCTTTGGAAGGTTTTCTTCGTCGATAGAGTTTATATACTTTCAGTTTTAATATGAATAAATTTTTACAAAATACAATCATATTCTTTGGCATCTTGGCGATTATCAATGCTTACTTTTTTTATATTGTCTATGAGAATTATTTTGTTCAATATGAGCGAATAGATAAAAATTACACTACTTATTTGCTATCAGACTCTCACGGCTTGCCAATTGCAAAGTATAGTGAGAAATATGACTTTTACAACTTCTCAGCAGCAAGTGACTCATACGTCGATATGAGGCGCAAACTGCAATATTTAATAGACAACTCAAAAATTCAACGATTAATATTAACAGTTGATGAACATAATTTGTCTCAGTATAGAAATTATTCAAATAATATAGACAGATCCAATTATTTTGCCACAGTAGACGACTATAACAGCATATTTGATTATATAACAGGTCAATATATAGAGCGATATATACCTTTAATAAATCCAAAAAGTAGGGATATCATAAAAATTTATTTTCAACCAAGAAGAACAGCGTCAGGGCCTACCGTTCTATGGAACGAATTTGACGCTAATGAAAAGGAAGCGTTTACCCAACAAAGAATTGACAAACAATTTACCAATTCTGGGCGGTCTCAGCTTCAATTGGAAGCACTACGAGAAATTATAAATATTTGTAATCAAAATAATATAGAGCTTATTGGTTTGAAATATCCGCTAACTAAGGAATATTTGAATGGTATTAAAGATTCTAGTTTTCGTGCCGATTCTATTTTAATTTCTAAAAAAATAAAAGTGTGTGATTTTTCTACGCTCTATGAAAATCAAGACAGTCTTTTTGCGAATCAAGATCATTTAAACGAAAGAGGTGGGCAGCTATTTACGGAAGTGCTATTTGAAAAGTGCGTTAAGGAATAGTCTAAAAATAAAATATACTTTTTTAAGTGTTATATCTCACGAATTATCTGATGACATTCTGCTTTTTATACGATGTAGGGATAAACTAATACACCTCACATTATGAAAAGTCTTTTTTTCCTTTTCTATTTTTTTTCAATTTCATTTGCATTTGCCCAAGTAGGTATTGGCACTACGAGTCCGCATGCTTCCTCTATTCTAGAAATAGAAAGCACAGATGCCGGACTTTTAATTCCTAGAATGACGGCAGCACAGCGATTGGCAATCATATCTCCTACCACTGGTTTATTGGTATATCAAACCGATGTTTTCAATGGCTTTTGGTACTATGACGGCAGTGCATGGATACATTTAAGAACTGGCGCAGAACAAATCAACGATCTAGCTGATGGAAAATCTGACAATGACGGAAGTAATGACGGTTCGTCTGTCTTTTTAGGAAAAAACGCTGGACAATATGATGACGGTACAGACAATCAAAATGTAGGCCTAGGGTATTACGCACTTAGAGGAAATAATTCAGGAAATTTTAATGTGGCAGTTGGATATGAAGTTCTCGAATTTAATTCATCAGGAAGTTATAATATCGGAATAGGAAATACCGCACTCCAAAACAATACCACAGGAGGTGGTAATATAGCGCTTGGTCACCAAACCTTATTAAACAACACACAGGGGGTTAGCAATGTTGCCTTAGGATACAATAGCATGCGAAACAATACATTGGGAGAGCAAAATATTGCTATTGGCACCTATAGCATGTTTGATGCTGTTTCTGCAGACACCAATATAGCTATAGGCAGAAATGCGTTACAATATACTAGCGGTGATGATAATATTGCTGTTGGAGAATACGCTCTCAACCGAAATACGAGCGGAACCTACAACGTTGCTATTGGTGAACGAGCGTTATTTCTAAATCAAGACGGACAGCACAACGTAGCTATTGGTAGTAGAAGTTTAAGCACCGTAGTTTCTGGAAGTAGCAATGTAGCAGTAGGGAGGCTTGCATTAGGGTCGAATCTCGCCAGTGACAATACGGCTGTGGGGCGCACATGTTTGAGCGGAAACACCACAGGCAATGGAAATTCAGCTTTGGGGCGCTACGCCATGATCGGCAATTCTACGGGTTCGTTCAATGTGGCAGTAGGTTATAATGCTTTAGGTGACAATGATACTGGTTCTGGAAATACAACTATTGGTGCAAGTGCAGGAGATAGAATAACGGGAAACAACAATATCGCTATTGGCTATTTAAGTTCCTCTGCTGAACCATCAGGATATTCTGGAGATAACAACATTATTATCGGAACGAATGCAGAACCTTCTTCAACCACAGTTTCAAATGAGATCAGACTTGGAAATTCGTTTATAACATCTGCTCGCATTCAAGTACCGTGGACTATCACGAGCGACCTACGATGGAAAGAAAATATAGCTCCTTCTAAACTCGGATTAGCATTCTTGATGAATTTAGAAGCGGTGGAATACAACCGTCAGAATGCAGAAAGTAACTCAAAAGAAATCGGATTTATAGCGCAAGATGTGGCCAAACTTTTAAAAACATCAAACCGCAATGGCTATGGCTTATTGAATCAAGATGGAAACGGATATTATGAATTACGTTATAACGACTTCATTGCAATCATGGTAAAGGCTTTGCAGGAACAGCAAACGCTAATCGAAGAACAACAAGAGAAAATTTCAGAATTAGTTGAATTAAAAAACAGCAGAAAGAAATTATGATGCAACTTGATATATTGAGTGAACAACTCACACGTAATGGCAACTAAAATCAATCCTCTTCCTCCTTATTCCCATCATTATTGAAATCGACCGGGATAGAGTTGTCATCGGGCACTACAGGAAGTTCATCTTCGACTTCTAAGGTTACTTTTTTGTTGAACAATTTATTCATCAGTTCACTAAACGTATCAAAATCGACCGAATAGGTGATCCCCGCCCCTTGTTCAAAAATTTGGTCTTCTCCTATAAACTGAACATTGGCCTGACGGTTAAAGAAGTTAATACGCAAGCTTCCGTCTTCATTTACCAACCATTGCACTTGTATATCTCCTGCAACAGTACTTTCATTCACGCCGCCAACAGGCACCCCTACTTTCCCATTAATCAAAACACGTTCGGTAATATCTGCCGAGAACACAAGTCCAATCTGGTCTGCCGTTTGCTGTGTCGGGCCACGATAGCCTTGCGAATAGTCTAGGCCTACCTTAAACTTACTATCCTGGTCTGCGAATAGTTCATTTACCAAGCCAGAAACTCGATCTACCAACGTACCTGTAAACGCACCTGCGCCACCAAAGTTATCGTCTACAAACGCATCTGAAGCTACCAAGAACAGTGCTTGTTGTTCGCGCTGTTCTCTATTTTGCAGTTTGTATTCTAACTCACTACGCACAATAGAGCTGGTGCGCGGAAATTCAATTCTAAAATCAATTTCAGGTTGGATTAACTCTCCAGATAAGTCTACCAAAACATGCACAGGAATTTTCCGGTTAATGGCTGGGTTGTCTAGCAACACAGACGGATTTGCCTCCGTTTCATATTTTGCGGTTAAATCGATTCGTCCGCGTTCTGGATTTCCTTCCCACACAATGAATCCGCCGGGAACAATCCCAATCTTCTTTTGAATGAGTCCGCCGTAACGGAAATCGAAAATACCACTGATTACCGTATATTCCCCCCACATTTTAAACTTTCCGAGGGTATTAATCCTGATCAGCAAGGTACCGATTCCTTTCCCTGTTAGTTTAGAGTTGTTCTCTTGGTCTACCACTACTTCAACTTCTGCATCGTCTGTAATGTCTAAATCAAAATTAAGGCTAAGCCCTTTTACTTCTTTTTCCACAATGGTTTCACCTTTAATGAGCGCTTCCTTTTCCGCAGGAGACAAAAAGGTGATAAAGGTATCTTCGCCTATGCTCTGGGTATCACTAATCGGTATTTTAAACGATGTATTTGGTTCTGTGGTAGCGGCCACATCTATGGTAAGCTCGTCTACAGGGCCTTCAATGTCGGTAGAGCCGCTTATGAATGCAGTTCCGTAGTATAATGCATCTTCTGTCTTAGGGGTGTCTAGCGCCAAGATATTGTCTGAATCGATATTGAGGTCTAATTCCCAATTTCCGAAGTTGTTATGTGTAGCAAAACCGCTCAAGGTACCCGTGGTGTTGTACTTGGTGTCGGTAATGGTCGTAGCGCCAAGGTCGAATTTATCTTTAGTCACCACAATTTGCGTGCTGTTGTCTAAATTGAAATCGGTATTCAAGAATGGAATTTTGAGTCCGCTCTCTTCTAAATTGAAACGTCCTAAAATGTCGGGCGATTTATAGCTGCCGCTTACACGCGCGTTCCCCGATATAAATCCGCGTATGTCAGTGAGCACATCGGCGCCAAACGGGCTAAACGCCTGCATATTGAAGCGGTTCATGTTCACCTCTAAATTAATTTGGGGATATTGGGGTGCTACGTCAATCTCGCCAACGGCACTAATCGATTCCACATTATTATTTACCAATCGTGTGTCTATACGGTATTTATCCAGCGTTTCGTTTCCAGAAATATCCAGTTTTAGATCTCCGAAAGCTACGTCGTTAATATCGATACCGTCAATGGTTACGGTAGAATTTGGGTAATAAGCACCGTTTTTCTGAAGGAAGTCTAATTTTCCGTTTACATTTCCTTTTAGGCGTAAGCTATCTACAGGCGGCACAATATTGCCAATGTTCACATCGCGGAAACGCACTTTCAAATCTTTGTAGGTAGAATCGCGCAACACACCCGATAATTGTATGTACTCATTTTCATGGTTGAGCACCATCGAATCAATTTTTACCGTTTTAAAGTTGTCGTCGAAGGTAACCTTGTTTAATCTGTTGTTCTCCTCGTTGATATACCAAACGTTGTCTTTATAGGTAATGTCAGATTTTTTAATACCTACCACCGACTTCCCTTCGGGGTTGATGGTGTGGTAGAGTGACAAGTTGAAAAGGTCTTCCTTGTCTTTTCCACCCTTAAATTCTGACCGAACGAACAGGGTGTCTTTTATGGTTTTGTTGATTAAATTAACGTCGGTAACGTTGTAAAAGCCCGTATACACCGAATCGATAGAGACATAAGTATTAAATAAGGGGTTGTCATTATCTACCTGAACGTTTACATTTCCGAAGTAATTTTTATAGAGTAGCAATTCTGGACTTCGGAAATCTAACTGGAATTTCGATTCGTCTGAAGCCACCGAGCCTTTAATCTTCGTATTTTCACCCAACTGAAGGTCTGGCACGAAAACATCTACTATTTTGTTGTAGACCTCAAATTCATAGTTCAAATACTGGTTGGTAGTAACTTCTGCCGGAATGTAATTGGTATAGATACTCGCAATACTGTTCTGGAACAAATTCGGGATATCTTCAATTAAGAATTCGCCTGTAATTCTTCCATTAATAATGTCTGGTGACTGTACACGTATGGTTCGAACGGGCCCTTCAAATGAAGAAGTCACCAAAAAGTCATCAAAATAGAAATCGGCATTCTCCGTCTGGTAGAATGTCTGTACAAATTCTATAGTCCCGTCCAGGTCATTGATGTTGGTACCATCCATATCCATAATAACCCTACCTGCAAAAACGGAGACACTATCACGTTTAAACAAATTGAGTTTGTTCAGTTCGGCATATTCAATATCGGCTTCAAAATCGTATTGGTTGTATTCTTTTGAAACGTCTACCAAGCCTTTAAATTCCATTTTTAGATTCGGGTCGTCTATCACCAAATCGCCATCAAAAATTGGATTCTTTAACCGTCCTTGAACCGTGATGTTTTTATAGGTGTACTCTTCAAACGTAAATGAGGAGATGGTTCCCGAAACTTTGGTGTTCACAGTATTTTGTGAAAATCCACTCCCATCAAAAGTCAAATCGGCTGTCATACGTCCTAACGAAGTTGTACCTGCCAGTTTACCAAGGTTAAACTTGTTTAACACTGCATTTCCTTTGTAGGTAGTGAAATCGGTGTTGTTAATTTGGTCCATTTCAAGATCAAGATCGGCATTTCCTACTGCAGTAGTCAATCCACTTTGGGTTACCAAAGCAGTTTGTGAAATTGTAGTATTTCCTTGAAAAGTAACTGTACCAAGGTCTTTCAACTCATTGGGAAGCACATTGCCGAGTACACGTGGCATAAATCGGCGCAACTCGTAGTAGCTAGTCCGTATGGTATGATTGTTAGCAGTGACAATGAAATCTTCAGCATTGAGTATGTTCTGGATATGATAATTTCCGTAGAGCTGTGTGCCACCAGTGCTCAGATTGGTTTCCGTAAAAGTAAAATCGTTCATTTTACCTTTAAAAATACCATCTACATTAATGATTTGGTCTTCACCAAACTCATTATAAAAAGTATTGATATCGTTGGTTGCAATTTTGGTACCTTCAAAAACGGCATCAATGGTCACACCATCTGCAAAATCGCCCAAGCCTTTTTCACCATAAGTAAAAATAATGTTACCCTTAATGATAGAATTCTGTGTTTGCAGGTCTAAGTTTTTCAGCGTCATCGCATCTTCGGTATATGAAAAATCGACTTCTGCATCTTGAATTATAAAACCTCTTTCGGCCTTAAGTGATAATGCTTGAACTTGTGCTTCCACATTCGGACCGGTTATTTTGAAATCGTCTGCGATGAGATTCATTTCTTGCAAAAAAAGTAGGACGGGGGTTTCCAAGTTTTCATCTACAATGCGTACCGTACTGTTATTCAGGTTTAAATCGTTTCCAAACATCGAAAACGGTTTTACATTGGTGGTATCGCCCGTATTGAATTTTTCAGAAAAAATATAGAGATTGTCTAGATCTTCATTTTTGTAGGTGGTCACATATAATTTAGCATCGTCTAAGATAATATTTCCGAAGCCAAGGTCGCCCGCAATTAAATTTCGAAAACTCAACACATTGGTCTGCAGTTGTTTGGCGTAAATAAGTGTATCGGCATGATGATCGTTAATAAGCACCTCCCTGATGTCTACCTCGCCTTTCCAATTAAGCCCCAGACGCTTAATATTAATATCGGTTCCGTAGGTTTCATTAAGGTTGTCGGTAACTTTTTTGGCTACATAGGTTTGTACCGAAGGAATAGACAAAACAATAATAATAGTGAGGAGTAGCAATACAAAGATTACAAACCCACGAACTATTATTTTCCTTAATTTTTTGATACGGCTGTAATGTTTTAATTTTGACATTCAATAGATATGCCAATTTTGCTTTGAAAACCGAAAACTGTTACATTTTAGGTATTGAATCTTCCTGCGACGATACCGCAGCTGCTGTTATCAACAACGGTGTGATACTCAGTACTATTGTGGCCAACCAAGAAATACATACCGAATACGGTGGTGTAGTTCCCGAACTGGCCTCACGCGCCCACCAACAAAACATCGTACCTGTGGTACACCAAGCGTTGCGCAAGGCAAATATCGATAAAAAACAATTACAAGCAATAGCATTTACGAGCGGTCCGGGATTGATGGGATCACTTTTGGTAGGCACCTCATTTTCAAAGTCGTTAGCACTTGGTTTGGGAGTTCCGCTCATCGATGTAAACCATATGCAGGCGCATATTTTAGCGCATTTTATTAAGGCTGAAGGTCAAACAGCTCCTTCCTTCCCGTTTATTGCACTTACCATTAGTGGTGGACATACACAAATTGTAAAAGTGACCGATTATTTTGAAATGGAAGTCATTGGTGAAACCATAGACGATGCCGTTGGTGAAGCCTTCGATAAAGCCGCTAAGATCCTTGGGCTCCCCTATCCTGGCGGTCCCTTGGTAGACAAATACGCACAGCAAGGAAACCCGAAGGCGTTTAAATTTCCGAAGCCTAAAGTAGGGCCATTAGATTTCAGTTTTAGCGGACTCAAAACTTCGGTGCTCTATTTTGTGGAAAGGGAGACGGCAAAAAATTCGAATTTTGTTTCAGAAAATATGGCCGATATTTGTGCGAGCCTGCAATATACCATCGTGAGTTATCTGATGGACAAACTGAAGAATGCCGTAAAACAAACGGGGATTAAAACCATTGCCATTGGCGGGGGTGTTTCGGCAAATAGCGGCATTCGAGCTGCTATGGTGGATGCGGAAAAGAGATACGGTTGGACTACGCACATACCGAGATTTGAGTACTGTACCGATAATGCCGCCATGATTGCTGTGGTAGGCGAACTTAAATACAAAGAAGGCAATTTTGCAGCAAAAGATGTGGTGGCAAGTGCTCGATTAAAATTGTAAATTATGAGCCAATCTGACGAACTTGTACGACGCCTGCAGACTGCTATTATTCCGTGGTCATCACACGTTACTGAAAAGAAAATGTTTGGCGGGCATTGTTTTATGTATAAAGGAAAAATGTGCGTTGGTGAAACAAAAGAACGACTTATGGTACGTGTGGTTCCCGAAAAAATGGAAGAGACCTTGGCATTACCGAACGTTCGGCCTATGGATTTTACTGGGAAACCGATGAAAGAAATGGTTTTTGTAGATCACCAAGGCTATGATACTGAAGAAAAATTACAGCATTTTATTGAGTTGGGTATTGCGCATGCCGAATGGAAATTAAGCAACTGATTTGAATTTATTCTACCACCCACATAGCACCCCAATAGACAAACAGATTGTCTTCGATAAAGAAGAAAGCCGGCATATTGGCAAGGTGTTACGCAAGCAAGAAGGCGACATCTTACACACCACCAACGGGAAGGGGGATTTATTCGAGGTACAATTAGAGTCGGTTGCGCCAAAACAATGTATTGGGGCTATCAAAAAAGTAACCCAGCAGGAGCCGCTCCCCTATTCGTTGCACATGGCAGTGGCCCCAACCAAACTGAACGACCGGTTTGAGTGGTTTCTTGAAAAGGCTACTGAAATTGGTATTACTGAAATCACACCCATCATCTGTGACCATAGCGAACGAAAGGTAATAAAGCCTGAGCGCTACGAAAAAATAGTGCAGAGCGCGATGAAGCAGTCGCTAAAAACATTTTTGCCTACATTGAATCCGGCAACTACTTTTTCAGAATTTGTAACGAATAATACAAATCGGAAAACCTTGCGTTGTATTGCCCATTGTGAAGAAACCGAGAAACAATCGCTAAAAGATCTGTTGCATCCACACAAAGATGTATTGATCTGTATTGGTCCCGAAGGTGATTTTTCTTCCGAAGAAATTAAAACAGCGCTAGAAATGGGCTTTAAGCCTGTTAGTTTGGGAAATTCTCGCCTCAGAACAGAAACGGCAGCAATTGTTGCTTGCCATAGCGTAGCTTTTGTAAATGAAACATAACAAAACCGTCCGTTGGTACGTTTCTAAATTGTATTTTTAGCCTATATGAAATCGATTCTCCAACTTCTATTTATATTTTCCATTACTATTTGCACTTCACAAGAAGTTGCCGTACTAAAGTATGGCGGCGGTGGCGATTGGTATGGGAACCCGACGGCGCTTCCCAATTTAGTCCGCTTTTGCAACGCGCAAGTAAACACTGCCATTGCTACCCAAACCGAAACAGTAGACCCTGGAAGTATCGATATTTTCGATTATGCTTTTTTACACATGACGGGACACGGCAATGTGTTCTTTTCTGCAGAAGAAGCCGAAAACCTGAGAAACTATCTCATGAGTGGTGGTTTTCTTCATATTGACGATAATTATGGTATGGATGAATACCTACGGAAAGAATTAGTGAAGATTTTTCCAGATAAAGAATTAACTGAATTACCAGGCAACCATCCCATATTTACATATCATTTTAAGTTTCCGCAGGGTCTTCCAAAAATACATGAACACGACAATGCGCGACCCCAAGCCTTTGGTATCTTTAACGAAGGTAGGTTGTTGTTGCTCTATACCTTCGAAAGTGATTTGGGAGATGGCTGGGAAGACCAAGAAATTCATAACGATCCGCCAGATGTGCGACTAAAAGCGTTGCAAATGGGAGCTAATATCGTAAAATATGCCTTTGAGAATTAGTATATGCGATTGAGTTATTACTGTAAATCTTGTAAAAAAAAGAATTATTTGAAGCTTAAAGCATCAAACCGTTTTGATCTGCAGCATAAAGTAGGTGATACGATTTCAAGAAACTGTAACTCGTGCGGGACGCTAGAAAAACGACACATCAACAGGCTTGAAGCAGAACCTGAAGCCTATGTTATTTGGGTGTGCATAGCCGCTATGTTGCTTCTAACAGGTTTTTTCTGGTACTATGGTTGGATAGCATTAATAAGTGTTGCCGGCCCGATTTGGTTTTATCATGACGCACATAAAAGCGCAAGCTATTTCAATAAAACTAAAATTAAACGTTAACAAATCTTGCAACACACCCACGAATCGACTCCTTTTTTAACCAAAGAACACCAAATCACCTTATTATGTGACGGCTTAGAGAGTCCCGCAAATGTTGGTGCTATTTTCAGGCTTTGCGATGCGTTTGGTATAGAGGAAATAATTTTTAATCAGGAGCCTGACCTAACTTCAAATCGGTTAAAACGTACAGCGAGGACCACAGAACGAACTATTCCTTTCAGAACTGTTACCGATTTAAATGACGCATTGTTACATTTAAAAGAAAAAGAATACCTCACCGTTGCGCTCGAAATTACAAATCAGAGCAACGCGTTAAGCTCAATTCACTCCCAATTACCAAATAGAATTGCATTGGTAATTGGGAGCGAACGGCAGGGAGTTTCAGAACGTATTTTAAAACAAGTGCAAGAGGTGGTCCATATTGAAATGTTTGGTAAAAATAGCAGTATGAATGTGGCCCAGGCAACCGCGATTGCTTTATATGAGTTAACAAAACATTGAGATTTTGGTTGGGTTAATATAGTATCTTTACGCTATGAAAATAACCGCCAAGATTATCTCATTTGGGCTATTACGTGCGCTAGCAGTGCTTGGGCTTATCGCGCTTTTCTTGTGGTTTATTTTTAAAATCAAGGTGCTAATTCTCTATATCGGGATTGCTGCGGTGATATCACTTATAGGAAGACCCTTGGTGCTTTTTCTGCGGAAACGTTGCCGAATGGGAAATACGCTAGCGGCATTTAGCACCCTGCTCTTGGTAATTGGTTTGGTTAGTTTGCTGCTTTATATCTTTGTGCCCATTATAGTGGAGCAAAGCCGAAACATCTCAGAAATTGACTTCGATTTAGTAAAACGAGACCTAAATGAATTAAACATCCAGGCAAGTGATTATTTGGGCGTTGAAAAGATTAATATCGTAGAAGCTATTAAAAATACGTCTGCGGTTGAAGATTTTGATGTAGAAATCATTCCTAGTTTTATCGATATCTTTTTTAAGAATGCTGCCGACTTTATTATTGGTCTTTTTGCGACGTTGTTCTTAGCATTTTTCTTTCTGAAAGACGACCAACTGATTCCTAATACCGTGACGGTATTTGCCAAAAAAGGACGTGAAAAGCGTTTTATCGTAGTATTGAATAAGGTAAAAGAATTACTCTCCCGTTATTTTATAGGGCTGACATTCCAAATTTTAATTTTGTCGTTGTTTTATACGCTCATCTTGTTGATTTTTGAAATTGAAAACCCGTTGGCCATAGCCTTAATTTGCGCCTTTCTCAATATTGTACCCTATTTGGGGCCGCTTATAGGCTGGGTGTTGATATTATTGGTTGTGGTTTCAAATAATTTAGGAGCCGATTTTTCTTCAGAGTTATTACCTACGCTTGGGTATGTTTCATTAGGGTATGCCATTGCCCAAATCTTCGATAATATTATCAGTCAGCCCGTTATCTTCGGAAAGAGCGTACGCTCCCACCCTTTGGAAATTTTCATCGTTATTTTAATCGGCGGCTATTTGTTTGGAATCCCTGGGATGATCTTGGCGGTGCCAACCTACACAACGTTGAAAGTGATTGCAAAAGAGTTCCTTTCAGAATATAAAATTGTACAACGCCTGACCAAAAACCTATAAACTTTTGAACGAAGCCATTCTGCAAACCGAAGTTCAGGAATTTATACACTCCTATCATGAAGACACATCGAAGTTAGCCTTCGCTGGCAGTCCGTTCCCTAACGTATCTACGTCAGAATTATTACAGCAAATTGAGAGTCGAAAAGCCATTGAAAAGAAATTACCGACCTGGTTTAACGAGAAGAAGATTTATTATCCGCCAAAGTTAAACATGGAACAAACCTCTTCTGAAAAAACCGCCCGGTATAAAGCTCACTTAGTTGAAGGAAAGACATTGGCAGATTGCACAGGTGGTTTTGGCGTAGACACCTTCTACTTGGCTAAAGAGTTTGATGCGGTCACCCATTACGAAACCAATGCAGCGCTCTCACAAATGGCAGCGCAAAATTTTAAAATGTTGGGTGGTACTAACATTACTTGTGTTAACCGAGATGGCATAGGTGCGCTGGAGAATACGTTTTACGATGTGATTTTTGTGGATCCGTCACGCAGAAATAGTAGCAAGGGCAAAGTCTTTTATTTAAACGATTGCGAACCCAATGTGCCTGCCAACTTAGACGTGTTAATGTCACATTGTGATACATTATTGCTAAAAACGTCACCCATGCTCGATATTTCAGTGGGTTTGGAAGAATTAGCGAATGTTTCAGAAATTCATGTGGTAGCTGTAAAAAATGAAGTAAAAGAGCTGTTGTGGTTGCTTGACAAGAAATCTAATTCCACAGTTAAAATAGTAGCCGTGAACCATAATTCGGACGGACTTCAACAATTCTCATTCAATCTAGGCGAAACAAACGACACCGTATATGGTCTTCCGAGCAGATTTCTATACGAGCCGAATGCCGCTTTATTAAAAGCCGGTGCTTTTCAGTATCTTTCAGAAACATTTCGTCTTAAAAAATTGCACAAGCACAGTCATTTATTTACCAGTGATGCTTTGCGTGAGTTCCCCGGAAGAAGGTTTGCGATAGAGAAAATCATTCCTTACAACAAAAAGGAAATGCGCCGTGGCATTACTTTTGATACTGCCAACATCACAACCCGAAATTTTCCTGAAAGTGTTTCTACACTTCGCAAAAAGTGGAAACTAAAAGAAGGAGGTAATCGGTACTTGTTTTTCACTACGCTTGAAAATGAAGATAAAATCATGTTAATTTGCGCAAAAGTTTAAAAATGAAATTTTTACTATCCGTAGCCTTTCTATGTTTTTCTATACTTGGTTTTTCTCAAGAGGAAGCATGCAATTATAAAATACAGGTAGACACCGATGAAGAAGTATTTAAACTCACCAATGAGCAACTCACTGAGTTTTTAGTGGGTAAAGATCGAAATGTTTTTATCTATTTTAGTTTAATGCGGGAAAATGATGTAAAATCCTTGGTGATACAAGTTTCGGTAAATGCCAAAGAAATGCCCCCTATTTTATGTTTTAACAAAGATAGCAGGGTCTCTTTTGCGTTAGAAGATGGAAGTTTTGCCTCCTTGCGTTATCTGGGAGAGGTAACTTGTGGGCGACAAACCGAGAATACAGACACTTTAAACAACAGTACATCAGAAGCTGCGTTTCTTCTAGATGAAGTTGGTATTGAAAGGCTACAACAGTCTAAAATCGCTTCTATGCGCATTACGACCATGAAAACAAACTTCGATGTAAGTTTCCAAGATGTACTCAGTAACGACCAAATTCCCAATCCAATTTACCCTAAAGAATTCTTTTTAAACAACTTAAAATGTTTAGAATAAAAAACCCCATATTTTTTTGTTAGATACGGTTTATAAACATACATTTGCATCCGCATTAAAAAACAAAAAACGTTCTTTATTGTTTGGAGAGGTGCCGGAGTGGTAACGGAGCAGATTGCTAATCTGTCAGCGCGTAAGTGCTGCCCGGGTTCGAGTCCCGGTCTCTCCGCAAAAAAAATCACCTCGGGGTGTAGCGTAGCCCGGTCATCGCGCCTGCTTTGGGAGCAGGAGGTCGCAGGTTCGAATCCTGCCACCCCGACAAAAACCGGACAAAGTATTGTTCGGTTTTTTAGTTTTGTATTGGTCGCATAGCTTCCGCCTTCGCTTTACTGCGGACGGACAGGCAGCTTGATAGAGCATCCCGCTTGTAGCGGGACGGTCACAGATTATGAAAAAAAATGACATATTGGTCGCATAGCTCAGCTGGATAGAGCACCTGCCTTCTAAGCAGGCGGTCCCAGGTTCGAATCCTGGTGCGATCACATAACTCCCCGCTCCTAGCGGGGTTTTTTGTTTTTATTAATACAGTCCTAATTTATTGTTGCTGAGTTTAAATAGATTTCTAAGCACTTTACATCGCACCCTACTTTTAATTTGTTATTTTTATAGCATTGACGAACGCTACCACTTATGAAGAACATTTTCTTACTTCTCGCTATAATAACATGTTGCACCTCTTGTGTACAAAACAGACAACTTAGTTCTACTGATCCTGTGAATTGGGAGAAAAGAATGCTGAAAATGGCTCCTACAGACACCTTGGAAAATGGCAGTACATTTTTATCTATCTATTCGCAGATCTTTATGCGCACTGAACAAGATTATGTAGACCTTACTGTGACCGTGAGCCTTCATAACCCAAACATGCAAGACAGCCTGTTTATTAACAAAGCAGTGTATTATAATACTGAAGGTAAAGCGATTCGTACGTATTTCGACAAAACTATTTTTATTCGGCCCTTAGAGACCGTTCAAATTGTGATTGATGGTGTTGATAACGAAGGAGGTACTGGCGCTAACTTTATTTTCGATTGGCAGATGCGGCCCAAGGCAACAGAACCTTTGTTTGAGGCCATAATGCTTTCTACCTATGGGCAACAGGGAATTTCATTTGTAACTGAAGGAAAACGAATATTATAGAAAAATTGAGAACGGCTGAATACGCGGAACTCTAACTATTTTATTCTGGATACTCTACCCGAAGATGGTAGATGTTATTCAATTTCTTTTTAAGCACTTTTTTGATACTCTGGATTTCCTTAAACGTAATATTTGCATTCAAAAATTGTCCTTGCTCCATTTGTGAATCAACAATTTTTTCTACAAAGGCATCAATCTTGGTCGATGTAGGTTCTTTTAAGCTTTTACTCGCCGCTTCCACACTATCGGCCATCATCAATATTGCTGTTTCTTTTGAAAAAGGGATGGGTCCAGGATACTGAAAATCTTCCATGTTGGCATGCCCATTGCGTTCTTCCTCCTTTTTATAGAAATAATATACGATGCTAGTTCCGTGGTGGGTTCTAATAAAATCGATGATACGGTCGGGAATATTTCTTCTCCGTGCCATTTCTATACCGTTAATTACGTGGTCTATTATAATACTAGCACTTTCTTTCGGGTCTAACTCGTCGTGGGCATTAAAACCGCTCAGTTGATTTTCAGTGAAATTGGTAGGATGTTCCATTTTTCCGATATCGTGGTAGAGCGCGCCCACACGCACCAACATCGCATTTGCCCCAATCTCATTTGCCGCAGCTTCGGCCAGATTGGCAACATTTAACGAATGGTGAAACGTACCAGGAGCTTTATTGCTTAGTTCTTTCAACAATTTACTGTTGGTATCACTTAGCTCTAACAAGGATACATCAGATACCAGCCCAAATAGTTTTTCGTATAAATAGATGAGCGGATGGGCAAATAAAGTCGCCAATCCCGCTAACACGAAATACCCAAAGGTTTCAAGTTCCATAGCAAAGATATTTCCTTCTTGTATGATAAAAAACGCGAAATATCCAACGATATATACCAAGGTAATCTGGCCTACAGAAATAAACAAATTTGCCCTGCGGTACAATTCAGACACTGTTAAGATAGTAACCACCCCCGCAATGATCTGAAGAAATAAATATTCAAAACTATTGGGCACAATAAATCCTAACAGCAACAGCGTAAGTACGTGGGCAAACAGCCCCAATCTAGGGTCGAAAAAAGCTTTTAGAATAAGTGGCAAGATACATAAGGGTACTACATACACATACTTGGCATCTAGCTTTACTACCATGGTGGTGAGAAATACCATGAGCACAACATTAAAAAAGATAAAGGTAACCTTGGTATTGTTTGCATAAATTTCGGTGCGGTACTTTTTCAAGAACAAGAATAACATCAAAAACACCAACGAAACTAACATTGCATAGCCAAACACCAGCCAGAATCGGTTGTTTTTACTCCAAACAATAGATTGATATTCATCTCGTAGTGAACTCAGGATTTGGTAGGTTGTGCCTTCAACCACCTCCCCTTTTGCGATAATTCGCCCACCTTTTTCAACAATACCCTGATTTGGATTCACTGCGTCGAGTTCGGCCTGTATCGAAGCTTCGGTTAGCTTGCTATTCAGGGTAATATTCGGAGTCACAGAACGATTCAGTAAAATTTTCAGCAAATCAGCAAAACCTTCAGCATTCGTACGTTGTATGTGTTGTTCTATTTGCTCTGGAAGGTTGGCTAGCTGTGTAAATTGTCCAAACGTAATTTCTTCGATTACGTTTCCTCTTTTTAGGTAGACCAAATCGTTTTCATTATAAGTACTTACTTCCTGAATGACTCCGAAGCGGTATACTTGTTCTAAAAACTGATTCCCAACATCCTTCACTCTATTCGGACTCACCTGAAACAAACTGTCTACAAAGGTAGTTGCCAGGAGCTCTTCAAAACGCTCTTTGCTTTCTGGAAGCGCACGCTCAGCATAGTCGAAATATGGCACAGCATTATTGCGAATGTTCGTCCGTTCCTCACTCAGGTCGCGTTCCGATTTTTTTATGGTAAAGCTAAAAGGAGCGTATAGGTTTTCATATTGCCACGGCTTTCCTTTCTGAAAATTATATTTGAACTGGCCGCCCTTCGGAAGTAGGTAAATCACTAAAAACGTGGAAAGAACAAACAAGAAAATCTTATAGATATCTGCTTGGTTCCTCGATAAAAATGAAAAGAAATGTTTCATAGACTGCTTACGTTCAGTAAAGGTACAGTTTACGTTTCACTAATCCCAAACGCGCATTGAAAGTTCGGTTTAAAATGTGTAATTTTGCGGACGTATTTTTAGTAACAAAATGATATGTACCCCTAGTATTGCTAGAAAAATATCAAAAGGTATCCAAAAGAAATTATGAGCAGAAAAGTAGTCATCGTATCGGCAGCAAGAACCCCAATAGGAAGCTTTATGGGAAGTCTTTCATCTATCAGTGCAACCCAATTAGGGAGCTCTGCAATTAAAGGGGCTTTAGACAAAATAAAGCTAGATCCTACCATGGTGGAAGAAGTGTATATGGGAAATGTAGTTCAAGCTGGTGTTGGCCAAGCTCCCGCTAGACAAGCCGCACTTGGTGCAGGCATACCAGATACAGTGCCTTGTACAACGGTAAATAAAGTTTGTGCTTCTGGAATGAAAGCGGTGATGAATGCAGCCCAGGCCATTGCATTGGGTGATGCAGATATTATTGTAGCAGGTGGTATGGAAAGTATGAGCAACATTCCGCACTATGTTCACATGCGAAACGGCACTAAATTTGGACCAGCTACCCTTATAGATGGTATGCAAAAAGATGGTTTGGTAGATGCATACGACCAAAATGCGATGGGAGTTTGTGCAGATGCTTGTGCCACCGAATATGACTTCTCCCGCGAAGACCAAGATGCTTTTGCCGTACAATCGTATGAGCGCTCTGCAAAAGCTTGGAGTGACGGGAAATTTGCGAACGAAGTAGTACCTGTTTCGGTACCTCAACGTCGTGGTGAACCAATCATGGTTACTGAAGACGAAGAATTTAAGAATGTAAAAATGGAAAAGATACCGGCCCTTCGTCCGGCCTTTTCTAAAGACGGAACGGTAACTGCAGCCAATGCCTCTACAATTAATGACGGAGCGGGCGCAATCATCTTGATGAGCGAAGCCAAAGCAAACGAGTTGGGGCTTACCCCACTTGCAAGCATTAAAAGTTACGCAGATGCCGCCCAAGAACCGAAATGGTTTACAACTGCGCCAGCAAAAGCACTTCCAAAAGCACTTGCGAAAGCCGGAATTACCAAAGACGATGTAGATTTCTTTGAATTCAACGAGGCCTTTTCTGTAGTAGGCTTAGCAAACATGAAAATCATGGGGCTTAACGATAGTAACGTAAATGTTAATGGCGGAGCGGTTTCTCTAGGTCACCCTTTGGGATGTAGCGGTGTAAGAATCTTGATTACCTTGCTGAATGTGCTGCAACAAAATGACGCCAAAATTGGTGCTGCAGCTATTTGTAATGGCGGTGGCGGTGCTAGTGCCATGGTGATTGAAAGATAATCTATGAAAACGCTACTAAAAATAGTTCTGGCCATTACCATACCAATGGTTTTTTCCTGCTCGTCAGATGATACGGTGAGCCCAGTACTATTTAATCCGTTTGTTGGTGATGTGCTGCTAGAGTCCCAAACTGAAGTTGATGATTTTGCAAGTAACAACTATTCTGAAATCAACGGAAATTTGCGTATTTCGGCACCCGATTTAAGTGGGCCGAGTAGCATTACAGATCTTTCGGGATTGGCTTCTATACTATCTGTGAACGGAGATATAGAAATCTTCTCGAATTCGATAACTTCGTTACAAGGCTTAGAAGGAATTACAGGTATTAGCGGTTCGTTATTTATTAGCTTTAATCCTGATTTAGTTGAAATTAATGCGCTCTCCAATGTAGAGACTATTGGAGGCGATATCTCTATTACCTCACAAGAAAATCTTGTAAATATCGACGGTTTGTCAGGTATAACGACGGTTCCTGGCGCTCTAAATATTGGGGCCAACATAGGTTCTGGAGCCTTAGATTTGCCCAAACTATCAAATTTAAATGGACTTTCACAAATTAGCAGTGTAGGTGGCGATGTACAAGTTTCAGGCACCAATGTGACTAATTTGAAAGGCTTAGAAGGAATTTCTGAAGTTGATGGCAATGTGACCATTAGTTTTAATCCGAGTTTGACGTCGGTTCAAGGCCTTCAAAACGTAGGGACGGTTACTGGCGATTTTGTTCTGACACAAAATCCCGAGCTTCAAGATGTAGATGGACTTATAGGATTGCAAGAGGTTGAAGGAAATTTTGAAATTTCTAGCAATGATTCACTTTCTGATACCGACGGATTGGCTACTATCACAAGAGTAGGTGAAAATTTAACGGTTTTCTTAAATACAAATCTTATAGATTTAGGAGCAGGCTTTTCAAACTTAGAAAGTGTCTTTAGTTTATTTATCACCGATGGCGGTTTAGTGCAAATCTCACAGTTTAATTCGCTAACGGAGGTTTTTTCAATTACAATTTCAAACAATACTGATCTTATCACTTTATCTGGATTTGAAGGATTAACAGAGGTAGGTGCTTTAAGCATTATAGAGAATAATACACTTGCTGAAATTTCTGGTTTTGATGTACTTGCCAATGCGACAATTGTTGAAATCAACCAACCCATCACCACGGCAGACAGCGCTATTGAAATTACCGGGTTTTCAAATTTGACAACCATAGGAAATAGAATTATTATCAACGGACTGGCAAATGAGCATATCGATTTTCTCTCAAGCATTCAGCAAGTTGGCGGTAATGTGAATATCAGCAATAACGAAAATTTAGCTGACCTCTGTGGTCTGAATCCTTTGATATTTGGCGGTGGCTTAGGCGGAAATTTAAATGCTTTCCAAAATCTGTACAATCCAACCATACAAGATATCTTAAACGGCAATTGTAGCCTGTAGTTTACTATGAAATACGGTCTCTGTAACTTAAGCATCGTTCCTCTTCGTCTTGAAGCTTCAGACGCGAGCGAAATGGTGACCCAAGTATTGTACGGAGAAACCTTTAAAATCCCTGAAACACGATCAAAATGGAGCAGAATTCGGTTACAATTTGATCGCTACGAAGGATGGATAGACAACAAGCAATTTGTTGAAATTTCCGAAGAAGACTACAAATCGCTTTATGGCCTAACTCCAACTTACAATACAGACCTCCTCGGGATGGTGACTACAGAAGAAAGCCAAGTACTCGCGGTTCCTATGGGTTGCAATGTTGCGCCTGTAGCATTCTTGAAACACACCTTTGAAGGACATTCTATTTCAGAAAAACAAGATAAAAACAAGATTGTAGAAACAGCATTGAACTATCTAAACGCTCCGTACCTCTGGGGAGGAAAAACACCCTTTGGAATTGATTGCAGCGGACTTACACAATTATGCTACAAACTGAATGGGTATGCATTATTACGGGACGCCAGCCAACAAGCTACACAAGGTGATCCCTTAAGTTTTATTGAAGAAAGTGAACCAGGCGATCTGGCATTTTTCGATAACACAGACGGTACCATCACCCATGTTGGTATCATTATGGAAGACCACCATATTATACACGCCCACGGCAAGGTACGTATCGACAGATTAGACCATACCGGAATATTTAATTACGAACAGCGCAAACACACGCACAAGCTTCGTGTGATTAAACGTATTGTATAAAAAAACTGCTGCTCCTGCCCTTCGAGAACCTCAGGGACAAGGAGCAGCAGTTTGCTATCCTTTTAAAAAGCGTTGCTTATTGCCCGCCTTCCATTTGCGCTAATTTCGCTTTCATTTCTTTAGATTTGGCATCGTTTCCTACCTGATCGTAGATATTCATCAAGGTACGAACCAATTCAACATTATCTGGACGCAATTTCATCGCAGACTCTAGGTATGGAATTACATCCATGTATAGGTCTTTACGTTTTTGCTTTAAAACATCATAGCGGGCATTATCTGCCTTAGACATTCCCAGGTTGTTCATTTCTTCTACAATAGCGCCCTCTTTCGTCAACATGGTGGCCGCAATATTAATCTGTGCTGCTGCATAATTCGGGTCGTATTTCAACGCTTTTTTGTAATAATCGATGGCTTTATCTGCTTCTCCATTTTTAGCACTTCCAACCCCAAGGTTGTAATACAATTCTGGGTTTTCAGGATCTGTCGCTATGATTTGTTCCATAAGAGCGCTATATGCTTCCATATCACCCATTTGGTATACCATATCGGCTTCTGCACGCATTAAACTTACATCGTCCGGATTCTCGGCACGAGCCTCTTTCATTACTTTCATCGCCTTCTCCTTTTCACCTTTACTGGTATAGATAATCGCAACACTTCGTAAGATATCTCCTTTTACAGAAGTTGCCATACGCTCATCTGGGTTGGTATATTTTCCAGAAAGCATGTTGGTAGAACGAGTTCCTTCATCTGCAAAAGTCACGATCTCACCCGTCTCTATGTCGGTTGCAATCCATTCTTTCTTGATTCCGGTATAGCCCATATCCAAGAGTTGCTCGTAATATTTTAAAGCACTGTCGTAATCTTTTGCAAGTACTGAACTTTCAGCAGCATTGTAAAGATCTAAGGTGTCTTTTGCTACGGTATAACTGGTGTATAATTTTTCAGTAGCTCTTCCGTAGTTTTTAGCACGTTGATCAGTAACAGCACTGTTTACCAAGGCTGCGCGTAATTGCTGAACACCTGTTTGGGCGTCTTTATTGTTCGCGTCCATTTCGAGCGCTTTGTTAAAGGCTGCCGCAGCACCTTTCATCTTCTCAAAATCGTTCTTTCCAGCATCAGCCAAATAAACCTGTCCTTTCAACAAGTAAAAATCGGCTTTCATATCGGCATCGGCTCCAGAAATCAATGCTTCTGCTTCGTTAATATACTGTATGGCTTCTGCTATATCGTTTCCTTTATAAGCTCTTTCCGCCTTTTTTAATTCCTTCTTCTGTCCAAATGAGGTGGCAGCTACGAGGAAAATACCTACCATTATTAATTGTTTCTTCATGGTTTACTGTTTGTGTTTATTCGTTGTTTTCGGTTTGTGTCTCATCATTGTCAAGAGTCGTGCCATTTTCTTCTGCACCATCAGTGTCTGTAGTTCCAGCTTCAGTAATAATATTTCCATCTTCATCTACTTCTACATCTTCATCATCGTTCATTACTTTGGCTACAGCCGCAATCGAATCCTCGTCACGCACCTTTATGAGTCGAACCCCTTGCGTTGCGCGTCCCATAACTCTTAAATCTTCAACAGCCATTCTAATTGCAATTCCCGATTTATTGATAATCATCAACCCATCGTTATCACATACATTCTTGATGGCCACTAAGTTACCTGTTTTTTCAGTAACACTAATAGTTTTCACTCCTTTTCCACCACGGTTGGTAATTCGGTATTCTTCAATACTCGAACGTTTTCCGTAGCCATTTTCAGAAACCACCAAAATATCACTTTCCGTATCATTAATCGCTACCATTCCTACCACTTCATCACTATCGCTTCCCAAGGTGATACCGCGCACCCCAGAGGCATTTCTACCCATCGGTCTGGTTTTCTCCTCTTCAAAACGAATGGCCTTACCAGATTTTACTGCCAACATCACTTGGCTATCGCCTCGTGTAAGCTTCGCTTCTAGTAATTCGTCTCCTTCTTTAATTGTAATGGCGTTGATACCGTTGGTACGTGGCCTTGAATATTGCTCTAAAGGTGTTTTCTTTACCTGTCCTTTTTTGGTTGCCATGATTACATAGCGACTGTTGATGTACTCTTCATCTTTCAGGTCTTGGGTACAGATAAACGCTTTTACCTTATCGTCTGGTTCAATATTGATCAGGTTTTGTATGGCGCGTCCTTTAGACGTTTTACTTCCCTCCGGAATTTCGAAAACCCGCATCCAGAAACATTTTCCTTTTTGGGTAAAGAACAACATATATTGGTGGTTGGTACCCACAAATAAGTGTTCTAAGAAATCTTCATTACGTGTTGAAGAAGCTTTCTGGCCTACACCTCCCCTATTTTGGCTCTTGTATTCGGTAAGCGACGTACGTTTAATATAGCCCGCATGCGAAATAGTAATTACCACTTGCTCATCTGCAATCAGGTCTGTAATACTCACATCACCACCTGCATATTCAATGGTAGAGCGACGTTCGTCACCATACTTATCTCTAATTTCTTGAAGTTCTTCCTTAATAATATCCATTCTGCGCTCTTTTTTAGCGAGAATATCTTTATAGTCTTCAATCGTCTTCATCAACTCTTCGTATTCGCTACGCAGCTTGTCTTGTTCCAGACCTGTTAACTGGCGCAAACGCATTTCTACGATTGCCTTGGCTTGAATTTCAGACAATTCGAATGTATCCATCAACTTTTGGCGGGCTTCGTCTGCATTGGCCGAAGCACGAATGAGTGCGATTACCTCGTCAATATTATCTGATGCAATAATCAACCCTTCTAAGATATGGGCACGCTCTTCTGCTTTCCGCAGCAAGTATTCGGTACGCCGTGTCACCACTTCATGACGGTGCTCCACAAAATAATGGATCATGTCTTTCAGGTTCAACATACGCGGACGCCCATTTACAAGCGCAATATTGTTTACACTAAAGCTACTTTGCAGCTCGGTGTATTTATAAAGCATGTTTAATACGATATTCGGGATGGCGTCACGTTTCAGAATGTAAACAATGCGCATTCCTTTACGGTCACTCTCATCACGAATGTTGCTAATGCCTTCAATTTTCTTATCATTTACCAAGTCGGCCGTTTTCTTAATCATATTCGCCTTGTTGACCTGATAGGGAATTTCAGAAACAATGATACACTCACGCCCGTTTACTTCTTCAAAATGCGCTTTACCACGCATCACTACGCGGCCGCGACCTGTATGGAACGCATCACGAACCCCTTCATAGCCATAAATAACACCTCCCGTAGGGAAATCGGGTGCCTTTACATGCTGCATGAGGCCGTCGATATCAATATCGTTGTCGTCTATATAGGCAACGGTACCATCTATTACTTCGGAAAGGTTATGGGGTGGCATATTGGTTGCCATACCTACGGCAATACCGGATGCACCATTGATTAACAATCCGGGTACTTTGGTGGGTAATACGGTAGGCTCTTTTAAGGTATCATCGAAATTGAGCTGATGGTCTACAGTTTCTTTATCGATATCGGCTAGCATATCTTCCGAAATCTTCTGCATCCGTGCTTCCGTATATCGCATTGCCGCCGGACTATCGCCATCGATACTTCCGAAGTTACCCTGCCCATCTACGAGCATATAGCGCAAACTCCACTCTTGTGCCATACGCACCATGGCGTCATAAACAGAGGTATCGCCGTGTGGGTGGTACTTACCAAGCACTTCCCCGACAATTCTGGCTGATTTTTTATGTGCCGTGTTTGAACGCACACCCAATTCGTGCATTCCGTAGAGTACACGTCTGTGTACTGGTTTCATACCATCGCGCACATCTGGCAGTGCACGTGACACGATGACCGACATCGAATAATCGATGTAAGCCGATTTCATTTCATCTTCAATATTAATTGGGATTAATTTTTCGCCTTCAGCCATAAAATAATTCTTTATTTATTTGAGTTAATCAAGAAAGCAAGATACTTATTTTTGAAGGTTTGGAAAGGCTATTTACAGGGCATTATTCACGATTTTATTAACAAATATTTAATAGGGAATCGTTAATAACTATCACGGTTTCCCCTTGGTAGTTCGCCTGTTTTTTTGTCCTTTTACTCATACCTGTAATGAATAGGCACCATTTTTGACATAATTCGTTCAGAAATCATTATTTTTAGACAGACAGGAGACAACAATATGGATGATAATTTTTCCCCCAGAGTAAAAGATGTAATCGCATACAGCAAAGAAGAAGCGCTGCGCTTGGGTCACGATTTTATAGGTACCGAACATTTAATGTTGGGGCTACTTCGTGATGGCAATGGCAAAGCAGTGACCATTCTGAACCAGCTGGATATAGATTTAAACCACTTACGTCGAAAAGTTGAGATATTGAGCCCCGCAAATCCGAACGCGGGTACCAATGCGAACGATAAAAAAAACCTTCACTTAACCCGCCAGGCAGAACGCGCCCTGAAGACAACCTTTTTGGAAGCTAAATTGTTCCAGAGTTCGTCTATCAATACCGCGCATTTGCTATTGTGTATTCTACGGAATGAAAACGACCCAACAACCAAGTTGTTGAACAAGATGAAAGTAGATTACGATGGCGTAAAAGATCAATTTAAGCTAATGATTGCAAACGACGACGATTATATAGAACCGCCAACTTCGGAAAGTTTCCCGAACGATGACGATACCTCAAGCGATGAAGAGAACAAAGACAATCTCTTTGCGAGCAGCTCGAGCACCAAAGGCACCAAGAAGTCGAAGACTCCAGTGTTAGACAATTTTGGTCGTGACCTCACCGCACAGGCCGAAGAAGGCAAATTAGACCCTGTAGTGGGCCGTGAACACGAAATTCAGCGTGTTTCACAAGTATTAAGCCGTAGAAAGAAAAACAATCCGTTGCTGATTGGTGAACCGGGTGTTGGTAAAAGTGCCATCGCCGAAGGGCTTGCCCTACGTATCGTGCAACGTAAAGTAAGCCGAATTTTATACGACAAGCGCGTGGTGACCCTAGACCTTGCGAGTTTGGTAGCAGGTACTAAGTATCGCGGACAATTTGAAGAGCGTATGAAGGCGGTGATGAACGAACTGGAGAAGAACGACGACATTATCTTGTTTATAGATGAAATACACACCATTGTAGGTGCAGGAGGCGCAACCGGCTCACTAGATGCCAGCAATATGTTTAAACCCGCCCTCGCCCGTGGTGAGATACAATGTATTGGTGCTACTACCTTAGATGAATACCGACAGTACATCGAGAAAGACGGCGCCTTAGAGCGACGTTTCCAAAAAGTATTGGTAGAACCAACGACGGTAGAAGAAACTATCGAGATTCTACAAAATATCAAAGAAAAGTACGAGAGCCACCACAATGTGCAGTATACCGATGCCGCACTGCAGGCCTGTGTAAAGCTTACCAATAGGTATATGACCGAGCGTTTCTTGCCAGACAAGGCTATTGATGCCTTAGACGAAGCAGGATCGCGCGTACACATCACGAATATTCATGTGCCGGAAAAGATCTTAAAGATTGAAGCCGATTTGGAAGAAGTGCGCGAATTGAAGAATTCTGTAGTGAAGAAGCAGAAATACGAAGAAGCTGCCAAACTGCGGGACGATGAGAAGAATTTAGAAAAGCAACTTACCGAAGCCCAAGAAGCTTGGGAGAAAGACAGTGCGCTGCACAAAGAAACGGTAGATGAAGAGCAAGTCGCCGAGGTGGTTTCGATGATGACGGGCATACCCGTAAACCGTATTGCCCAAACCGAAAGCAACAAATTAGCGGAGTTGCCAGAACTGATAAAAGGTAAGGTGATTGGCCAAGACGAAGCGGTTGCCAAAGTGGTGAAAGCCATACAGCGAAACCGTGCCGGACTGAAAGACCCGAACAAGCCTATTGGTTCATTCATATTCTTGGGTCAAACTGGAGTGGGAAAAACACAGTTAGCAAAGGTGTTGGCCCGCGAATTGTTTGATAATGAAAGTGCGCTGGTACGTATTGACATGAGCGAGTATATGGAGAAATTTGCCGTATCTCGTTTAATCGGAGCACCTCCAGGATATGTAGGCTATGAAGAGGGCGGACAGCTCACCGAGAAGATTAGACGCAAGCCGTATGCCGTGGTATTGCTAGATGAAATTGAAAAAGCCCACCCAGACGTCTTTAACATGCTATTGCAGGTGTTAGACGATGGCTATCTAACCGATAGTTTGGGCCGTAAGATTGATTTTAGAAATACCATCATCATTATGACCTCTAATATTGGAGCGCGTAAATTGAAAGACTTTGGTACGGGCGTAGGATTTGGTACCGCGGCGCAAGCCAGCCAAGCCGATGCGAATGCCAAGGGTATTATTGAAAACGCCCTGAAAAAAGCTTTTGCTCCAGAATTCTTGAACCGTGTAGACGATGTAATGGTGTTTAATACGCTAGACCGAGACGATATCCATAAGATTATTGATATTGAATTGGCGAAACTATACGCGCGTATTGAAGACATTGGCTACAACTTGAAGTTGTCTGAAAAGGCAAAAGATTATATTGCCGACAAGGGCTTTGACAAAGACTATGGAGCGCGCCCGTTAAAACGTGCCATCCAGAAGTATATTGAAGATGCCTTGGCCGAAGAGATTATTAACTCGAATTTGAAAGAAGGCGATACCATTACCATGGATCTAGATGAAAAGGCCAATGAGTTAACGATAAAGATTAAAAAGAAGAAAAAAGAAGCCGAGAGCTGATATTTTAAAGGCGGCAGTGGCGGTAGGCAGTAGCAGTATTTGTAAATGATGTCTGCAAACTGCAACTGGATACTGCCAACTTAACTTTTACCAAAACAGCTTTGGTAGCGTAACCTTAAAATAGCTAGTTTAAAATAATTTTGTAGCTTTATACCACTAGTATAAACGAATACACTACAGCCCCCTCCCCTTCAAGTGCTGAAGGCGGAGGGGGTTTTTGGTTTGTAGTTGATATAAAACTTTGGGCATAATTGAAGAATGGCTGAAATTAAATTAGATAAAGAATTAGAAAATGTATTTAAGAGGTTAGACTCAATTGATAACCTTGATTCAAAATTTGAAGAATTGTATAATGGAGATTATAACAATTTGTCTAAAGAAGAGAAAATAAAAAAACTAACACATACTATTCCCTACTTCCCATTCAGAGAAATTCAAACAAGACCACATAAAGTTGACCTATTCCCAATCTATCGTTTAAGAAAAAATATAAATCTGAATAATGAAAACCTTGAACTCACTAGTACATTTTCATATCCAAATACAGTATTTTGCAAGACTAACGGAAGAGCTAACTTAGCTAATAGAGCTATATTTTATAGTTCTGATTGCCCTACTAGCGCTTTTTTAGAAATGGACTGCGAGAATGATGATGTTATATATTTGAGTGAATGGATGATTAGATGCCCACGGGAATGTAGATATACTTACTTTTTGCCATCTAATTTAAGTGTTTCTAATAATTGGTCTCACGTAGCTTTAAGACAAAATGCTCTTATTCACAAAGCTATTAATGAACATTATGGCAATAGTGTTTTACAAAAAGTCTTAAAAATTACGGACTTCTATGCCAAACTTTTCACCTCAGAATCCTTTCCTTATGATTTTTCATCCGCAATTGCTGATTACTATTTATATATTCTTGGTTATGATTTCATAATATACGCAGGGAATAAAATAAACGGAGATCAATGTAACATTGCATTTCATCCTAACTTTATCGACGACTATGCAAAACTTGATAAAGTAAGTCAATTAAAAGTAAATCAAGTCGGAAAGAGTAATTCGCAAACTACGCTGATAACAGTAGGTGAATATTTAAATAATAAAATCAATTGGCGTCCGCCGATTAAAGAAGATTTGCCATTTTATTCAACACCAGAAATGAGAGCAACTATGCCCAACAATGCATAAATGCAACAACGGTGGAATTTCCTAGCGGAAAGTTCCACCTTTTTGTTTAATTTTAAATCCATCGTATAATGACGTCAAGACTTGCCTGGCTGATTCTCACGCAGACTTGCAATCTGGTTCCGTTTGCGCGGCAAGGCAAACCGTTACTGACATTTATACAAAACCATAGTGAATCATTAAAAAAAGAAATACATGTTCTCGAAAGACGAAGAAAAATATCTTAAAAGACAAATTGGAAACAATCAGGTCTTACTTTTCCTTGGAGCTGGGTTTTCGAGAGATGCAATTAATTTAAATGGGCAAAGTTTCCCCTCAGCTTGGGAACTAGGCAAACTAATGTGGGATTTTTTGGGCTACTCAGGTGAATACGACAACACCTCTTTACCTGAAATGTATCAAGCTTTTTTAAGTGCACCCAAGAAGCTTTACGACAAAAAACAATTCCTTGAAAATAATCTGCTTAGTTCAAGTATTCCTGAACACTACGACACAATAACAAGGCCACTCTGGTTTAAAATTTACACCATAAATATTGATGATATTCTATCTAAAACGTTTAGAAAATCGTCCATCCCTACTGATGAGCTTTGCTTTCCTTTTGATGAATTCAAAGAAAGAGACCAATCATTGGAAAAAAGTCAGATCAATTACCTACATGGAAAACTACCGTGCGAACCATCAGAAGTGGTATTTTCAACTCAACAGTATGCTAAAGCCCAATTAGCAAATCAGCCGCTTTATGGCCAATTTGTCTATGACTATGCCAGCCTTCCAACAATTTTCTTAGGTACAGAGTTAGACGAACCTCTTTTTACAAGATACATTGAAGCCCGAGAAGGGAAATTTGGGTTTAGAGAATTAAGACCAAAATCTTTCTTAATAACACCAAATCTTTCTCCTGTAAAAATTGATAATCTAAAGAACAATTATAATGTACATCATGTTCCTGGCTCCACGCAAGATTTTTGTGCATGGCTCGATACAATTAATAATGAGCTCCCATCAAAAACAGAAGTTTTAAAACGCACATTCCCAAGCCTGCTTAGTGTTCTTGAATTTGCTGACATGGCTGGTGTGTCGAAAAAATCAATAACAAAATTTGCCAGGACATTTAGTCGAATTCCGCGTGATATGCAAAAGAGAAATATTCGATCAGCATTCTTGGAGGGTTCATCCCCACGGTGGAATGACATTACAAGTGAATTAGATGTACCACGAACAATTACGAAGGATTTACTTCAGAATATCGAAGAGCAGGTCATATCGAAGGAAACTTCAGCAAAATCTAAACTAAATATTATAAGTGGGTACGCTGGATCAGGTAAATCAACATTATTAAAACGGCTCGGCCTTACACTTTCGCAAAATGGTCATACTGTTTTCCTTACGTATTCAGATTTTTTCGCTAGAGTGGACGAAATATCAGAGGTGCTTAGTTGCATTGATGATAGAGTAGTTTTAATATTTGACAATGGTGTAAACGCGCTACCAATAATGGATAGCTTAATCACTGAATTCAATCAAAAACTAAAGTACGCACCTGTAATCATATTTGCACTTAGAAGCAATTATACACAAAGATTCGAAGAGCGTTCTTTAGCTGAAAAAGCAGATGTTTATGAACACCCAATTCCGAACTTAGATAATCATGAAATTGAATATTTAATTCAAAAACTTGATGAGGAGAATTTACTAGGTGTACTAAAAGGAAAGTCCGAAGGTTTCAGAATTCGACAGTTCAAAAAAGTAGCGAATAGACAGATTCTGATCGCCATGAAAGAGGCTACTGAGGGTAAATCATTTGACAAGATAATGGCAGATGAGTACGATTCATTAAAACCAACAGAAGTACAAATACTTTGTACCTGCCTTGCCTTAAATACAGAGCATGGATATCATAACAGCAGGCAAGACTTTATTGGATTTTCTAGTGTCAGCCACATTGAAACACTCAACTATTTGGAAGGTGTTATGAAAGGTACAATTCTATGGATTGGTGATGAAACTAGATTCATGTTGAGACATAGAATTTTTGCGGATTTTATAATTAAAAATTGTGCTAGTCCAGATATTCTTAAAGAGGCATATATTAGGGTGCTTTCTGTTCTAGCACCAGAGCTAACTGAAACAAAGAATAGGTCTAAGAAATTTGGGTTATTCAAACGCTTAATTAATCATAAAATATTATATCGAAGATTTAAGGAAGATATTGAACGTGCTAGAGAGGTATATGACTCAATATCTTCGTTCTTTGATCATGACGCTCAATTCTGGCTTCAATATGGGTCTCTAGAGGTCGAAGGCAAAGGTGGTGATTTATATAAAGCAGGGAATTATTTGAATCAAGCAGAATCTCTTGCCCCAAAATCAGACTATATTAAAAATGCACAATGCAATTTACTTTATCGAAGAGCTTTGTTGGCAGATGATCGAGTTAGAGCATTTGAATTATATTCGGAAGCCAACGATCTAGCGAGAAATCAAATTCTCAAATTAGGTCGAGATGAGCCATATATCTACCATATTTATTGCAATGGCAGATATCAATTCATCCGAAAGTGGGTTAACAATCGTACAGATAAAATAGTGGAGCTTGATGAACTAAAAAGCGCTATTAAAACAGCTACTTCATTCCATCCACTGAACAAGAAGTTGAATGTTTTATCGCTAGGGATTAATCGTGCATATCTACAAATGGGACTTAAAAATGATTTAGAGGAGCCTGATTTACCCACGAAAGAAGAATAAAAACGTTTCATAACACTACATATATTTTATGGCTCTATTCAAGCAAAAATTAAATCTCCCCAATTAATCGTAAATTAGAGCAATGCACACAACCGTCGATACTTTTGACGCCAGTTAAATCAGCCACTGTGCTACAAAAATTTAAAGGTATGGACATAAACTTTTATTATGAATAATCAGATCTCAAAGGAAATTATTGATTCAGAAATAAAAATTTATGATCGCCTTTTTCCATTTGGATTTATTTTATTAATGTCTATCTACTTTGTAATCCTAGGCTGGTCTCAAGAAATTAGCCTCTTCGGAAACAAATTGTCCTTACTTAATTTTGCATACATTTTTTCTATAGCTGCACCGTTTTACTTTGGTTATATCAATAGAATTTTTAATACCATACGTGGGGTTCTGTCTCAAGATGAAGAGGGAATGAGTGACAATTTATACGATTCAGTAACATCGAAAGGATTATTCAATATTTATTATTCCCCTACGAAAGATATTCCTATTAATGGCTCTATCAATAAGTTTCTTCTCTTTATAATTATGTTTACATCTATAGCACTTATGATTTCATTTATTAGAGAAACAGCTATGAATAAATACATTTTAGGAATCTTAGGTTTATACTTAGGAAAATCACACATTTCTACTATCACCAATATCGTTAAGATTGACAAGCTTTTATTAGCCTCAAGAGATAAAGTAATACCGACTACAGGAATAACAATTTTTATGGCTATTGCAATCTCGATTGTTCTGTATATTTATTTGAACTAGTAATGGCATCTAACATAGCTAATTCAAAACTTAACCCAAAACACCCCCCAGAACCTATCTAGCGGGTGTTTTTTGGCTTTGGTCAATTAACCACCTCCCCTATTGCTTTATAAATTGTTGGCTGCTCTGTGCGTGGCCTGTGCCTACTTGCACAATGTAAAGTCCGCTGGCAAGTTCAGACACATCAACTGATACTGAGTTTCCGGTTTCTTCTTGCTGCAGCATCAATTGCCCCAAGGTGTTATAGATGGTGATGGTTTCTATATTTGTTAGTGCCGAAATGGTGAGTACATGGGTGGTCGGATTGGGATAGAGTGTAAAACGTTCTGTAGAAAAATCGGTGACACCTAGCGAAGGATCATACTTGCTCATCCACGCAAATTGCAAGGTTAATGCCGGCACGATAACCCCAAGAAGTGTTGAAGTTCCTGTTGTTGTGTTAATAGACCGCAATTCGGGCTTAAAGGTGTCAGAGTTGAACGCTGAAGCCAATAGTGTGTTCGTAGAAGAATCATAGCTCATTCCTTGTCCGAACTCAGCATCAAATCCGATAGATCCCAATAAAGTAGGCATGCCAGTGAGCCTATCGATACGATATACCATATCGGTATCAATATCATAACTGTACAAATTGTTGTTCATATCCCGGCCCAGCGCAATTCCTACTACTAGTCCGTTCTCGGTACCAACCGCTGTTGCCTGTGCGGTTAACAAATCTATTTCGTATAAGGTAGTACTTCCCATGCCATCAGTGGCTATACCGTATAGCATTCCATCTGATGTATATTCCAGCCCTGTAAATGATTGCCCGTTAGCAGGTTCAATTTGATCGACAAAAGTGTAATTGCCCGTTGAGTCTACGATATAAAAATTATTGTTATTGTCTACCACAACAGCACGAGGAGTTCCTGGTATGGTCGCTCCCGCTCCTTCAAATTCCATGAGGGGCGATGGCGCCACAATTTCAATCATCGACAAATCATTGGCATTTATCACTGCCGAATTGCCTTGGGTATTTTCAGTAGCCCTGTAAAACATCCCACCTTGTATTGTCCGTGGCGTTGTGATTGTTCCATTTTTTTTATCGAAATAGGCTTGTAAGGTCGTAATTTCTTCTTGCGAAAATACATCGTGGATGCTGCCCATGTGGTTGCCATGCAGACGCTGTAACAGCTCCTGAAGGTCTATTTCTTGCTGTGCGTTGGCTATCTGACTGAAAATAAGCAGTGCCACTAACGTAAAAAAGGTAGTTGTTTTCATAGTGTACGAAGTTTATGATTCCCTTAAAACTAAAAATCCCTACCTTTTTAAATGGATGTAATGAGAATTCGACCTCAGAGACTGAGAATTCAAAGTGAACAGATGTGAATTTAAAATCTTCCGAATTTTGTATCTTAGAGCAGCTGCTTTTTAGCAAACATTTCCGCAGTAGTTAGAAACAAGCATTTATAAACCTCTACCATGACACGATCAAAAAAAATCTGGCTCGGCGTACTCACCTTTCTCCCCATTGTATGCGCAATCATCTATATTATCTGTTTTGCCCTATATTTTATAAGCTTTGCCAGCATTATTGAACATGAAGCGAGTGATGCCAGTATAAATAACCCCGGATTTCTAGTCGGCAGCTTCGGACTCATGTTTTTGATGATACTAATTGCAGTGATTTCGAGTATCGGACTCATGATCTACTACATCATTCACGCCAATAGCAATCCGAATTTTGACAGCAACCAAAAATTGATTTGGATTCTGGTGTTGGTACTAGCGGGGGGTATTGGTAATATTGTGTATTATTTTGTTGAAATTCTTCCTAAAAAGCAAAATGATGTCAACCTTTCAAATAAAAAATAGAGCTTTCATTCTTTTTTGCATTGCCCAAAAAAGAACCAAAAAATGCTAGGCTTACGAAAATTTTCTTCAATTTTTTGTTCAACACCTAAATTTTAGGAACTCGCATTATACCTGAGTTTGATTTTGTATATTGGTGCTCGAACAGACTAAAATTTTACGGTATTTTCACTTCAAATTGTAACAAAAATTTTCGGTAGGCCCAATAAAACATCAGGTTGCCGTACTGTTTTTTGACGAAGGCATCAGCGAGTGGGTACTGGTAATATTGTGTATTATTTTGTTGAAATTCTACCGAAGCACAAGACAGATCATATCGACACCCCTCAACCCTACCTTTCTATATATCAACACTATAAGGCGTAAATTAGGTGTTTTCACGTAATTGAAAGCTGAATTGCATCTCGTATCTTTAAAGCTGAACCATAAAGCTTGACGCTATGCTCGTTCCAAAGGAAAAAAAATCATCACAGTCCGTTTCAGTAAAAAACGAAAATTCAACTGTTAACATATCGTTGCCCTTTCATGACAACCGAAAGGAAAGTGCCAACGTCGCACAGTTTCAACATCTTGCCAACAAAAGTTCCAATTCGAAGAAAATTGCCCAATTGCAGGAGCGTGCTCGGCCAAAAAAGAAGCAGAACGGACTTCCCGATCAGTTAAAATCGAGCATCGAGCAATTATCTGGAATTGCGATGGATGATGTAACGGTACACCGAAACTCTTCAAAACCTGCGCAGTTACAGGCACATGGGTATGCGCAAGGCACAAACATCCATTTGGCACCAGGGCAGGAAAAGCATTTGGCGCACGAGGCATGGCATGTGGTACAACAAAAGCAAGGACGCGTAAAACCCACGCTACAAATGAAAGGGAATATAGCCGTAAATGATGATGCCTCTTTAGAACGGGAAGCAGATGTGATGGGTGCTAAAGCAGTACAGATGAAATTAGATAACGCCACCCACACCAATGGTTGTGGCTGTGATGCATGCAGTGGCGTGGTGGTTCAGAAAAAAGATGACAATGTTATTCAGAGATGTCATGTATGTGGGAACTCAAATTGCAAGAAAGGTGAAATATGCAGAAAACCTCCTTCGGGTTTATTTACTCCAAATTCTGGAAGCTGGAATGCCAAATTTTATAACCAAAAACAAGGTCATGGAGGGAAACCAACAGAATGGGAACATCCTGTACCAGGCAAATCATATCGTGATGCCGGACTCGGAAAAAGCTATAAATCGGCTCCCGTATTACAAATTCCCAAGAGCATGCACCGTGGCGGAGTAAGCGGTATTGGCGGAGGAATTAGTTCTACAGGATCCAGCCATTCTGCTAAACAATGGTCTAGTGGTATGGGACGCCAATTAAAAAGTGGCGATTTTGGAGGTGTTATTTGGAAAGGCGTTATCGACGGAATGAATGCAGCGCTAGTGACCGGAGAAGACTTGCAAACTGCAGCTAATGGATATTACCGAATTATAATGATGCATTATCACCGAGGTGATATAAACGAACATACCGCTCAGCAACTCATACAACAGCTAATGAACGCACTGCATAATCAGCTGTCAAGACCTGATTTGTACGGAGGCCCTAAACACCCAGGACCAGGCTCTGGACCACCTCCAGGATCTGGCGGAGGAATTACTTCGCATTAATCTAATTGTTATGTATCTTTATAAATACCAATCAACGTTCACCCCGCATGAGTATGTTCTATCATTACGATCTCGAGTATGCCGAAGTTTTTATCTTCGACGAATTTTTGGTGAACCAAATCCGAGAAGGAATTACCGTACGTACCGAACACAACCAAAAGCTGCGGGAGATTATAGACAGGCATTTTAGCAACAAGCCCATGGTTTATATCGGAAATCGGCATTTTTCATATTCGGTAGATCCCCTCACCTACATTGGCACGTCTAAGATTCATAATTTGTTGGCCATGGCCATTGTTACCACAGACGAGATAAGTAGAAACAATGCCTTGCTAGAGAAATATTTCTATAAAAAACCATTTGAGGTATTTGCCACCCTAAGCGGTGCTATGGCTTGGGTTCACGATGTAATTTTAAACCACGATGGGGACTGACAGGGCTGCCATTCAGCAAAAAATAGAAAGTAAAATTTCTGCTACGGAAATTTTAGTGAGTACCTACTGTAAACGTTCAGCATCCATAGCCTTAAAAAATGTGACAGCTTAAGTATCCTTAACGCTAACTACGTTTATTATGCTAATAAATAGCGTATTTTTGCGAACAACAAAAAAGACTGAATGCAACCAACTGAAATAATAAACTACGAATATGGTACCATAGCATGTTATGACAACTATTTAGTGGTGGTGATGAACCAGGGTATCACTGTAAAACCCGAATATAATGCAGATTTGGTAGACTTGGCAGAAAACTATTTTAAAGGACGCCCATTTGGCTATATCACACACCGTAAAAATTCTTATGCCGTAGATCCAAGTGTGTATCGGGACACATCAAAAATTGAAAATTTAGTGGCGTTCGCTGTAGTATCCACAAAAGAAATAACCGCACAAACCGTGAAGGTAGAAAAAATGTTTCTAGAGAAGCCTTTTCGGCTTTTTGCAGAATTAGACGAAGCCATTTCGTGGGTTTTGGAAGAGGTAGAAAACGCTAAGTAACTTACCGTACTACGAACTTGAGTACTTGTTTGTTTCCGTTGGCATCTAGCATACGCACCAAATACAACCCATTGGCATAATTGGCTATATTGAATGAAAATTGCGCAGCCCTGTTTGAGTTTATCCCATCTGTAATTTTCACGCCAGTTACATCATACACCGAAAACAAACGGATATTGGTTGTATTTTCTAAAAACACAGTGCCATTATTTTGATAGAGCAAGACATTATTAAATGAATGCGCCATATCACTTATACCCAAAACATCGGGTACACACTCGGTAATGGAGTCTAAGTTTTCGTAGACACGCTCACCATCTTTAAAAAAACAGCTTAAATGCCCTACTTCGTTAATGTCTGGATGGCCCCCCGGAGCATTGATGATAGAAAGGGAACCAATACCTTCAATCCAAACAGCTTCTTCAGTGCTTTGGGTATTCCCTGGTGCTGGTGAAAAGTAGAAATGACGGTATGACTTTCCGTCGGCCAACGTTTTTGAACTAATTTCATCCAACACGAACAGTCCGCCATCATTAGGAAAAGGGGTAATTGGGTTGTTCATCTGAAAGGTGTCGCCAACTTCCAGTGAAAAATCGTACAACAGATAGTCTTCAGTCCCTGACGGCAGTAGCATTTTAATCGAAATCTGTTTTTCGGCTACATCCTCATGTAATAAAAATCCGCGTGAAATATAATGGTAGCCATCTAGAATTTTATAGGTAGTTCCATCTACAATCGTGTCGCCATCGGTATAATACGTATCGGTAATACAACCAAAATTACAAGTGGTAAATTTCCATTCGTTTACGGTATCCAACATGGGCACATAATCTTGGGCAAAACAAGAAGTTGTACCACCTACCAAAAAACATATCACTGCAATCGCGTTTTTCATATCAATTTTTCTAAGGAAATATTGCTAGCAAGTTACGCAAACAAAACCTCATTATCAATTTGGAAACTTTGTAAGAATGCCACCGAAGCATGTATATCGTCTGCCAAGACCCGGTCTTCAGCCACAAACGGAACTACATTTCGAAAAGCAGTTACAAAACTCTCTATAAAAGGAGACGATTTTTTAGGGCGTCTAAATTCTAACGCTTGCGAGGCGTTCATCAATTCGATGGCTAAGACGGTCTCTAGGTTATCTACAATCCGTAAACACTTGGTAGCGGCATTGGCCCCCATGCTTACATGGTCTTCTTGGCCGTTACTGGAAACAATACTGTCTACCGAAGCTGGCGCACTCAATTGCTTGTTTTGGCTCACAATGCTTGCAGCGGTATACTGCGGAATCATAAAGCCGCTGTTTAAGCCGGGGTTGTTGACTAGAAATGCTGGGAGTCCGCGTAGCCCAGATACCATTTGATATGTTCTCCGTTCTGAAATATTCGCCAACTCAGATAACGCAATTCCTAAGAAGTCAAGTGCTAACGCGAGTGGCTGTCCGTGAAAATTTCCACCGGAAATAATAGTATCGGCATCAATAAATATGTTCGGGTTGTCGGTGACGCTATTAATTTCAGTCTTAAATGTTTTGTGGGTAAACAGAATGGTGTCTTTACTAGCGCCATGAACCTGCGGGATGCAGCGGAACGAATACGGGTCCTGTACATTTTCTTTCTCGCTCTTCCCCAACTCACTGTCTTCTAAAAACTCATTAATGCGCTCGGCCGTTTTTACTTGTCCGCGATGCGGCCGCACCAAATGTACCAAGGCATTAAATGGGCTCATATTACAATCGAATGCATCTATAGAAATCGCACCAATCACATCAGCCAGATATGATAATTTATGGGCTTTCAGCAAGGTAAAGGTGCCATAGGCACTCATAAATTGGGTACCGTTCAGTAACGCCAGACCTTCTTTTGCCATCAGTGTTATGGGTTCCCAACTGTGCTCTTTAAGTACTTCGGAAGACGCCACCAACTTATTGTCTACCCATACCTCTCCTTTTCCCAATAACGGCAAGGCTAAGTGTGCCAAAGGAGCCAAATCGCCTGATGCTCCTAAGCTACCCTGACTGTAAATTACGGGTAGAATGTCGTGATTGTAAAATTCGATGAGTCGCTCTACCGTTTCCAACTGAACGCCGCTATAACCATAGCTCAACGATTGAATTTTTAAAAGCAACATCAGTTTGATGATAGGTTTCGGAACAAATTCTCCTGTTCCGCAGGCATGCGACATGACGAGGTTTTCTTGTAATTTACTAAGGTTCTCATCGGCAATCTTCACGTTACAAAGCGAACCGAAGCCTGTGTTGATACCATACACAGGACTTTTATCATTTTTAATTTTTTCCTGAAGGTAGTCGAACGACTTTTTAATATTGAGCGTGGCCTCTTCTGAAAGGGCCAATAACATGTTTGTGTCTAAAATGGTACTCAGCACCGGAAGGTCTAGATTCTCTGAGCTTATATAATGGGTTTCCTGCATGGTTTGGGCTGTTTTCACAAAAATACAATTTCATGTTAAGTTTCAACCTATATTTACTAAAACCAATAATTATTCATTTAACTTGTGACCATAAACGAAATAAAAAATGAAGAAAATACTTCTTATCCTCAGTATTTTGGCACTTATTGCATGCCAAGAAGAAACTCCCAAGAAAGATTATGTCACGTTCTCTGGAACCATCAACAACCCGAATAGCGACTCCTTGATTGTTGAGAAACGCGGATTTAAAAAAGTGATTGCCGTAAATGAAGACGGTACCTTTAGCGATACCTTAACCGTTGAACCCGATGTTTACTACTTTTTCGATGGCGTAGAGAGTTCGAGCCTATTTCTGAAAAACGGGTACGACCTCACACTCACAATGGATACCAAAGAATTTGATGAATCTATAAAATACACAGGTGAAGGTGCAGAGAATAGCAATTTCTTGGCTGAAAAGAATTTAAAAGAAGAGGAGCTGTTTGGTGGCGATTTTGATAATTTAGATGCAGCAGGCTTGGATAAAGCAATGCAGGATGCACGTACCGAACTCACTACTTTTATTGAAAGCAAAAAAAATGTGGATACCTTATTGGTGCGTAAAAGCAAAGAGAACCTTGAAGGCACCATAAAGAGTTTGCAAGGGTACTACGGAAGCATGATAGCACTGCGCGAAGCATTGCCAAAAGGCGCCCCCTCTCCTACTTTTGAAGGGTATGAAAATTACAAAGGTGGTACTACTTCCTTGTCTGACTTAAAAGGAAAATATGTGTACATCGATGTCTGGGCCACATGGTGTGCTCCCTGCAAGGCAGAAATTCCTTATCTAAAAGCTTTAGAAACCGAACTACACGACAAGAACATCGCTTTTGTGAGCATGAGTATTGATGACGATAGAAGCCACAAAGGCTCATGGGATCAGGCCAAAGCCAATTGGAAAGCCATGGTAGCCGATAAAGAATTGGGCGGTGTGCAGATATTTGCGCCTAAAGGCTGGCAATCTGAGTTTATTAAAGAATATAGAATTGCAGGAATCCCAAGGTTTATATTAATCGACCCAGAAGGAAATGTGGTAGACCCAAGCGCTCCAAGACCTTCCGACCCTGAATTAAAAACGATGTTGGCCTCGTTATTATAACTACTGAAATAAAAAATGCAAGTGCGCGCTAAAAAGGTACCCAAAACCGTTTAGCGCGTTTTCTTTATGCGTTTTTTGTTTCTTGTTCGGTTTGGTCTGGAGCGAACAGCTCTAAAAACGAAGCCCCGATATTTTCTATCACGTCATGTGCCATCAAAGCTTCGAATCCGAGATCTTGTGTCACCAAGTTTCCTGCGCTACCGTGAAGGTACACACCAAAGACAGATGCGATTAATGGGTCATAGCCTTGGGACAGCAGCCCCACAATCATACCTGAAAGTACATCTCCCGTTCCGCCGGTGGCCATCCCTGGGTTTCCTGTTGTGTTGATATACAGTCTGTTTTCAATGACAACCACAGTATTCGCTCCTTTAATCACCACAATGACATTGTATTTTTTAGCAAACGCCTTGGTTTTCTCCAATTTTTCATAATCGTCTTTCCACTCGCCTACCAACCGCTCTAGCTCACCAGGATGTGGTGTAAGCACAGAAAGTTCTGGGAGCTCTTTTAATAACGCTTCGTGGTTCGCTAAGCAATTAATTGCGTCGGCATCGATCACCATGGGGCATCTGGCTTCCTTAAAAAGCGTACTAAGCGCAGCAACGGTATCTGGTTGGGTACCTATGCCCATGCCTACGGCAATTGCCGATGGTTCAAAACCGTACTTTATCTTAGTAATTACATTGGCTTCTACATCGGTAAGCACCATGGCTTCTGGCACGGTAGATTGTAATATTTCATAACCACATTCGGGCACAAAAGCGGTTACGAGCCCAGAACCTGTACGATACGCTGCTTTGGTAGATAAGATAGCAGCTCCCATTTTGCCATAGCTTCCGCCAACGATCAATGAATGCCCATAGGTGCCCTTATGCGAATATTTTTCCCGCTGTTTGTAAAATTGTTGTGCTTCGGGCTTTGCAATCACTTGGGCAATAGGTTCGGCAGTATGCAAAAATTCAGGGTCGAGACCAATTTCCAAGACTTCAAAATAGGGTGCGAACCTTCCCGTTTCGGGCAAAAAGAAACTTAATTTCGGCGCTTGGAACGTTAGGGTATGGTTTGCTTTTATGACCGCTTCGGCATCTTCAAGTGCTTTATTGGCGTACATTCCGCTAGGGATGTCTATGGAAAGTTTAAACGATTTTTGTTCGTTTACATACTGAATTAATTTTTTGACCCAACCTTCAGGCGGTCTGTTCAGCCCAATTCCGAAGAGCCCATCAATAATAATGTCTTCTGGTTTTATTTCGGGGAAATCAGCTTCGGAAGTCATCAATTTCGGCCATTTTTTAGTCACCTCTTTAATCCGGTCGTAGTTTATCAAAAAACACTTCGATCGCTTGTCGGTAAAATTAGCGATATACACATGTACATTATAGCCGTGCTCAATCAACAATCTCCCCACTACCAAACCATCTCCTCCGTTGTTTCCAATTCCGCAGAAAATATGGATAGGCACTTGCGCTCCTTGCATACGGTGGTGCAACCAATTAAAAATTTGTGTACCTGCCCGCTCCATGAGCTCTACTAGGGTGACGCCGTGCTTTTTGGTGGTTACTTTATCTGCTTCTTGTAATTGTGCTGCTGAAAATAGCTTCATTAAATGGTATTTTTCTGATGGATTAATTTAACCGATTGAAATAAATTTCGATCTCTGGTAAAGATACTTGTAAAGAAAAATTCTAGCAAGTGAGAATTCGAAAAGAGATATTCAAGAAATTTTATTCTACACACAAGAAAAGTTACCTTTGTTCTCCTTAAAATCCAGAATCCATGAAAAATACTGCATTATCGCATGTTCACGAAGCGCTAGGGGCCAAAATGGTGCCTTTTGCGGGTTATAACATGCCTGTTTCTTATGAAGGTGTCACGGCCGAACATCAAACTGTTCGAGAAGGTGTGGGCGTTTTTGACGTTTCGCATATGGGAGAGTTTTTAATTACAGGTCCTAATGCACTGTCGCTCATCCAGAAAGTGACCAGTAATGATGCCTCTAAATTGGCAGACGGACAGGCACAATACAGCTGTTTTCCGAATAGCGATGGAGGTATTGTAGATGACCTTATCGTGTACCGTCTGGAAGCCGAAAAATGGCTGCTCGTGGTAAATGCTTCAAACATTGAAAAAGATTGGAATTGGATTTCTGAACACAATACCATGAATGCTGAGATGAAAAATCTTTCTGAAGGCTTTTCGCTACTCGCTATTCAAGGTCCGAAGGCTGTTGAAGCCATGCAATCATTAACTTCAGTAGACCTTTCAGAAATAAAATTTTACACCTTTAAAGTCGCTGACTTCGCGGGTATCGACCACGTTATCATCAGTGCTACGGGCTATACCGGGAGTGGCGGATTCGAAATTTATTGCAAAAACAGCGAAGTTGAGCAAGTTTGGAGCAAAGTGATGGAAGCTGGAGCCGATTTTGGTATTAAACCTATCGGATTGGCAGCTCGGGATACGCTTCGACTAGAAATGGGCTATTGTCTCTACGGAAATGATATAGATGACACCACTTCTCCTTTAGAAGCTGGATTGGGATGGATTACCAAATTCAACAAAGATTTTATAAACAGCGAAAACCTGAAAAAACAAAAGGAAGAAGGAATCCGTAGAAAATTGGTCGGATTTGAATTAAACGAACGAGGCATCCCACGACAAGGCTACGATATACTCGGTCCGGAAGGCAATGTGGTTGGAAATGTAACGAGCGGAACCATGGCACCTTCGGTTGAAAAAGGAATCGGATTGGGATATGTAACCAAAGAATTAAGTGCGCCTGGAACAGAAATATTCATTCAGATACGCAAGAATACGGTACCCGCTACCGTTGTAAAGTTACCATTTTATAAAGGCTAATGGCAGATTACCAAGAAATTCTAAATACCATCTACGACGAACTGCTTCAGCGCGAGGATAAAGGCGAAGTGGCAGATTACATCCCTGAACTCGCTAAAGTAGATAGCACCAAATTTGGAATTTATCTCAATCGAATTCACGAAGATAATTACGGTGTGGGTGATGCCTATACCAAATTCTCTATTCAGAGTATCTCGAAGGTGTTTACCTTGGCCATGGCATTTGCAAATCAGGGAAATAAGCTATGGAACCGCGTCGATGTAGAACCTTCAGGAAACCCTTTCAATTATTTGGCATTACTAGAACAAGAAGAAGGTATTCCAAGAAATCCGTTGATTAATTCGGGTGCTATTGTAGTAGCAGATTGCTTGCTTTCTACTTACGACGATCCCAAAGCTGAACTCCTAAAATTTGTGCGGCAATTGGCAAGTGATAATACGATCGATTACAACCCGAAAGTAGCTCAGTCTGAAATGGAAACCGGCTATACCAATTTTGCCATTGCCAACTTGCTTAAAAGCTATGGAAATCTAGAAAATTCTGTAGAAGATGTACTCGATTTTTATTTTCACCAATGCAGCCTAGAAATGACCTGTGAACAATTGAGCAATGCCTTTTTTCCGTTTGCAAACAAAGGGGTCTGCATGAAAAACAATACCTGCCTCACTCCTACCCAAGCCAAGCGTATTAATGCTATTATGCTAACCTGTGGTTTTTATGACGAGGCTGGAGAGTTTGCTTTTGAAGTGGGCCTACCTGGTAAAAGTGGCGTGGGCGGTGGAATTGTAGCGCTTTTGCCTGATAATTTTATCATTACCACTTGGTCTCCCGGTCTTAACGAAAAAGGAAATAGTTATCTCGGTATGTTGGCGTTAGAAAAGTTCACGACCATGACCAAAGCCTCAATTTTTTAATTCATGTCTAAATCCCCTACCGACAAACATACCATCCTAATTCTGGGAGCCAGCGGCTTTATTGGCAATATGCTGTACAAAGAACTCCGTTCCTACTTTAAAACCTACGGCACCTATTGTTCGCAAGAAGGTAATTTTGGCGACAACCAAGTCTTTTTTAAGTATGATGTGGCTACCAACAATTTAGATGAAATTTTAGCCGAAACAAATCCGTCGGTGATTATTTCTGCCATCCGAGGCGATTACAAATCGCAGTTTGAAGCCCATAAATCGCTAGCCGAGTATGTGAAGGCACACCACCACTGCCGATTATTATTTTTGTCGTCGGTATCGGTATTCGATGGTTTGCTTCAATTTCCCGCTTATGAAAATGATTCTCCAAGAGCAGAAAGCGAGTACGGCCGCCATAAACTGGCTATCGAGCGGTTGTTGTTAACCGAAATACCCGCACAAACGGCCCTCATACGATTGCCAATAGTTTTAGGAGTACACTCACCACGGATTATTCAATTGCAACAAGCGGCCAAACACAAAGCAAATTTTGAAGTTTTCCCAAACCTCATCATCAGTACCACCACAGCCGATAAGGTAGCGCAACAAATACACTACATCATCAACCAACGGGGCGACGGGATTTTCCATTTGGCTTCAGAAGATGTGATTCACCACGAGGACCTTTACAGGGAGCTTGCTGAAAAATTAGGCGAACAGTTACCGGTCTTTAAAAGTGTCTTTCAACGCAACGAAGATAGTTATCTCGCCATCCTTCCGAAGAAAAACAAATTACCAAAACCATATCGCATAACCGTTTCCGAAGTAATTGATGCCTGTACGCTAAAAGAAGAAATTAGTACCTTTAAGGGGTGAAGAGTGAAGAGTGAAGAGTGAAGAGTGAAAAGTGAAGGGTGAAGGGTGAAGGGTGAAGGGTGAAGGGTGAAGAGTGACGGTTGAAGTTGGATGCTTGCCTCGCGCAGAACAATGTTAGGACGGGCCTATTGCCTATCGCTTATTGCTTATTGCTTATTAACTAATACAACTTAAACTAAACTATGAAACCATACACAGAAGAACAAGTACAGGAAAAACTAAAAGAGTATGAAGGTTGGGAATACGACGATAACGCCATACATACGGCATTTGAGTTTGAGAACTTTAAAGAGGCGTTTACCATCATGACCCGTATTGCATTTGAGGCAGAACGACTAGAGCATCACCCAGATTGGAGTAATGTGTACAACAAGCTGCACATTTCGCTTAACACCCACGATGCAGGTGGTGTAACCGATAAAGATTTTGAATTGGCAAAAGTAATTGACCAGTTAATTGGTTAACGAAAATACCGTATCAAAATTTGCAAATTGGATTTCGGAATTTTTATATTTGATGCCAGCATAACTCAATAAAAACCTATTCTATGGGAAGAGCTTTTGAATTCAGAAAAGCAAGAAAAATGAAGCGTTGGTCTGCGATGTCCAAGGCCTTTACACGTATTGGCAAAGACATTGTCATGGCCGTGAAAGAAGGAGGGCCAGACCCCGATAGCAATTCTCGACTGCGTGCGGTAATACAGAACGCCAAGGCTGTAAACATGCCCAAAGATAATGTGGAACGCGCCATAAAACGTGCGAGCGACAAAAGTCTGGGCGATTATAAAGAGGTACTTTTTGAAGGATATGCACAACACGGTATTGCGGTACTCATTGAGACTGCTACCGACAATAACACCCGAACCGTGGCCAATGTACGTTCCTATTTTAATAAAACAGATGGAAGCCTGGGAACATCAGGTTCTACCGTTTTTATGTTCGACCATGTGTGTAACTTCCGAATTAAGGCAGACGATTTAGATATGGAAGAGTTAGAATTGGAGCTTATCGATTTTGGTGTGGAAGAAATTTTCAACAATGAAGATGAAGAAGAGCCTGGCGTTATGATTTATGCACCGTTTGAGAGCTTCGGAAATATCCAATCGTATTTAGAAGATAACAATATTGAAATTATATCTTCTGGTTTTGAACGCATTCCGCAAATCACCAAAAAATTATCTCCAGAACAAGCGGAAGACGTAGAAAAACTGATCGAAAAGCTTGAAGAAGACGATGATGTTCAGAATGTATACCACACTATGGAAGAATCTTCTGAAGGATAATCAATTCTTACAAGAACTCATTGATATATCTAAAGCAATACTCTAATTAATTTTATTGCTTAATAACTTTATGGCTCTCTGTATTGTTTACGGTTACGATATAAAGTCCGTTAGACAATGCCGATAGATCTATTTCTTTAGAAATACCATCTAAAACAGCCGTTTCAGCATAAACTTGTTTTCCCGAAACATCAGTGATTGTTACAGAGTCAATTGTTCCACTGTATGATTTAATAGTGATGTTGCCATGGGTTGGGTTGGGAAATATCTCAAATACCAATTGCTTTTGCTCATTAACACCTAAAGTACTTAGGGGCCGCACTAACAACATCCCCTCCGATCTATCGCTAATGATAATATTGCCACTTTCAAAATAGGGATACACATTCCAAGCACCATTAAAACCTGCTTGATTGTTTGTTGGATAGCTATCAAAAAAAGCGATTTCAGTCATAACATTATTCGCAATATCTGATATATCAATCATTCGAAATCCAGCAGCATTGTTCGCCAAATAGAACTTATTTCCTTTTATATACCCGTTGTGATCGGTTGCCGGCGACGGACCAGTATACGCAAATTTGAACTGCGGATCATCTAGGTCCTGAAAATCAAAAACTAGGGTTCGTGAGTTGATCCCAGTATTTATTTCGTCGGTTTCATCCCCTAGAATGAAATAACGTTGATCTTCAGTAAGCCACCCTTGATGGGTGTAATTAAAGTTGGAGTATGTAATTGTGCTAATAGTAACTACATTCGATTTATCAGTAACGTCTTCGATAACGATTTCATCTTCATTACTTCCAAAAAGGATTTCCCTACCAGTATAATCTGCATCCGGACCATCATAAATCACCACTTGTGCGTCGTGACAATAGCCATTGGCAGCATGACCTCCAGCTGCTATCGGATTCAGTGGATCTTGAATATTTATAAAATGTGGTCCCTCGTTAAAAGTATCACTGCCTACAGCATAAGCAAATCCGGTATCTTCATTAATTATAATATTATGTGCCTTTCCGAATCCGTCATAATAAGCATCTTTTGTAAAAGTAACTGGCGGATTCGCTACATTACGCAGCTTTGTTAAATCGAAAACCTGCATTCCATGTCCATCATCTTCACTTACAATAAAGGCATAATTATTATAGGTTTTTACATCCCTCCAGGTAGTATGTTCTGTACTCTCACCAGGTAATTGCCCTAAATAGATAGGATTCACAGGATCAGAGACATCGATAAAAGCAGTAGCTTCATTTAAACAAATAAGTGCGTATTCTTTCCCGTCCATAGGATCGGTCCAACCCCAAGAGTCATTGGCCTTTACCGAATTCATGGTTGCTAAGGTCACTTGAGAGAGCAAATCAACCTTGCTACATTCAAAAGGGCCAGCAGTACCATTTTCGCATGGCGTTTGTGCAATAGAGGCAAAACAAATTGTAAAGGTGAATAAAAGGGTTAAAGTTTTCATTTTGAATCGATTTTAGTAAAGCTACAAAGAATTTGTCTGAAACCTAGCTTATGTAAATTCAGGCTTTTTGCCGACCACGCCCTGATATAATTTTCTTAGAACGGGCATGTCAGTTTCAATATCACCTGTAGGATAAAATGCGTCGTGTATCACGACCGTTTTCGTGCTATAATCGAATGCCACTGGAATGATAGGAACATTTGCCTTTAAAGCAATAAAATAGAAGCCTGTTTTCCAGGCGAGTACCTTTTTTCGCGTGCCCTCGGGGGCCAAAGACAACCTAAATTCTTCTTTTCCTTCAAAAACCTTAGCAATCGCTTCAACTTTATTCTGGCCTGGTGTTCGGTCTAGTGCCGCGCCACCCATCCATTTGAAGTACCAGCCAAAAGGCGGTTTAAACAACTCGCGCTTCCCCACGAAATTGATTTCAATTTTGAGAATGCGTCGTGTGAAGACACCGATATAGAAGTCATGCCAGCTCGTATGCGGCACCACAATGATTACCGATTTCTTTATGGACCTATCGAAGTCGCCGTCGATGCTCCAGCCTAGAAGTTTATTAAATATAAATTTTGAAAGTCCCAAATATGGTATTGTACTACATTTTCAAATATAGCTCTTTCAATTTATCGCGTGTCATAATATTTTCCCAATCATCACCCAAGGCATTTTCCCAAAGTGGAACAAGGCTCAATGCAATATCGATCATTGTTTCCATTTGGTCTTCGGTAAGGTTGGAACAAACATTTTGCGGGATGGTGATGTTGTGCATCTTTACCATTTCCTTAAAAAGTGCAACATCTTTTGGGTAATATTCATGCAAATGGTCAAAAACAATACAGTTTCCTACGCCGTGCTTTGTACCCAACACGTATGAAAGTCCGTAACTCATCGCGTGCGCCACTCCTACTTGGGAGTATGCAATGCTCATCCCACCGTGCCAAGAAGCCATCATTAGTTTTGCTCGCGATTCTGCATCAGATAAATTTTCGGTTAGGAAAATCTCTTTACAAAGGTCGTATGCCTTCTCGCCATAACTTTCGCTAAAAGCATTAAGGAAAGTTCCGTTAAGAGATTCTACACAATGAATAAAACAATCCATTCCGGTAAAAAACCACTGGTTTTTAGGAACCCCTTGCGTTAGATCTGGGTCTAACACCACCTGATCGTAGGGTGTGAAATCACTGTTGAGGCCTAATTTTTTCTCGGGACCCGTTAAAATTGCGGTTCTAGAAACTTCTGCACCTGTACCCGAAATGGTAGGAATACCAACGTGATACACTCCTTTGTTAGAAAGTAAATCCCAACCTTGATAATCGGCTGCACTACCCTTGTTGGTTAACAAAAGAGAAACTGCTTTAGCGAGGTCGAGTACACTTCCCCCACCGATACCGATGATACCTGAAGGCAGATAGGTAAATTCGTTTTTAATATTTTTTACGATCGTATCAACCTGTTCGGTTTTTGGCTCTTCTAAGGTAGAAACAAAAAGCAACTTGTCGTTAAATCGTAGGGTGAGTTTGTCTAAAAAGGCTTCATTTTTTTTGAAAACGTCGTCTACCAGATAGATGAAAGGTGCCTGTTCTTTCCGCTTATCGGCTAAAATAGATGGCAACTGATCAAAACTTCCTTGTCCGAATATCACTTTCGGTACCATTGGGAAGTTTCGGTATTTATTGTTCACCGCAGTGGTAGAACTTTCTTTTAACGCCCTATTGGCTCGTATTAAATCTTCTGGAGTATCAATTTCGATACCTTCATTATTATTAATTGCCATTTTTATATTCTTTCCATATTCTAGATAACGAATACATTCAATTTTTTCTGCAGCTTCCAAGGCACGCATTGGTAACTTATGGAAATCCATTAAGGCCTCTTTTCTAAACGCATAGATTCCTTTGTGTTTATAGTATTGTACAGAAACGTTTTTGTCTCTCGGGTACGGAATGGGAGATCGTGAAAAATACTGTGCGAAATTGTTTTTGTCTACCACAACTTTCACTGCGTTCGGGTCGCTAATCTCTTTCCAATCGTAAATTTCGGTCATGAGCGATGCCAAATCAATTTTATCTGCATCTGCACCATTAAAAACAGCCAATACTTGTTCGAGACCCAGTTTACTGGTAAAAGGTTCGTCCCCTTGAACGTTCACGATAATATCTACATCCATGTGTTCTACCGCCTCAGCGATCCGGTCGCTACCACAATCGTGTTCTTTTTTACTCATGATGGCTTTTCCTCCATTGAGTTCTATTTCGTTGAAGATGATATCGCTATCAGTAACTACATAAACTTCATCAAAAAGCTTTGTAGCCTTTGTGGCTTCATACGTTCGAACAATCACTGGCTTGCCGCCAAGATCTTGCATTAATTTTCCTGGAAATCGAGATGCGCCGTACCGCGCAGGGATCATTGCTATTATTTTCAATTCGGTCTATTTTACGTTGAAGTGAGCAAAAATATATAATTATCTACGTTCAAGATGCTAGAAAAGAAGAAAGGTTTACTCTAATTCCTCAAAAAATTCATTTTTAAAACCAATGAGGTACAGTTTTTCCTTGGCGCGGGTCACTGCGGTGTACAACCAGCGAAGGTATTCTTTGTCTATTCCGTTTGGCAGATAAGGTTGTTCTACAAAAACGGTATTCCATTGGCCCCCTTGCGACTTGTGACAGGTGATGGCGTAGGAAAATTTTACCTGTAGTGCGTTAAAATACTTATTGTTTTTTACCGCCAAGAACTTTTTATACTTGCTCTTTTCATTTTGGTAGTCTTTCATCACCTCTTGGTACAATTGGTTCGATTCTTCATACGAAAGCGAGGAAGTTTCAGAAACGAGCGTGTCTAAAAGGAGTACTGTTTCAAAAGGTTTCATCTTGGGATAATCAATCATCTGCACTTGCACTTCCGCGAAGCGAAAACCATACAATTCTTTAAATGTGAAAATTTCAAGTACCTTAATAATATCACCGTTGGCAATAAATCCTGCTTCACTGGTTGGTTTCAGCCAATGATAATTATTTTTTACCACCATGAGATAATCACCTGCAGACAATTCTTCTTCCTGAAATAAAATCCGATTGCGAATGTTCTGATTATAAAGATTGGCTCTTTTATTAGAACGTACAATAATAACGGTGTCTTCATTACCTTGGTTATGGTAGCAGTCGCTAATGGCTTCTTGCAGTTCGTGGCCATCCTGTGGACGCACAACTTCTGGAAATGCCAATTCTGAAAATTTAAAACTTTCATATATACCAGAATCCAACACATTGCGCAATTTTGTGGCATTGTGTAAAATACCGCTATCAGATTGTTGGCGCACAACCTCGTCCAGTTCGATAGTGATGACTTCCTTATTATAGTGACTCTCTAGAATTCTAGCATCAAGCGCAGGGCTCAGACTTAACTTTACAGGAGGCAACTGGGCAGTGTCGCCAATGAGCAACAGTTTACAATTATTGCCACTGTAAACAAATTCCATAAGGTCGTCTAGCAACGAGCCATTTTCGAACAATTTAGATTCTTGTGCCACATCTGGGATCATAGATGCCTCATCTACAATAAAAAGTACGTTCTTGCTTTTGTTTTTTTGAAGGGTAAACGAAACACCCCCACCACTTTCGCTTTTTGGAACATATATCTTTTTATGGATGGTAAGCGCTTGTTTTCCGGCGTAGTTGCCGATAACTTTAGCCGCTCGCCCAGTAGGAGCCAAAAGTGAAAATGACTTCTGTGCTTTCCATAGATTTTTTACCAGGGTACCCACCAAGGTGGTCTTACCCGTTCCTGCATATCCTTTTAATAAGAAGACTTCATCTTTGGAATCGCTTAGGATAAACTTCGATAATAATTGTAGGGTAACTTCCTGTTTTGCAGTAGGGGTATGTGCAAAATCGTGTTTCAATAAGCTGTAAAAGCGGGAAGCGTCCATAAAACAAGAAGGTTCAAAGGCTAAAGATAGGTAGGTTTTTTTCAGAATTTAGGGGAACGAACAAAAAAATATTGTAGATTTGTGACAGACCAAAAAAAGATAAATTTTAAAATTAAACAATCATATCTAATGAAAATTGTACTTCAAATTGTTCTGTGGATTGCCATCATATTCTTAGGCTACAAGTTATACGGTTCTATCACAGGGCCTATCGAATTCAATAAGATAAAAGAAGCACGGTACAAAAAGGTAATCGTGAACTTACAAGATATTCAGGCGGCACAATTGGCACACCAAGAAATCGTTGGCGACTTTACAGGTAGCTTCGATAGTTTAGTGCAATTTATTGATACAGCAAAATTTGCCATTACACAACGACGCGACACTAGTTTTGCTGATGTAGAAAAAAATAAGGCCTTCGGACTAGATCCCTTGACAGGAGGTTATATTTTAGAAGAAATTATCGTAGATACACTGCGTTTTACTCCCGTGAGAGATTCATTGTACGGTGGTACTGATCGATATAAAACAATGATGAACATCCCAGTTGAAGATGTCGATTCGAAAATTGAATTGAAAGCAGGGAAATTAACTAAGAACGACGTAACCTATTCAGTTTTTGAAGCACGAGTTCCAAAAACGGTACTTCTTTCAGACCTTGACAAAGACTTGATGGCGCAAGAACTTCAGGTAGTTTCTGTAGATGGGGTGAATGGAGAATACATTAAAGTAGGTTCTATGAACGAAATAAATACCAGTGGAAACTGGCCTAAAAACTTAGAAACTGCAAAAAAGCAATAACATATCCACTATAGGAAATAGTCTGTCCGTTCAAGTAACATTGACCGGACTTTCTTTTTTGGTGAAATCTCCAAACGAGAATGAAGTCCTACATTTTTCAGATCGAAAGTTTAGTTCACAATACAATCCGCAAGATCTACTAGTCGCGCTCAAAGCTGAAATAGAAAACGAACCTTTACTCAAGGCCTGCACCGAAATAACCGTTATCTATGCCCATAGCACCTATACCTTAGTTCCCGATACTCTTTTTGATGAAACCAAGCTCAGTGAATATTTGAAGTTCAACACCAAAATCCTGGCAGGCGATTTTATTGCCTATGACACGGTTGAAGAACACAAAATTCATGTAGTTTATGTGCCTTTGGTAAATGTAAATAACTACTTTTTTGACACCTTTGGGAGTTTTCAGTACTACCACGCCACTACCCTGTTGCTACAACAGCTTCTTAAAAAAGAGCAATCTGGAGACACCAAGAAGGTGTATGTACATGTGGGAAGAGACGAGATAGATTTGGTGTTGATCGATAGCGGAGCCTTAGTCCTCTGCAATACCTACCCCTACAGAACCCCTGAAGATTTAGCCTATTATGTACTCTTTGCGTTTGAGCAATTAAAGTGGAGTCCCGATAGTGTTGAAACCGTACTACTCGGTGCCGTCTCTGAAGATGACCCTACCTTTGCCATTCTATACACCTATATCCGCAACATTTCTGTGGGTTATGATGAAGCTTCCCTCTCGATTGATGGAACCGACGCTCACCAACATTTTTTACTGAAAAACACTTAAAACTGTGCGAATTATATCAGGATCACATAAAGGAAAACGTTTAACGGCTCCTAAAAACTTACCCGTTCGACCCACAACCGATTTTGCAAAAGAGGCGCTATTCAACATACTTAACAATCGTTTTTACTTTCCCGAAACTAGCATTCTCGACTTGTTTGCGGGTACCGGTAATATTGGTTTTGAGTTTTGTTCACGTGGAAGCGAAAAGGTAACCAGCGTAGATGCGCATTATGGCTGTGTGGGGTACATTCAAAAAATAGCGGAAGAACTAGAATTTCCTATTACAACTGTAAAAGCCGATGTGCTAAAATACATTCATAACAGCAACGAAAAGTTCGATATCATTTTCGCAGACCCACCCTACAACTTCGAACTTGATGAACTTTCTGAATTGGTGGCGAAAATTATGGACAAAGATATGCTGAAAGATGACGGACTTCTCATTGTTGAGCATACAAAACACCACGATTTGAGCGAATTTCCAAATTTTGAAGAAGCGAGAAAGTACGGTGGATCTGTATTCAGCTTTTTTAGTTGAAGGGCGTAAAACGTTTCTAAATCGAAAGGAATTTCACGCTACTTCGCTACGTATTAAATCTATTCAATTATAGAATATTTCTAAGGGAGGCAACTTAAATCACAGCATATTTCAAATTGCAACTTACTGTATATTAATTGTATAAAATAATTTTGTACATTTAATTAATGACCGCATCAAAGACCATTGATTTAGAGTTTGCTGAAATCGAAGTGTATGAACATTTTGTTGTTTCTACCATAAAAGAAGGAGTGACATTTGGCAAAAAATACTTACAACAACTTTTTGAAGTATTCTCTACCTATTATAAAGACCGGCCCTTTGTTTCTATTGCCAACCGTGCATACGATTATACCATAGATCCCAATTTATTGAGCAATTACAAGCATCCTGAATTATTAGGAATTGCCGTAGTGTGCCATACAGACGCAGCTAAAAAAACAGCCTTATTCGAGCAAAAATTTTACGATGGCCAGTTTGAAATTTTCGATTCGATTGAAGAAGCAAAAGAGTGGAGTCTTCAACTCTTGGGAGATCATTTAAAAAATGCAGGCCTATAAGCCGGATTCTGTCTCACGCCTATGACGTGATCCTTATCATTTATCTGGACGTTACATTGCTGTAACGCTCTAGCTGCCTACCCTCCAGCATTGGGCGGGAACCCTTAGCGCT